>Ga0265331_10000515_pt1 | contig 36222 bp, 29 predicted proteins | sample 41923metaG_FD_202088 | JGI IMG/M metagenome (GOLD analysis project Ga0265331, IMG submission 202088) | Rhizosphere microbial communities from Carex aquatilis grown in University of Washington, Seatle, WA, United States - 4-19-23 metaG | ecosystem: Host-associated > Plants > Roots > Rhizosphere... | reverse complement strand
ACATGCTGCGGCTCTACGAGCGGTGGATGCACACCAGGAGCCGCTGGACCGCCAGGCGCCTGGCCGAGCTCGGGGTCCTGCCGCTCGTCGTTCGGGGCGGCGCTGGCAATTGAGGGCGCCCCCCCGGATGACCGAGGCGATCCCGTCGGTGGTGTTGCGGACCCAGCGGGGGCTGGAGGAGCTGTACCGGGTCGAGACCCAGCTCGATGTCACCGACTTCCTGGTCGATGAGGCGGGTCGGGCGGAGGCGGGGCCGGCCCGGGCCCCCCGGGAGCAGCTGCTCATCCGCCAGGACGGCGCCGACGAGCTCGGGATCGGGCTGTTCCTGGACCAGGCGGTGATGGAGAACCTCGAGCGCAACGATCCCGCGCAGGACCTCGGAGCCCACAACTTCTCGGACTTCTGCTTGCTCGTCGAGGGGGTGAGCCACTTCGTGTACTTCACCCTGCGGGCGCGGGCCGACCGCCCGGTGTCGGCGCTGGAGCTCGAGCTGCAGGCCGAGGTGGATAAGTTTGCGTGTTGCGTTTTGCTCTCGGCGAACCGGCCGGGCGGGCCCGAGGGCGCGGCGGCGCGGGGGCGGACCGGGGCGGCGGGCTGGGCCCGGGGGCTGTTCGAGGACGTGCGGTTCGCCGACGATCTCGACCCCGAGGAGCTCGACCGGTACCGCACCGCCAACCGAGACGCGCGCCGCTACGCTGCCGCCCTGTCGCGCCAGTTCATCGACTCCGACCGGCTGGCCGACATGTTGCCGGAGCTGCGGCATTTTTATCGCATGCCGCTGGCGCAGAAGCGCGCCCACATCGCCCGCGCCGACGGCTGACGGCGCGGGGGGGGCGGCGGGCTCGGGGGGAGCTGCGGGCTCGGGGGGAGCTGCCCTCAGGGAGGAGCGAGGCGGACGTTGTCGATGAGGCGCGTGGTGCCCACGAAGCCCGCCACCGCCAGGACGGCCGGCCGCGTGATGGCTCCCTGCACCGGTTGCAGGGTCTCCGCGTCGTCGAGCTCGAGGTAGTCCAGGCGATCCACCGCCGGGTGGATGAGCGCCTCGGCCACGGTCAGCAGCTCGGCCGCCCGCCGCTCGCCGGCCGCGAAGCGCGCGCGCGCCGCGAAGAGCCCGTCCGGGAGCCCGCGGGCCCGGGCCCGCTCGTCGGCGGAGAGGTAGCGGTTGCGCGACGACAGGGCCAGCCCGTCGGCCTCGCGCACGGTCGGCGCGCCGATCACCTCGACCCGGAGATCGAGATCGCGCACCATCCGACGGATCACCGCCAGCTGCTGGAAGTCCTTCTCGCCGAACCAGGCCAGGTCGGGGCGGACGATGTTGAAGAGCTTGCACACCACCGAGGCCACGCCGGCGAAGTGCCCGGGGCGGAACGGGCCGCACATGGCCCGCTCGAGCTGCTCGACCCGCACGGTGGTCTGATGGCCTGCGGGGTACATCTCGGCCACCGTCGGAGCGAACACCACGTCCACCCCGGCCGGAGCCGCGAGCTGCACATCCGCCCGCAGATCCCGGGGATAGCGCGCGAAGTCCTCCTTCGGACCGAACTGGGTCGGGTTGACGAAGATCGACAGCACCACCCGATCGGCCCGCGAGCGGGCCGCCTCGAGCAAGGAGAGGTGCCCGGTGTGCAGGGCCCCCATGGTCGGGACCAGGGCGATGCGCTGGTTCCGCGCGCGCGCGTCGTCCGACCAGCGCGCCATCTCGGACACGGTCGCCAGCGTCGGTGGCGACGGCAGCGTCGGCGCAGGCAACGTCCCGTCGCCGGGCGGGGGGCTCACTCGAAGCTCTCGCGGTCGGCGGGGAAGGCCCCGCTCTTCACGTCGGCCGTGAAGGCCGCGAAGGCGTCGCGGGCGGCCGTGCCGAGCTCCGCGTAGCGGCGCGCGAAGCGGGGCTTCCAGCTGGGATCGAGCCCGAGCAGATCGTGCATGACCAGGACCTGCCCGTCGCAGTCGGGGCCGGCCCCGATCCCGATGGTCAGCGCGGTGACGGCCCGGGTGATCTCGGCCCCGAGATCGCGCGGGACGCTCTCGATCACCGTGGCGTAGGCCCCGGCCGCGCTCACCGCGCGCGCGTCCTCCAGGACGTGGGCCCGCTGCGGGGCGGTGCGTCCCTGGACCTTGAATCCGCCGAACAGGTGCATCGATTGCGGGGTCATCCCCACGTGGCCCATGACCGGGATGCCGGCGGCGACCAGCCGCGCGATGAGCGGGGCCACCGTGGTGCCACCCTCGACCTTGACCGCCGCCGCTCCCCCCTCCTTCAGCAGGCGACCGGCCGCGCGCATGCCGTCCTCGACCGACGCCTGGTAACTGAGGAAGGGCATGTCCGCCACCACGTGGCTGCGGGGGGCGCCGCGGGTGACCATCCGGGTGTGATACACCATCTCGTCGAGCGTCACCGGCAAGGTCGAGCTCTGCCCCTGCACCACCATCCCCAGCGAATCCCCGACCAGGATGGCGTCGACGCCCGCCTCCTCCGCCAGCCGGGCATAGGCGGCATCGTAGGCCGTCACGAGGGCGGTTCGCTCCCCGGTGCCCTTGCGCGCGGCCAGGGTCACGGCGCTCACCGCCGGGCGCTTGCCGGGTGCGGAAGCCTCGATCATGTGGGGGGATCTAGCACGCCGGGGACGTTCAGCGCCGGCTCCAGTGGTTGATCCCGGAGCGGGTGCGCGCGATGACCTCGAGGAGCTCGTCGCGGTGCTGGCCGTTGCTCACGAAGTCGAGCTCGCTCGCGTCCACGATCAGCACCGGACCTTCGTCGTAGCGGTAGAAGAACTCGGAATAGGTGCGCACCACCTCGTCGAGGTATTCGGCGCGGATCGGCTTCTCGACCGCGCGCCCCCGGCGACGGATGCGCTCGAGCAACACCGGCGTGGTGGCCTTGAGGTAGATCACGAGGTCCGGGGTCGCCACGCGCGGCCGCAGCATGTCGTAAATGCGCTGGTAGAGGGCCAGCTCGTCGTTCGAGAGCGTGAGGGCGGCGAACAGGCGATCCTTGGCGAACAGGTAGTCGGCCACCAGGCCCCCCCGCGCGAACAGGTTCCCCTGGGCCAGCTCGCCTTGTTGCTGGTAACGCTGGAGCAGGAAGAAGAGCTGGGTGGACATCGCGTGGCGCCTGGGATCCTTGTAGAAGGCGCCGAGGAAGGGGTTGTCCTCGGGCTGCTCGCGCACCAGCTCCGCCCCGAGGTGCTCGGCCAGGAGCTCGGCCAGGGTGGTCTTCCCCACCCCGATCGGACCTTCGACCGCTATGTAGCGAGGCTTGTCGACCACCCTCCCGACCTATACCCCGCCCCCGCCCCCGAGTCGACTGTATCGGGGCCGTGGCTCGCTACCCCGCTCGCACGTCCCCGCGCCCCTCTCGCTCCGCGCGGCAAAGCCGCGCTACGCTCGCACTGAACAGCGGGAGGTGGAGGTGCTTCGCGGTACTCCGCAATGAAGTGGGGCCCCTCTCCCTCACCCTCTCCCCGCTGCGCGGGGCGAGGGGATAGGAAGGGGGTTGGGGCTCTCCCCGGGCCAGTTCATGCCCCGCTGCCACGTCCTCCATGCGGTGGATCGGAGGTTGGCTTTGCCAACCGGAGACGACACCAGCAAAGCAGATCCGGGCCCGCTTCTTGTCGTCCGTGGGAGGGGCCCGCGGGGAGGGGTCCGCCCCTTCCCGCGAGCGCCGAAGGCGCGTCCGTCCGCCCCTTCCCGCGCTCCGGTCCGCCCCTTCCCGCGAGCGCCGTAGGCGCGTCCCTAGATATCGAGCTCGGCCTGGGTCGATCGCTCCATGATGAAGCGGAAGCGAGCCTCGACGTCCTTGCCCATCAGCTCGGTCAGCACCCGATCGGTCTCGGTCAGATCCGCCACCATCACCCGGAGGAACCGGCGGCTGCGGGGGTCGAGGGTGGTGCGCTTCAGCTCCTCGGGTTGCATCTCGCCGAGGCCCTTGAAGCGCATGATCTCCGGGCGGGCGTTCTTGGGCAGCTCGCCCACGATGCGATCGCGATCGGCCTCGTCGAGCGCCCAGTGGGTCTCCTTGCCGTGGTCGATGCGAAACAGGGGCGGCTGGGCCAGGAACACGTAGCCCTGCTCGATGAGGGGGCGCAGATGGCGGTAAAAGAAGGTGAGGAGGAGCGTGGCGATGTGGTGCCCGTCCGAGTCGGCGTCCATCAGCAGCACGATCTTGTGGTAGCGCAGGCGCTCGACCTTGAAGTCCTCTCCCACCCCGCACCCGAGGGCCGACACCACGTCCTGCAGCTCCTTGTTCGACAGCACCTTCTGCAGCGTCGCCTGCTCGGCGTTCAACACCTTGCCGCGCAGGGGCAGGATGGCCTGGGTCCGCCGCTCGCGGCCCTGCTTGGCCGAGCCGCCGGCGCTGTCCCCCTCGACGATGAACAGCTCGCTGCGCGCCGGATCCGTCGACGAGCAATCGGCCAGCTTGCCCGGCAGGTTCAGGCGGTGCGAGACCGCGGTCTTGCGCGAGACGGCCTGGGCCGCCGCCCGCGAGGCCTCCCGGGCCTTGGCGGCGAGCGCGATCCGTTCGACGATCGCCAGCCCCGCCGTGCGGTTCTCGAGGAGGAACTTCTCCAGCGCCGGCCGGACCACGTTGTCGCACTGGCTCTGGATCTCCGGGCTACCGAGCCGCTCCTTGGTCTGCCCCTGGAACTGCGGCTCCTGCATGTAGATGGACAGGATGCAGACCACCCCCTCCCGGATGTCCTCGGCCGTGACGGTGACGCCCTTCGGAGCGGCGCTGGCCGTCTCGATGAACGATCGCACCGCCTTGACCAGGGCCGCGCGCAGGCCGAGCTCGTGGGTGCCCCCCTGGATGGTGGGGATCCCGTTGACGTAGGAGCGCAGGGTCTCGTCGGGCGACTCGGTCCACTGCAGCGCCACCTCCAGGCGGAAGCCCTGCTCGCCGTCGCGGTTGAGGTAGAAGACCTGGGGGATGGTCGGCGACTTGTCGCGATCGGAGACCACCTTGGTCAGCAGATCCGCGATTCCACCCGCGTGCGAGAACACCTCGGTGGTGCCGGCCGCCTCGTCGGTGAAGGTGATCTCGAGGCCCTTGTGCAGGTAGGCCTTGGTGTCGAGGCGCGCGCGGATGATGGCGGCGTCGAAGGTCTGCTTGCCGAAGATCTCGGGATCGGGGTGGAACCGGATGGAGGTGCCGGTCCCGCGCGCCGACCCCACCTTGGCGAGCTTGCTGGTCGGCTTGCCGCGCCGGTAGCTCTGCTGCCAGGAGGCCCCGTCGCGCTTGATGGTGGCAACCAGCTCGTCGGAGAGCGCGTTCACCACCGACGAGCCGACCCCGTGGAGGCCCCCCGAGAACTGGTACTGCCCCGAGGAGAACTTGCCGCCGGCGTGCAGGGTGGTGAGCACCAGCTCCAGCGCCGACTTGTGGAACTCCTTCTTGATGTCGATGGGGATGCCGCGCCCATCGTCGACCACCGTCACGGAGGCGTGATCCGCGTGCAGGGTCACCTGGATGTGCGCGCCGTAACCGTTGATGATCTCGTCCACCGAGTTGTCGACGATCTCCCACAGCAGGTGGTGGTAGCCCTTGCTGTCGGTGCCCCCGATGTACATGCCGGGCCGACGGCGCACCGGCTCCAGCCCCTCGAGGACGGTGATGTGCTCGGATGTGTAGTTCGATCCTGGGGTCGTCGCCATGGGGCTGTCTCAGTTCGGCAGGTTCGAGGAGGGCGGCGCCACCACCGGCTCGGGCGGGATCACCCGGACGATGCGCAGCTTGCGACCGAGGGCATGCCCCGAGCCGCCGCGCTTGGTGATCTCGTAGCGCCCGGGACCGAGGCTGAGCCGCTTGCCCGCGTCGGTCTCGACGCTCAGTGCCTCCTTGTCTCCGCGGGAGCTCACCGCGAAGCCCAGCACCGCGTCCGTCTCGGCCACCTTCATCAGGACCACCCCGCGCCCGGGGTTGGCCAGCTCCGGCAGCTCGGAGGCGGCGCACACCAGGACCCGGGCTTCGGCCGTCACCACCGTGACCACCGACGACGGCCGCACGACCGCCACCCCCACCACCTCGTCACCGTCGCCGAGCTTGGCGAACCGCCGGCCGGCCCGGGTCGACAGCTCGCGGTGGGGATCGAGGTTGAAGCGCAGCCCGAAGCCCCCCTTCGAGACCGCCAGCGCCAGCGCGCCCGCCGGGGCCTCGCCCCCCGACATCAGGAGGGCCCCGACCATCCGCTCGCCGTCCTTCAGGTTGAAGAGCTTCTGCACCGGCTCGCCGTAGCCGGTGGACTGAGGGACGTCGTTGATCCGCAGCACGTAGCAGCTCCCCTGGTTGGAGAAGAGCCCCAGCGCCTCCTTGGTCCCGCCGCGCCCCGCCCACAGGACCGCGTCGCCGTCGCGCAGGCGCGTGGCGGACAGATCCTTCACCTCGCGGACCCGCTTGATCCAGCCGTCGCGCGAGAGGATCACCGTCACCTCCTCGTCGACGATGAAGGCCTCGGCGTCGAACTCCTGCTCGTCGCCCGCCCCCGCCCCGATCTTGGTGCGCCGCTTGTCGGCGTACTTGGCCGAGACCGCCACCAGCTCGTTGCGGATCACCTTCCAGAGCTTCTTCTTGTCGGCCAGGATCGCGCGGATCTCCGCCGCCCGGCCCCGCTTCTCGCCCAGCTCCTCGCGGATCAGGTTGATCTCGAGCCGCGCCAGCTTGTAGAGCTTGAGCTCGAGGATGGCGTCGGTCTGCTCGGCGTCGAGCGAGAACCGGCTCATCAGCTTCTGGGCGGCGTCGGCCTTGCCCTCCGACTTGCGGATGATCCGGATGGTCTCGTCGAGCACGTCGAACACCACCTCGAAGCCTTCGAGGATGTGGATGCGCCTCTCGAGCTCGGCGAGCTCGAACTGGAACCGGCGGGTCACCACCTCGTCGCGGAACTGCAGGAACTCCTTGAGGATGGACCGCAGATCCAGCCGCGCCGGGCCGGCGATCTCCCGGTTCGAGGTCGGCACCAGGCAGGTCATGTTGACGTGAAATCCGAGCTCGAGCGGGGTGTGCTTGTAGAGGTACGCCATGACCAGCGCGGGCGCAGCCCCTGGCTTCAGCTCGAGCACGATGCGCACGTCGGAGGTGGACTCGTCGCGCACGTCGAGCAAGAGCGGCAGCTTCTTGTTGATGATCACGTCGGCGATCTTCTCGACCACGGTCGACTTCGACAGCCCGAAGGGAATCGAGGTGATGACCACCTGGTCGCCGCCACGCTTGACCGGCTCGGTCTTCCACTCACCGCGCACCTTGACGCCCCCCTGACCGGTCTCGTAGATCTCGCGCAGCTCCTTGCGCGAGTTGACGATCAGGCCCCCGGTGGGAAAGTCCGGGCCCTTGACGTACTTCAGGAGATCCTTGGTCTCGAGCGCGCCGTCGTCGATGAGCGCGATGGTGGCGTCGCACACCTCCTTGAGGTTGTGGGGAGGGATGTTGGTGGCCATCCCCACCGCGATCCCCGTGCAGCCGTTGACCAGCATCTGGGGCAGGCGGGCGGGCAACACGATGGGCTCGGTGGTGGTCCCGTCGTAGTTCGGCCGGAACTCGACCGTGCCCTCGCGGATCTCGTCGAGCAGCTCGGTCGCGAGCGGGGCCAGGCGCGCCTCGGTGTACCGGTAGGCGGCGGCCGCGTCGCCATCGAGCGAGCCGAAGTTCCCGTGCCCCTCGACCAGCGGATAGCGCAGCGAGAAGTCCTGCGCCATGCGCACCATCGCCTCGTAGCAGGAGGAGTCGCCGTGCGGGTGGAACTTGCCCAGCACCTCCCCCACGATGGTGGCGCTCTTGCGAAAGCGCGCGTCGGGGTAGAGGTGCAGGTTGTTGTGCATGGCGTACAGGATCCGCCGCTGCACGGGCTTGAGCCCGTCGCGCACGTCGGGCAGCGCGCGCGCGGTGATCACGCTGACGGCGTAGTTCAGGTACCGGCTCTGGGCCTCGTCCGACAGGGACACGTCGCGCACGGCCCGCGCGCCGGAGTCGTCTCCCCCGTCGTCGTCGTTCCCGCCGCCGCCAGCTCCACCTCCGCCTCCGCCTGCACCTCCGCCGCTCCGGGCGCCTCGACCACCCGCGCCAGTCGCCGGCGCGGCCCCCCCGGAGCTCGCGCCCCGGCCGCCGCCCGATCCGGAGCCACCTCGGGCGGGACCGGTTCCATCCCGGTTACCGCCGGGGGCTCCACCGGCTCGCGGCGCGCCCTCCCCGGCCAGCTGCTGGGAGGGCGACGGCGAGAGACCCGGTGGCGCGTGCGGCCCCGGGTCATTTTGGGCTTGGTTCTTCGGTGCCTCGAAATTCAGCTGCTTTTGTCGCTCCATGTATTCCCAGAGGTGCTCGCAAGCTAAAGGACCGGGTCGGCAATTGCAAGAAACGACGGGGCGCCGATGCCCGGGGACACAGGAAATCCAGCGGAGGAATCAGCAGGTTGCGTTAATCTCGCGGTGATGCCCCGTGTGAACTCCATGGCTTGCCTGGTCTCGCTTCCCGTCCTCACGACCGTCGTCCTCACCACCGTTGCGGCGGTCCGGCTCGCCTTCGGCGCTCCCACCGTCGGCGCTGGGCTGGAGCACACGGTCGGAGGCGCGACGGCCGAGAGCGGGGGCCCGAGCGCCGCCGCTCCCCGGCCAGGTCCCCCCCGCTCGTTCGACACCGATGCCGGGCCGGTCTTCCGCCGACACTGTGTCCGCTGCCACAACGAGGACGACAACGCCGGCGGACTGCGGCTCGACACCTACGAGGGTGCCCTGCGCGGAGGCGATCGGGGCCCGGCGGTCATCCCGCGCAACCCCGCCGGCAGTCTGATCCTGCAGAAGGTCCTTCACCGGGATCGGCCGTACATGCCCCCGAAGAAGTTCCTTCCCGTGGTCGAGATCGACATTCTGCGGGCGTGGATCGAAGACGGCGCGCGCCGATGAGGAGCTCGGTCGCCGTCGCCGTCCTCGCCCCTACGACGGGACGGGACCGGATGGGGAACCATACTTGTGCGTATGTGAGGAGCGGACCGGAGCGCCGGCGCAGCCAGCGGCCCGGATCGTCGCCCGTCGGTGGAACGAGCGCTCTCGCCCAACTAACTCTGCAGCTTTTTGCGCTTCCAGCCGCGGGGGGGAAGCTTGTCGATCGAGTTGGGGTTCGGTCGCGCGTTGTCGATCCACCGGTAGCTGGGAAGTGGACGCACGTCGATGTGCACGAAGCCGGCGCGCGGGTAGAAGCCCACGCCCATGCCGCCCGCGTCCAGGCTGTCGGCGAAGTCCCGGATCTTCTTCAGCTGGACCCCAGGGATCCGGATGTCGCTGGCCGACCCCTTGTAGTGAAAGCTGGTCTGGCGCCGCTGGTTGCGGTACCCCGACACGATCTCGAGCGGCTTGCCGAAGTGATCGTAGACGTGAGAGAGGATGACGTAGAGGCGCGGCTCGAGCGGCTTCTCCGCGTCGGTCCGCTTGCAGCGCAGCACGTGGTCGATGTCGTGCAAGGCCTCCACGTTGTACGAGCCGTCGGGGTTGAAGATCTGCACGTCGGCCTCATCGTGCGTCGCGAGGCTGACCACCTTGAGCCGGCCCGAAGGCGCCCCGGGGGGCTCCACCCGCAGCTTGGATTCCGGGACCGCGTACCCCGCCACCTTCTTGCGTTTCCTGGATTTCGCGTCGGAGGAACTGCCGTCGGCGACCGGCGGCTTCGCCTGGCGGGGGCCCGTGACGGGGACCGCGTCCGCGGCGGCCGATTCGTCCGACTCCACGCCTTCGGGACCTGTCGCGCTCGCGAGCGCCAGAGGCGACCGAAACAGAATCGCCAATGAAAATGCGAACATCAGAGATCCAAGCCGCAGCATCGACTCACTACGCTCGGCCAGTTCGCCCCCGAAATCAAGTCCAAAACGTCCTTCCGAGGGCAAAATCTGTGGTGAAACCTCGCGAACCTGGGGTCGAGTGCCTACGTGCTCGTAACGCGATGCCGCAATTTTCACGCAGCCGGCGGACGCGGTGCATTTTCCGGAGGAAGGTGCACGAGATCGATTCCGAGCCGCTGGGCCACCGAGAAGATGCGCTCGTCGCGATAGAACTCCCCGAAGACGATGCGCTTGATCCCGCCGTTGGCGAGCTGCTTGAAGCAGTTCCAGCAGGGGCTGGCGGTGACGTACACGGTCCCGAAGTCGATCATGACGCCATTCTTGGCCGCCTGGATGATGGCGTTGGACTCGGCGTGGATGGTGGCGACGCAATGGTCGTTCTCCATCATGTGCCCCTCCTCGGTGCAGTGGGGCATCCCGCGGATCGAGCCGTTGTAGCCGGTCGAGAGGATGGTTCGGTCGCGCACGATCACCGCGCCCACGAACTTGCGCGGACAGGTCGAGCGCGACGCCACCACCGCCGCGATGTTCATGAAGTACTGATCCCAGGATACGCGCGCCATGCCGAGCTCCGATCTTTTCCAGCCCAATCGACGATCCCCGTCCACCGGCCGGAGAGTATCCGATAATATCCGCCGCGCCGTGGACTGGAAAACGACCCTGAACCTCCCCAAGACGGAATTCCCGATGCGCGCCGATCTGGCCAGGCGGGAGCCCGCCTGGTTGGCCCGCTGGGAGTCCGAGCGACAGTACGACCGCATCCTTGCGCGCCGCGCGCACGACGAGGCTCCCGCCTTCGTGCTGCACGACGGGCCGCCCTACCCGACGGGCGGGATCCACTACGGCACCGTCCTCAACAAGGTCCTCAAGGACATCGTGGTGCGCTCGCAGCTGATCATGGGCAAGCGGGCGATCTTTCGCCCGGGGTGGGACTGCCACGGCCTGCCCATCGAGCAGCAGGTCGAGAAGGAGCTGGGTGGACGCGACGCCAAGGCCAAGCTCGGCGCCGGCGAGTTTCGCGCGCGCTGCGACGCCCACGCCCGCAGGTTCGTGGACGTCATGCGCGGGGAGTTCAAGCGGCTCGGCTGTCTCGGGCTGTGGGACGACCCTTACCTGACGCTCGCCCCGTCGTACGAGGCGACCATCGTGCGGCAGCTGGCCGAGTTCACGCGGGCCGGGCTCATCTACCGCGACAAGAAGCCGGTGCACTGGTGCCTGTTTCACCAGACCGCTCTCGCCGAGGCGGAGGTGGAGTACGCCGAGCACCTGTCGCCTTCGATCTACGTGCGCTTCCCGCTGACGGCCGGGCTGGGGGCGGCCGTGCCCGCGCTCGCCGGACTTCCGGCGTCGCTGGTCATCTGGACCACCACGCCGTGGACCTTGCCCGCCAATCTGGCCGTGGTGGCCAACCCCGAGCTCGAGTACGTGGCGCTGCCGGTCGAGCTCGGCGGCCCCGGCGGGTCCGCATCGAGGTTCGAGCACCTGGTGGTCGCGCGGGGCCTGGCCGAGTCCTTCCTCGCGGCCTGTCACCTCGACTGCCCGCCCGAGCGCTGGGTCGCGATTCCGAAGGCCGGGCTGCTGGCGCTCGAGGGCGCGCACTACGAGCCGCTCTTCCCGCCGCGCCCCGGCACCGAGGGGGTGCCGACCTTCAGCGGGGGTGAGTATCGCCTCTATTTCGCCCGCCACGCGACGCTCGAGGCAGGGACCGGGCTCGTGCACACCGCTCCAGGGCACGGCGCGGACGACTACGTGGTGGGACGCGATCACGGCCTGCCGATCTACGCACCGGTGGATGCCGCGGGCCGGCTCACCGCGGCCGTCGGCGCCGGTGGCGGCGCGGGCCCGACCGCGACGGACACCTCCGGGTGGGTCGGGCTCACGGTGTTCGAGGCCAACCCGCGCATCGTCGCCGAGCTGGCCGCGCGCGGGGTGCTCCTCAACCGCCCCGGGGAGACGGTGCGGCACCCCTACCCGCATTGCTGGCGGTGCAAGCAGCCGGTGATCTTTCGGGCCACCTTGCAGTGGTTTGCGCGCCTCGGCTCCGCCGAGGACCCGACCTCGCTGCGCAGCCGCGCGCTCGCGGAGATCGCCAGCACCAGGTGGATCCCGACCTGGGGGGAGAATCGGATTCGCGGAATGATCGAGGCGCGGCCGGACTGGTGCCTGTCGCGCCAGCGGGTGTGGGGGGTCCCGATCCCGGCGTTCGAGTGTGGTGGCTGCGCGCACGTCTTCCTGGATCCGGACATCATGCAGCACGTGGCGAGTCTCTTCGCCGAGAGCGGCTCGAACGTGTGGTTCACGAGGCCAGCGGCCGACCTGCTGCCGCCGGGCATCCGTTGCCCGCGCTGCGACGGGCGCGACTGGAAGAAGGGCGAGGACATCGTCGACGTGTGGTTCGAGTCGGGCGTGTCGTGGGCGGCCGTGTGCGAGGGCCAGCTCTGCCCGCCGGGCGACAAGGTCGATCTCTACCTCGAGGGCGCGGACCAGCACCGCGGGTGGTTTCACTCGTCGCTGCTGACGGGCGTCGCCACCCGCGATCAGGCCCCCTATCAGGCGGTCCTGACCCACGGCTGGGTGCTGGACGAGCGCGGCAAGGTGTATTCGAAGTCGGAGATCGCCAAGGCGCGCGCGGCGGGCGCCAAGCTGGACTACGTCGAGCCCTCGGTGTGGATGGAGAAGAACGGGGCCGAGCTCCTGCGCCTGTGGACCGCGGCGGCGGACTATCAGGGGGACATCGTCTTCTCGAAGGCGATCCTCGACCACCTCGGCGAGTCCTATCGCAAGATCCGCAACACCTGTCGGTACCTGCTGTCGAACCTGTACGACTTCGTCCCGGGCCGTGACCGGCGAGAAGACGAGTCGCTGCGCGAGCTGGATCTGCTGGCGCTCGGGCTCCTGCGCGAGCGCGACCATCAGATCTTCGAGGCCTTCCGGCGCTTCGCCTTCGCCGAGGTGGTTCGCCTGACCACCGACTTCGCCATCACCATCTCGGCGGAGTACCTCGACCCGGTCAAGGACGTGCTCTACTGCGAGGGGCAGGACTCGGAGGCGCGGCGCAGCGCCCAGACCGCCATCTTCGAGATGGTGCGGACCATCGCCCGCTGGGTGGCGCCCGTCCTGGTGTTCACCGCGCAGGACATCGCCGACGAGCTCGGCCGCGCGACGGGGGAGCCCTTCGACGTGCACGGAGAGGTCCGCGGCGAGGTGTTCCTCGAGGGCCGCGAGATGGATCACCCGAACCGGCGCTGGACCGAGGAGATCCGACCGCGCCGGGAGGCCATCCTGCGCCCGCTCGAAGCCTTCCGCGCGGCCGGCCACAAGTCGCTCGAGGCCTGGGTGCGCGTTCGTCCGGCGCCCACCGAGCGCCCGCACTGGGAGTGGAACCGCGCGCACCTGACCGAGCTGTGCGTGGTGTCCGGTGTCGAGGTGACCGCGGACGACGCCGCCGGCCCCACCGAGATCACCGTCCTCCAATCCCCCCACGCCGAGTGTCCACGCTGCTGGCGCCGCCTGCCCCCGCCCCCGCCCGCCGAGCGCCACCCCGACCACCCCGACCTCTGCGCCCGCTGCACCTCCGTCGCGCTGTCCCTGAACCACCCGGCGGGGCTCGCCTTTCATCCGTAGGGGCGCGCCGCCACGAACCACGGCGGTTTCTCGCTCGTCCGGCGCCCGGACGCGACGGAGGCGGACGAGGACGAGGACGAGGACGAGGGCGGGCGAATGGACCCTGACGTCCGGTCCCGAAGCGTCTGTTCAGAGCGCCAGGTCGCGCTGACGGCGCACGTCAGCTCATGCGGTGGATCGGAGGTTGGCTTTGCCAACCGGAGACAGCACCGGCAAAGCAGATCCGGGCCCGAAGCTTGTCGTCCCCGGGAGGGGCCCGCGGGGAGGGGTCCTCCCCTTCCCGCGAGCGCCGAAGGCGCGTCCGTCCTCCCCCTCCCACGCTCCTTACATGTTCGGGAAGCCGCGCCAGACCCAGACCAGCGAGTCTCCCATGCTGGTCTGCTGGACGCGGGCGTCGCTGCAGTGCTTGGCGCCCATGCCCTCGAGCCACCGGTAGTGGTAACCCTTGGTCTTGAGCGCGGCCGACATGCGCTGCCCGGCGAGGAGCCAGTCCTTGGCGCCCGCCTCACCGGTGCCGGCTCCGTTGTCGTTCTCGTTGTCGTCGAACATGATCCGGATGGGCTTGACGGGTGAGTTGAGAACGAGCTGCATGTCGGAGTGGAGCTCCCATGCGCCGAGCGGGTACATCGGCGACGACTGCAGGTTGACGATCGACGCGTCATACCCGATGACCCGACGGAAGTAGTCCGGCCGGAACCAGGCCATGATGATGGCGGCGGAGCCGCCCGAGCTGCAGCCGACCGCCCCCCGGCCCTCCGGATCGGTGGTGATCTTGAAGTTGGGATAGGCGGCCTTGATGGCCGCGTTGGCCTCGACGGCCGGGAAGACCTCCTCGGCGACGTACCGAGCCCAGAGATCGGACATGGTGTCGAGCTCGATGCTGCGCTGGCCGTTGGCCACCGCGATCAGGACGAACGCCGGCACCCGCCGGGTGGGATCGGTCGACTGGCTGAGGTTGTCGAGCCCGGCCTGCACCCGGAGAAACTGGCTCCCGGCCCCGTCCATCACGACCATCACGGGCGCCGGCGTCCCATCCTTGTACTTCGCGGGGATGTAGACGGAGATCGCCCGCGACGGGGTGGCCGGATAGAGCTTGCTGCCGGTGTGGTTGAAGTTGAACCGCTTACCGGCCGGGCTCTTGCCCGCGGTCAGGTCTGGATCCGTTGGATATGTGGTGATCTGAAAGTCACCGTCCCCATCCGTTCCTGGATCGGTGAGGCCCGGCGTCGTGCCGCCGCCGTAGCTGGGCGCTCCCCCGGCCGCGCCCGGGGTCCCGCCGGCCGGCGGCCCCCCTCCGGGTGATCCGCCCACGGAGCCCGTGGGCGCCGCCCCGCCGGTCGATGTGACGACGGACCCGGACCCACCTGACGACGAGGAGCCCACCGCCGTGGTCGAGCCGCCCGAGCCGGAGGCAGGCGGGATCATGGTGGCTCCTCCCGAGCCGCCCGAGATCACCGGCGCGCCGCCGGAGGCGGGGGTCGTGCTCGGGGCGCCCCCCGTGCCACTGCCACCGCTGCCGGTCGCCGTGGGCGTGCCGTTCGACTCGGCGTTCGAGCCACAGGCCCCACAGAGGAGAGCCACCAGGATCCAGCTTCGGCGCTTCAAACCAGTCATCGAACGCTCCTCATTCAGGTGCAAGGGTGCACGGTGCAACTGCGACATGCGAAGGGGGCCGCGTCGCGACCGCCTCCTTGGCCAATGTTGGGGGCTGACAGTTCAGGTCCAGACCAACCACCGGCGGCCAGCGACAGCCGAGGAGAGGACCAATGACTCCTGGCGGTGCGCGGCGGACGCTGGGTAGTCTCTTCCCACACCCGGTGACTGTTGCGCCTCGACCCTAACGCCTACCGCGCGCATCACAGGTGGCGACGCGCGGCGCGGGGGGGGGGCGCGATGGGGGGTGGGGAGCGCGAGGGTTCTTGCGACGCCCTTCCGAAACTGGCACCGGCTGGTATTGTCCCCGGCTCGGGCTAACGTCTCCCCCATGCGCCCCATCTTGTTCTCCGTGCGGGTGGGCGGGACGGTGGTGCCCTTTCCATCGTACGGCGCGCTCGTGGCGCTCGGCTTCGTGCTGGGGATCGGGCTCTTCGTGCGGAGCGGGAGGCGGCAGGGGTTCGACCCGGGGCGGCTTCAAGATCTGGCCTTCTCGAGCGTGGTGCTGGGACTCGTGGGGGCACGGATCGCGTTCGTGCTCCTCAACGTTCGGGCCTTTCTCGACGCCTGCTGGCCAGGCGCCGCCCGGGCGGTGGGGGCCGGGGCCGGAGATCGCTGGGTCCAGGGCGGCTGCTTTGGCCCGCTGCGTTTCTGGGACGGCGGGCTGGTCTTCTATGGAGGGGCGGTCGCGGTGGGGGGCGTCGTCTGGCTGACCTGCCGCCGCGAGGGGTGGGCCTTCCTGCGGCTCGGCGATCTCGCGGCCCCTTCGGTGGCGCTCGGACACGCGGTGGGCCGGATCGGCTGCTTGATGGCCGGGTGTTGCTACGGCAAGCCCTGCGCGGCGCCCTGGGCCGTGCGCTTCGGTCCGGGGAGCGTGGCCTTCGACGAGGGGCTCTCGCCCGGGCGCTTCCCGCCCACGTCGGCGTCCGCCTGGACCGCGCCGCTGCACCCGACCCAGCTCTACGAAGCCATCGGTGAGCTCGCCATCTTCGTCAGTCTCGTGCTGATCGAGCGCCGCAGGGCCGGGGCGGACGGCCGGGCAGCCGACCGCCCGGGCGGGCCGGCGAGCGCCCGGCCCACCACGGCGGACCCGAGCTCGCCCGGACCGGCGGCGTCGGCGCCCGGGTCTCTCCTCGGCGGCTACGTCCTCGCCTACGCCGCCCTGCGCTTCGGGGTGGAGATCTTTCGCGGGGACGTCGGCCGTGGGTATCTGTTTCGCTGCCCGACCCCGCGGCTCGCGGCGGCGCTGGGGCTCGGGCTCGCCGAGCCGCTGTTCCTGTCGACCTCCCAGGCGGTGAGCCTGCTGCTCGGCGCCGCCGTCGCCCTCGGATTTTGGCGCTCCCGACTCCGAAGACGAGCTTCGCACAAAATCAGGCGGTAAGTTCCAGCCGGTAACCTCAGACGGGACCTTCGAGAAAGCGAGATAGACCAAGAATGCCGACTTCGCCGACGACGTCATCTGGCCCGGCCCCGAGCCTGCCGCTGCGAGAATTCCTCCGCTGGTACGACGAGGCGGTGGCCCACGCCGAGAGCGAGCCCGAGAAGATGGCGCTGGCCACGGCCACCCGCGAGGGGCAGCCGAGCGTACGCTACGTGCTCTTCCGGGGACTGACCCGCGGTAACCAGGCCCTGCGGTTCTTCACCAACTACGAGAGCCGCAAGTCGCGCGAGCTCGAGGCCAACCCGCGGGCGGCTGCCGTGTTCTACTGGCCCATCGCCGGGCGACAGGTGCGCTTCGAGGGGAGCGTCGGCCGACTCGATGCCGCCGACTCGGATGCCTACTTCGCGGCCCGTCCACGGGGCCACCGACTGGCGGCGTGCGCTTCCCCGCAGAGCCGCCCCATCGCCTACCCCGCGCTGCTCGCCCGCTACGCCGCGCTCGAACACGAGTTCGCCGACGGCCGGGCGGTCCCCCGCCCGGCCACCTGGGGCGGCTTCTTCCTGTCGCCGGACCGGATCGAGCTGTGGCAACGTCAGGAGAACCGACTGCACCAGCGGACCCTGTGGACGCGTGACCAGACCCCGAGCCCCGCGGCCACGGCCGGGGACGATTCCGATTGGCGGAGCGAGCCGCTCGGGCCGTGACGGACCAGCCCGCGCCGCCAGCCACGGGGCTGGCGGATCTCCTCAAGGCACGGCGCAGCGACCTGATCGCCCGCTGGCTCTACGCGACCCGGCAGCAGAACACGGTGGATCCCCTTCCGGCGACCGAGGTGGTGGATCGAATACCGGTCTTCATCGACGAGCTGATCGGCGCGCTTCACCCGGACGCCCTCCCCTTGCCGTCGCTGGGGGAGACCGCCGTCGAGCACGGTGCTCAGCGCCTGAGCCTCGGCTTCAACGTCGGCGAGGTGGTCCGCGAGTATGGGATCTTGCACCGGGCGATCCTCGATCTCGCCCAGGAGTCCGCGGTCGCCATCACCGAGCGCGACCACCGCCTGATCTCGAAGTGGCTCAACTCCGGGATCGCGAGCGCCGTCTCGCAGTACGTGACCGAGCGAGACGCCGAGCTCCACCGCAGCGCCGCCGAGCACCTCGGCTTCATCGCCCACGAGATCCGCAATCCCCTGTCGTCGGCCCGCATCGCCTTCTCGATCCTGAGCCGAGGCGACCCCGGCCCACCCTCGCGGGCCCACGAGCTGCTCGGGCGCAACCTGCGCCGCGTGGCGGAGGTGGTGGACAACACCCTCAACCACTCGTCGCTGAAGATGGGGATCGTCCCGCGGATCGCCCCCATCGAGATCCTCCCCTTTCTTCAGGAGATCGACTTCGATGCCAGCGCCGAGGCCAGCGCCAAGGAGATCCGGGTGGCGATCGATGGGCCGCCCGACCTGGTGATCGACGGCGACGCGCGCCTGTTGCGCTCTGCCGTCTCCAATCTGCTCTACAACGCCATCAAGTTCAGTCACGACAGCAGCACGGTGTTCGTGCGCGCGTGGACCGCCCCCGGAGAGATCCTGATCGAGGTCGAGGATGCCTGCGGCGGCCTGCCTCCAGGTCTGGCCGAGGAGCTGTTCTTGCCGCTCGTCCAGCGCGGGACCAACCAGACCGGCTTTGGCCTGGGGCTCGCGATCGCGTTGCAGGCGGCCGAGGCACACAACGGCACCATCCGGGTGCGGGACCTGCCGGGCTCCGGGTGCGCCTTCACCCTGAGCTTGCCGGCCCGCACCGGCCGGCCATCGGGCCCGAAGTGACCACGCGGCCAGGACCTATGTAGAAGCTCCATCGAGAGGGCGTCGGCCAGGGCAGTGGTCCGGGTTTACGCCAGGGGCGACGCGTGCCTATAGTGCGTCTTCTTTTCGGTCGCTGGTCGGCGCCCCCACGGCCATTGGAGGAACCCATGGCGAGAGGTCACGAGGGTGGTGCGCTCCCTGGCGCGGGCGTCGACGCCGACGCCGACAAGGATGTCGCGCTGCTGCGCAGCATGGGCTACGCGCAGGAGCTGTCCCGGCGGATGAGTGGCTTCTCGAACTTCGCCATCTCGTTCTCGATCATCTGCATCCTCGCGGGCGGGATCACCTCGCTCCAGCTCGGGGTCAGCGCGGTCGGGGGCGCCGCCGCCGGGATCGTGTGGCCGCTGGGGGTGGGGTTCGCCCTGCTGGTCGCGCTCTGCATGGCGCAGGTGGCCTCCGCCTTCCCGACCGCCGGGGGCCTCTATCACTGGAGCTCGATCCTCGGCGGGAAGGGGTGGGGCTGGGCCACGGCGTGGTTCAACCTCGGCGGGCTGATCTTCGTGACCGCGGCGGTCAACGTCGGTGCCTACGGCCTGTTCACCAGCTTCATCGGGCCGATGATCGGCATCGATCCGGCGCACCTGACGGCCGCGCACCAGATCATCGGAGTCGCTGTCATCACCGCCTCTCAGGCGGTGTTCAACCACTTCGGCATTCGCCTGACGACGCTGCTGACGGACTTCAGCGGCTACCTCATCTTCGCCGTGGCGCTGCTCCTGACCGCAGCCATGCTGGTCGGAGCGCACGGCTTCGAGGTCGGGCGTCTATTTCGCTTCGTCGACTATGGTGGCGCCGCCGGCGGCGGGGTGTGGCCCGAGAGCCGGGGCCTCTTCACCATGACGATGCTGGGATTGATGTGGCCGATCTACACGATCACCGGGTTCGACGCCTCGGCGCACACCTCGGAGGAGACGGTGCGAGCGGCCGAGAACGTGCCGCGTGGGATCCTCCGCTCGGTCCTTCTATCGGGCCTGTTCGGGTGGGTGATGGTCACCGCCTTCGTCGTCGCCCTGCCCGACGTCGCCGAGGCCGCCAAGCAGGGCGCCAACGTGTTCCCATGGTTGATGGAGCGCGTGGTGCCGGGCGCGGCCGGCAAGGTGCTCTGGGTGGGGATCGTCGTGGCCAACTACCTGTGCGGGCTGGCCTGCGTGACGTCGACCTCGAGGATGATGTACGCCTTCGCGCGCGACGGCGGTCTACCGGTCTCGCGCGCGCTCAGGAAGGTGTCGCCGAGGTACAGGACCCCGATCGCGGCGATCTGGACCACCGCCGCGCTGGCCGTCGGATCCACGCTGTACACCCCCGCGTACTCGACGCTGACCACCGCGTGCGTGATCTTCCTCTACATCTCGTACGTCATGCCGACGCTCGCGGGGTTCCTGGCCTTCGGCAAGACCTGGACGCGGATGGGCCCCTTCGACGTGGGCGCCACCGTCTACAAATGCGTGGCGGTGGTCTCGGTGGTGGGCGTCGCGCTCGTGATCTGGATCGGGGTGCAACCGCCGAACGACAAGGCCCTCACCGTCACGCTCGCGGCCGTGGCGCTGCTGCTCGTGAGCTGGTGGCTCGGTGTGCGACGCATCTTCCGCGGACCGCCCGCCATGTCGATCGCATCCGAGGGCGCCCTGACCGTGCCTGGATCGTCGACGAGCCGCGCTGGCCACCAGGCGCAATGAACCCTCCTTCGGACGCACCATCGGCGCATCATGGTCGTCCCCGGCGCCGACTCAGTCCAGAGGGGCGGCGTCAGGACCGGGGACGATCCCCGCGTCCGGCGTGCCCGCTGCTGCCCCGGGGGGCGTGACGTTGAGCAAGAGATCGACGCCGCTCTCGTAGGCGGCGGCGATATCCAATCTTCCGTCTCCGTTGACGTCTGCGATGGCGATGGAATTGACGTTGGGCCCGGTGGGTAAGTTCACGGAGGTCGGAAAGCCGGCTCGCCCGTCGTTCAACAGGAGGCCGAGACCTCCGTGCAGGTCTTGCGACGACGTATCGGACGTCGAGACGGCCAGATCGGGGCTGCCGTCGCCGTTGAGGTCACCCATCGCCAGGACACTGCCTCCGGAGAACGGTGGAGCATCGAAGACGTAGTCCACGCCCACGGCGAATCGACCGCCTCCGAGGTTGACCAAGATGCTCACCGCGGCGCCGTTGTATCCAACGACGTCGTTTCTACAATCGCCGTTCAGATCCCGCGTCATGAGCGGCCCATTGACCACCGGAGCAATCAGCACCGCGGGCGCGAATGGGCCGGTGCTCGTGCCGAACGACGCGCTCAGCCCCGAGGGGGGCTCTCCCGCCCCCGGGGCCGTGATGAGATCCGCGAGGCCGTCGCCGTCGAAATCGCCGACGAGCGCGGTGTCGGGCGCGAGGCTCGCCCTCGAACTCGAATCGACGATGGCGAAGGTGTGGTTCAACGCTGCGGTCGTGAAGGTACGATTCCCCGTGCCGAGCAGGACACTGGTTCCGTCGACCACGACGTCCGCCTGGCCATCTGCGTTGACGTCCGCAAAGAAGAACGACGTCCCACCGACGGCGTAGGTCACCGGCGCGACGAAGGCCCCCTTCCCGTCGTTGAGCGCGGTGGTCAGGCTGTACTCCGTCAGATCCGCTAGATCGAGATCTCCGTCGCCGTCGATGTCGACGAGCGCGATGTTGCCCGTCGCGAGGGGATAGCTCACCACCTTGGGGAAGTTCGAGTTCGTGTCGTTGAAGAGGACGTTGACCCCGAGCTCATCCACGACGACCATGTCGCCCCAGCCGTCGCCATTCAGGTCGCCGAGCTTGACCGATCGGGGGTGTTGACCGGCCAAGAACGTGCGGAGCTCCATGAAGACGGGCGTGGGGATTCCTTGGCCCGTGGTGACGCCATGGCCGCAGCTTCGGCCTCCGAGGCCAGTTCCTCCCCCTCCGCCTGTTCCCACCCCGAGCCCGCCGCCGCCGGGGTTTCCACTGCCCCCCCCGCCCGTTCCTGCGCCGAGCCCGCCGCTGCCGGGGTTGGCACCTCCTCCCCCGATCCTGCCGCCGCTGCCGACGACGACGCCGCCGGCGTCGGTTCCGGACGCTCCGCCGGTCGATCCCGCGTCCGGCCGCTCTCCGACCTTGGTTCGGGTTGCGCAGCCTCCGATGGCAAGAACACCGAAGAACAGAGCACGGGCGCAAGCAAGGTTCGTCTTCGTCCTATTCATGTCGATGATCTCCTCGCTCTCTCATGCCGCCTCCCGCCTGAACGTTACGGGAGAGCTTCGATGGCGCGACGCGCGGCAGCAGAGAGGTCCCCGCCTGGATGAAGGGAAAGGTAGCGCTCGAGATCCTCGCGGGCCGGGCCGAGCGCTCCCGCGCGAAGCTGGCACGCCGCCCGAAAATAGAGCGCACGACCACCCACCGCGTCGCCCGCCCCGGTGGCGATGACGACGTCGAGGTCGTGCCGCGCGCTCTGGCATCGGCCCGCTTCGGAGAGCAGCTCGGCGCGGGTGAGACGAACGTAGCGGGTCAGGCCGCCGCCGTCGTCGTCGCGGAGGCCCTCGAGCACGGGGAGCGCCTCGGCCCGCCGGTCGAGCGCGATCAACGCCTCGGCGCGCGCGACCCGCGCCTCGCCCCGCAGCTGCCCACCTGGGAAGCGTCGGTCGTACGCATCGAGCCAGCGCAGGGCGGCGCGGGCATCCCCGCCAGAGCGGAGCTGGCGAAATGCCTCGCCGAGCATGCTGGCCTCGTTCCGCGCGTGCGCGCTGGCGACGGCAGCCTGGGCACCGCCTGGTTGGCGGTCCTCGCCCGCTGGCCCCTGCGGTGCGGGGGACGGAAGCGGGGCACCGACCGCCGCCGGCGCCGACTCTTCCGGGATCGCGGCCGGCGACAGCTTCGGGACCGGCGCATCTGTCGCCAGCGCGGGCATCTCCGTCCCGGCGGCTACACCCCGGCGCACCCGCTTTCTCCCGGCATCGCCGGGGATCCTGCCGTCGCCGGCGCGGGCCGGGCCTTCGGTCGCGCGCACCGCAGAGCGTCCCCAGTGGTAGAGCGCCGCGCCCACCGCGCCAGCGAAGACCATGAGCAGCGCGACCGCCACCACCAATCGCCAGGCTATCGACCCGCGCGCACCGGGAGCACGGGTCTTGCGCCCGAGCAGGCGGCCGACCCGCGCCACGGCCTCTGGCGAGGGCTCGGTGGCTTGCCGGGCGTGCTGAAAGAGGCGGCCGACGGTCGCCGCCGGGCGGCGGTCTGGGTCGTCCTCGAGCGTGTCCCGGTCGCGATCGCCGCCGGGGCCTCCGAGCGGGCTTCCAGCCGGCGCGCCGCCGCCATCGCTCCATCGGGCGGGATCGGAGGGCGGATTCCGGCCGCTCGCCGGGTCAGCTGATGATCTGGATTTCATTCGTTCCCTGCCTCGGCCTTGAACAGGCGTCGATGCTCGTCGAGGAATCGGGCGCGCGCTCGAAACAACCAGACCCGCACGGTTCCCACCTTGATACCGTTCAACGCGGCAATCTCTTTGGTGCTCAGGGCCTCGAGCTCGAACAGAATCAGCACCCTCCGCTCACGCTCCGGCATGCGGTCGAGCACGCGATAGACGTCGCGCACCTCCCGCTGGCGTTCGAGATCTTCGCCCGGCCCCAGGCGTGAGGTGGCGATACCCGAGGCACCGTCGTCGGTGGACAGCGACAACCAGCGCCGCATACGCTGCTTGCGCCGCGCGGAACGAACGATCCTTTCCGTGGTTCGAAAGAGCCAGGTGGTGACCCGGGCGCGACCGTCGCCGGGGCTCGCGTCCTCGCCAGCGCGCCGCCCCCCATCGCCATCCTCGTCCGCGAACGAAGACCCGGTGAGCCTCCGGCTCGCGACGAGAAAGACGTCCTGCACCACATCGTCGAGGTCGATCCCCGGCCCGCCGAGCCTCGCGGCCCATCGCATCACCGTCCGCCCATGGATGCGGTACAGCGCCGCGACATCGGGATCATCGGCGACGACCTTTACCACCATGGGCGAGGCGCGAGAGGCTTTGGGCATCGGACTTGGCTTCTGTCTCATCCCATGTCGGCGTGGAGCAATAGGTTTCACCGATCGCGCGAGCGCTCGGCGATGAGCGAGAGCCCGGCGCTGAACCACCCCTCTACCGCCGGAAGGTCCGTCGAGGACGTGCTCGTCCCCACGTACATGGTGTGGGTGCGTGGCCACACGACCCCTGCGAGCTCGAGAAAGGGCGCCACCTGCCCGAGACGGGTTCGCACCCGCACGCCGGCCAGCATCCCGAGATCGAACAGCGTCGCGCCCGAGGTGATGGGCAGCGATTGCCCCCGGATAGCGAGCGCGGTCAGCGGCAGGCCGGCGCGGAGATCGAGCTCGAAGGCTCGCCAGCGCGTCGAGCGGGAGCGCAGGTCGATCACGCCCCCCACGCGGCGCCACGCCCCCCGCCCCCCCGCGTCGGTGTCGGTCAGCGCCACGGTGTGAGCGCCAACCGCCAGCGCCCCGATCCCGAGAGAAAACCAGGAGGAAGCACCGCGCGACAAGGCGATCTCCGCCAGCGCCCCCGGCGCCGCCGATCCGCCCGTCACGGAGCCCAGGAATGCCGCACCGGTTTCGACCTCGAAGACCGACGAGGACCAGGGGCCCTCGGCGCCGGCTCGGCGCGAGGCCGACGCAACGTCCGCGCGGCGTCCTGCTCCATCTCGAGGCGCGGGCAGGGGCGGGTCCGGCCTCGGCGACAGCATCACCGGCTCGGCGGGCGGCACGGGAGCGACCCCGGGCGTCCCCCCCGCGATCGCCGCCTGAGCCAGCAGCGCAGCGGCACCCGCGGGAACCTTCGATCCGCCCCCGGGCGTCTCGCCCTTCGACGCCGCGGCTGGCGCGGCTGCCGCGCTCGCCACCGCTGGCAGGGCAGCCGACGACGAAGGGGCCGGCATCCTCGGGTGCGCGCCCGCCCGCATACGAGCTTCCCAGGCCGCGACCACGACGGCGACGGTCCGAGCCCGCTCGGCGCAGCTCGCGGCCCCCGCCAACAGGGACCGCCTCGCGATCGGCGCGCCGGCGGCGTTGGTCAGCACCAGGCGGATGGCGCCAGCTCCCCCGCGCGCTCCGCCAGCGCCGCTGCTCCCGCCGCCACCGCCACTGGTCTCGCCGCTGCCGCCGCCGTCGACGCTGGTCTCCTCGCCGCCCATCACCTGCAACACGTCCGGAGCGGCCTGGCTCGGGTCGCGCGGGAGCAACCCGACGAGCGCGGCGCCGATCTCCCTTGGCGTGGGGCAAGCGGTGGCCCCGCGAACGATGACCGGCGGCGCCCCCGGCCGAGCCAGTGCCGTCGAACAGCAGACCCAACAACCGACCAGGATGGTGATCTGCCGCCAGCCTGCGTGCTCCTCCCACGACATGGCGGCCATGATCCGCCGTCGAGGCGAAGTCCCCGCGGGGCGCGACCACGACCAATGCCCCGTGGTCGTGCGAGGAGGAGCAACGAAGCCGGGGCGAAGCCTCGGCGGCGCAACGGTGTCGCCATCTCGCGGGAGGAGCACCAGGTCCATGGCCTCCGAGTATCGAGCACAACCGGTGCAGGACGCGAGCCCCCGTCCAAGGGCCCTAAGGCAATGCCGTTCACTCGAGAGCGGGCAGCGGCCGACAAGCCGGCCCGATGGCGAAGCCGGGCCGAGAACCGCACCGGAATGTGCTCGTGCGTACATGAGGAGCGGAAGCGCAGGCCCGGCGCTGCGAGCGGCGGAGAGATCGTCGGCCGTCCTCCAATCGGACGCTCACCGACGCTACGGGCCCGCGCCGGCCGCGATCCAGTCGTGCACCATGGCCTGCAGGCAGCTCGAGAGCGGGACCGGAAAGAATTCCGAGCGGGGCATCTGTTCTCCAGCGCAGGGGTTCGCCGTGGTCAACTTGATGTAGAGGTAGCTGGTCTCGGGGGAGCCCGGCACCACCAGCGTTCCACCGCAACTCTCGGCCTGCGGAGCGGCGTGCCCCACCAGGTTCGCATACGCGACGCTGGTCGAGAGATCGAGGTCATTCCCCTGGCCGTGGCAGGAGACGCACTCTTCCATCAAGAGCTGCCGAACGTGGGCAAAGTCCGGGCTCGGCTCGACGCAAGTGGTGGTGGTGGCGTCCATGGCATCTCGGCTCGCATCCGGTGTGACCCCGGTCGCCGCGCCACCTCCCCCGCATCCCCCGCCCGCCCACGGAACCAGGCTGAGCAGGATGCCGAGGATCCCTGGCCCGAGGACCTGAATGCAAGCGCGCCCCATCAGCGAGGGGCGCTCCCGCGGAGCAACCGTCCCATCTCGACCAGCCTACGACGCGGGACGCGTGTTCGCACGGGGCTTGCTGCGGAAAGGGCGGTCCTTCGGCTCTCGGGTCCTCGGGATCGAGCGAGCCGCGCTGACGCGCGAGCGAGCCGCCCGAACAGCGCGCGCCGGTCCAGCACCTCGCCCGCGCCTTCCGCCCGTGATGCGGGGACTGGTGCTCCTCCCGCGAAATAGCGGGAGGAGCACTGGACTAGTTGAACGTGGAGTTGGTGATGGAGACGCCCGCGTTGCCGGCCTTGTCCCGGGCCTCGACGTAGATCCCGGGGTGCGACTGCACGCTGCCGACGTTGCTGTTCGCGTGCAAGGTGGACTGGTCGATCACCAGATCGCCGTTCAGATCGTCGACCACCTGGAAGATGGCGCCCGAGCCGAGCTCGTTGGCGAGGTTGGTGTCGAAGAGGGTCCCGCACAGGGAGAGGGTGAAGTCGTTTCCGTCGACGTAGATGGCACCCCCGAGACCGCCGCCGGTGGTGCCGGGGCGCGCCGGATTCTCGCCGTGACCCACCGCCTGGTTACCGCTGAAGACGCTGTTCAGGATGGTGACGGGAGAGAACAGCCCGGAGATGGCACCTCCGTTGGCGCCCGAGTTGCCGTCGAAGGTGCTGTTGACGATGGTGACCGGCTGGGTCTGCTCGAAGGCGTAGATGGCGCCGCCACCGAAGTCCTGGCCGGGCGTGACCTCGGCGCTGCTCGAGATGCGGATGTTGACGGCCTTGAAGGTCCCGCCGCCGACGTAGATGGCCCCGCCGCCGTTGGTGTTGTTCGAGCCAGCCGTGGCCTTGCCGTTGGCGAAGGCGATGTTCTGGACCACGAGGTGTGGCGTGGTCTGGATGTCGCAGCGGGGTGACGTGAAGTGAAGGCTGCCATCGCAGGTGTTCTGGTACAGGATGCGATGGTCTCCGTCCGCCGACAGCGTGATCTTGCCGCCGCCATCGAGGGTGACGCTGCCGTCCTGGGCCTGGCCACCGTCATTGAAGATGTCGATCTCGGGAACCGGGATGGTGAGGGGATCGGGACCGCAGCGGAAGGTCACGACGCCGCCCGCGTGGACGGCCGCCACGACCGCGGCGGCCGTGCAGCTCGCCGCCGTGCCAGTTCCCACCGTCGTCGTGGGGCTCGAGACGTCGACGGCCTGGGCAGCCGCCGGCACCGCACAGTGACCGTTCGGATTTCCGACCACCAGTCCTCCTGTGCCACCACCTCCGGCCCCACCGGTGTTGGTCCCGGCCCCCCCGCTCGCGGAGGTGCTGCCGCCCGCGCCAGAGCCCGCCGTGCCGATCGCGCCGCCGGTCCCGGTCACGCCGCCGGTGGCGATCACGCCGCCGGCGCCCGTCGCGCCGCCCGTGGCGATCGCGCCCCCCGTGCCGACCGCGCCCCCCGTGCCGATCGCGCCGCCCGTGCTGGTCGTGCCGCCGGTTCCTGTGCCTCCGCCCGTGCCCATCGGCGCGCCCGCGCCCCCCGAGCCGTGAGGCCGTCGCCTGCTGCTGGAGCTGCTGGCGAGGGTGCTCGTGCCCTCCGTGCCCGCGGCGCCGTCGCCGCCTGCCCCGCAGCCCGCCGCGGCCGCCATTCCGACCGCGTACACCAAGGCCACTCTCCCAAAGGTGAGCCGGCTCATCATGATTTGTTCCTCTCTGAAGACGGTTTCCATCGGCGTGCCGAACCGCGGCACCGCCGGCCCCCCCCATCGGGAGCCGGTGGAAGGGACTTGATGGCCACAGGGAAATGAGACCGCTCGAGCCCTCGCTCGGATCCCTCTTGGCGGCGCAGCCGCGGGCGCAAAGTCGACCCGCGCCCTTTGCGCACCGCACCCCCGGCTTCCCGAGCAATCAGGGCAGGATGGCCCGGTCTTCCACGCGCCGTCCGAGCTCGAGGAAGGCGCGGGCCTTGAGCTCCGTCTCGATCCATTCCTCCTCTGGGACCGAGTCGATCACGATTCCGCCGCCCACACCGAGCCCGATCCGACCGCGATCGACGATCGCCGTCCGGATGGCGACGGCGAGATCCAGGTTCCCGGCGGCGCCCAGCCAGCCGGTCGCGCCTGTGTAGATCCCCCGCGGGACGGGCTCGAGCGCGTCGATGATCTCCATGGCCCGGCGCTTGGGTGCGCCGGTGATCGAGCCGCCCGGGAAGGTCGCACGCAGCAGCTCCTCGAGGCCGACCCCGGGGCGGAGCTCGGCGCTCACGGTGGACACCAGGTGATGCACCCGCGGAAAGGCCACCGCCCGCGCCAGGTCCCGGCACACCACGCTGCCCACCTTGGCCACGCGTCCGAGATCGTTGCGCTCGAGATCGACGATCATCACGTGCTCCGCGCGATCCTTGGGCGAGGCCAGCAGCGCCCGCCGCGCGGCCGCGTCGAGCTCGGGGTCAATCGCCGCTTCCAGCTGGTGTTCGATCGCCTCGTCGATCGCGTCTCCTTGGCCGACAGCTCGCCGCCCGGCGCGGGCGCGGAGCCCACGCGCGCGGGTCCCCTTGATGGGCCGGGTCTCGACCCGTCCGCCTGGCTCGACCCGCAGAAAGCGCTCGGGGGAGTTGCCCACCACCAGGCGGTCGAGCGGGCCTCCCTCCACGCTGCGCGCGCCGAGCCAGATCGCGTGTGGCGCCGGCGCACGCGCCCGCAGCTCGGCCGCCATCCACACCGGATCTCCTGGTCCGAGCTCCGCCGTCAGGCGGCGGGTCAGGTTGACCTGATAGACGTCTCCCGCCCGCAGGTACTCCTGGATCCGCGCGACCGCCGCCAGATAGGCCGTCCGAGCCTCGGCCCCCGACCAGGGACCGAGCCTCGGTGGTCCGCCGAGCCCGTCCCTCCGCGCGTCGCCGAGCTCGGCGCCCGGCGGGTGGCGCCCCCTCGCCGTGAGTCGCGCCAGCAGCCGGTCGGCGGACCCCGGGTCGGCCCCGAGCACGAACGCCTCGGACCCGTCCCGCTCTCTCATCCAGATCGCGTCGAAGAATCGAAACTCGAGATCCGCCGGCCACGCGGCTGGCCCCGGCGGGCGGGGCGGCCCGCCGCGCCCGATGGGCATCCAGGCACGCGCGAGGTCATAGGACAGCCAGCCCACCGCGATGGGCGGCGCCGCTCGGGGATCGCTCGTCCCGGCGGCGGCGGCGGCCACGGCCCCGACACCCCAGCGCCGGCGGGCCCTCGACCACGCGTCCTCGAGCTCCTCGAGCGCGGCAGAGCGCACCAGCTCGACCGGATCGCAGGCCACGAGATCGAGCGCGACGGCGGTGTCGGAGCTCGCGCCCGGAGAGCTGAGCCAGACCGGGTCGGCGCCGCCGGCCACGCGCCGCGCCGCCTCGTCCGGCGCGAGCGGCGGCGCTGGAAGAACGATCACGGCCAGACCGGCGGCCGCCGAGGCTGAGCCCCGGGTGGCGGCCTCACGACGTGGCTCGCCAGGCCGCCCCGAAGAAGTTCCGCATGTACTGCATCCCGGACACCACCGACGCCACCGCCGAGATGTAGAGCGTGATCAGGCCCGCCCGGTGGTAGTCGACGCTGATGGCTTGCCCGAAGACCGGCTCGGCCCCGAGCAGGGGATAACGAAAATGCACCAGCAGCATCATGATGGCGACCAGCTGCAGCGCGGTCTTGATCTTCCCACCATCGCTGGCGGAGATGACCAGCCCCTGGGCCGAGGCGATGCTGCGCAGACCGTTGATGGCGAGATCGCGGGAGATGAGCACCACCACCAGCCAGGACGGCACCCGTCCGAGCGCCACCAGGGTGACCAGCACGGCGGTGACCAGCATCTTGTCCGCCAGCGGATCCAGGAACTTGCCGAGCACGCTGACCTGGTTGCGCTTGCGCGCGAGATAGCCATCCAGCCAGTCACCGGCCGCCGCGGCGATGTAGAGCAGGCTGGCGAGGAAGGTGCGCAGCGGGTTGTAGTTGTCGATCAGGATGAGCACGAACGGCACGAGCAACACCCGGCTGAGCGTGACCAGGTTCGGCAGGTTGGTGAGCTCGCTGCGCAGGCTACTGCTCGTGGGCGGTTTGGGAGACATGGCGATCTTCAGGCGGGGATTCTAGAATGCCTCGACGCGCAAAACGGAACAAACGACCAAAAAGGGTCCCTATCGCCCGCGTGGCCCCTCGGCGGCGAGCGCGCGGCGCACGAGGTCGGGATCGACCTGCGGCGCGGGGAGGCGGCGGCGCGGGGCCCCCTCGCGCGCGAACCACTTGCGCACGTCGCGCTCGAACCCGAGGCCGTGCATGAAGTTGTACACCGCCTTGCGCAGGCCGTCCGCCAGCGCGTCGTGGTCGCAGCCCACCGGATCGACGAACGCCAGATCGTTGCGGGCGAAGGTCCCGAAGGTACCATGCACGGGCGGCGCCGCCTCCGGGGCCAGGCGAATCCCGTAGAGCCCGGGCGACAGCCCGATCGGGCTGTGCGCGGTCGCCGCGAACCGGTGCCAGAACGCCGACTGGATGCATCCTTCCTCGAAGAGCTGGCGCACGCGCTCGAGGGCGTCGATGGTCTCCTGCTCCGTCTCGGTGGGGAACCCGAACATCAGGTAGGCGTGCACCATGATCCCGGCGTCCGTGAAGGCGCGGGTGACCCGCGCCACCTGCTCGACGGTGACCCCCTTCTTCATGAGCGCGAGCAGGCGATCGGAGGCCACCTCGAGCCCCCCGCTCACCGCCACGCAGCCCGAGCGCGCCAGCAGCGAGGCCAGCTTGGCATCGAAGGTCTTCTCGAACCGGATGTTGCCCCACCAGGTGATGGCCACCCGGCGGGCGATCAGACGCTCGGCCAGCGCCCGCAGCGCCGCCGGCGGGGCGGCCTCGTCGACGAAGTGAAAGCCCGTCTGCCCGGTCTCGCGCACCAGGGCCTCGATGCGATCCACCAGCTCGTCGGCCGGCGCGGCCTCGTAGCGCGCGATGTAGTCGAGGGACACGTCGCAGAAGGTGCACTTCTTCCAGTAGCACCCGTGCGCCACCGTGAGCTTGTTCCACCGCCCATCCGACCACAGGCGGTGCATGGGATTCAGCATCTCGAGCAGCGAGACGTAGTCACCGAGCGGGAGCCCGGCGTAGCTCGGCGTGCCGATGTCGCGAAACCCCACGTCGCACAGGCCGGCGCCGCTCTCCAGCACCACCACCGCGTCCGACGAGGGCGGGGCCCGACGCCGTCGGACGAAGGTCCGAAAGAGCGGCGCCGCCGGATTGTCCAGGTGATCGAGCAGCGCCAGGAATGGCCGCTCGCCGTCGTCGAGCGTGATGAAGTCGACCTCGTCGAAGATCCGCGGATCGGAGAGCTGGCGCAGCTCGGTGTTCACGTAGCCGCCGCCCATCGCAACGCGCAGGCCGGGCAGCGCGAGGCGCATGGCTCGGGCCATCCTGAGCGCGCCGTAGGCGTTGCCGGGGAAGGGCACGGTGAGCCCGAGCAGGTCGGGCCGGTGTTCCTCGGCCAGCCCCCGCGCCAGCGCGTCGAGGGTGTCGTCGACCAGCGTGGTCGGCCCGTCGAGCGCGGCGCGCAGCCCATCGAACGAGGCGGCGCTGGCCGCCAGGCGCTCGCCGTAGCGAGACAGACCGAACCGCGGGTCCACCCCCTCGGCGATGACGTCCGCCACGTCGTCCACGAAGAGACTGGCCAGATACTTGGCCTGATCCTGCAGCCCGAGGGCCCCGAAGGCCCATTCGAGCGGATCTCCATCGGGTGGATGTCCCGGGCCCTCGGCCGCGCCCGGGCTGGCCGCGCCCGCCGCCCCGAATCTCGGCCCCTCGGGCAGAAAGCCGCGCCCCACGATGCGCAGGGCCAGGCTGGGATCCCGCCCCTGCAAGAACCGCACGGCCGACTCGACCGTCTCGACATAGCGGTCGCCCTGCGCCAGGAAGCTGTCCAGCACGCCCGACCCCAGCCGCGGCCTCGGCCGCTCCTCGGCCGCCCTTCGCCCCGGGGGCGTGCTGGCTCCGCTCCGCCGACGTGCCCCGGCGGTCCGGCCCCGCACGCGCGCGAGCACGGCGGTCATCCCCTCGCGCGAATAGAGCCGCAAGAAGAGCCCCAGGGCCGCATCCGCCTGCCTCACCTCCACGTCCGGTCGGTGCTTGCGCAGGAACCCGGTCAGGTATGCCGTCGCGGGGTACGGCGTGTTGAGCTGGGTCATGGGTGGAGTGACGAGGAGGACGCGCACGACGACCCGCGAACCCTACACGGCCCGAGCCGACCCGCCAAAGCCCGGCCGCGGCCCCGCGCGGCCGTCGCTGGTCTGGCGGCCGAAGGGCGCGCTACTTGCTGGCCGGCGCGGCTTCGCTGCCGCCCTTGGCGACCGCGGGCGCGTCGTGCTCCTCCGCCGGCGGGGCCTTTGGCTTGTCCTTGTCCTTCATGAAGAAGGCCTTGAGGGTCGCCTTCTGCGCGTCGTTCAGCTTGGCCTTCGGGTGGAACGGGAACACGTAAAACCAGGGCGGCATCTCGCCGGACTCAATCTGTGACCAGCAATTCTGAAAGTCGAGGGTGCGCTCCTCCTCGTCGGTGTCGGCCCACTCCGAGAAGTTGAGGTGCTTCCGCCCGTTGTTGATGTCCCGGGCCATGAGCCAGGAGCCGGGCGCAATCCGGCTGTAGATCGGCCACGAGGTTTCGTTGGAGTGACAGTCGAGGCAGGCGTGGCGCATGATCGCCTCCACCTCGGGCGGCGCCGGCAATTGGTAGCGCTCCGGCGGATTCGTTCCGATCCCCTTGACGGGAATGAGCTGCAACCCCACCGCCACCACCAGCCCTGCCGGAACGGACCACCGAACGACCTTCTTCAGTTTGGGTGACATGTCCGCTGAGCGTAATGGGAAATGGCGGCTCGCCGCAATCGGGACGCGCACCGACCCTGGTGACGCCGTGCGTCTCGATCCCGGGCTCGGGCTGACCTCACCGCACGCGGAGGTTCCGCCGGAAGTCGTCGTAGCGGCGCAGCACCATCGTCACGTAGGCGCGGGTGGTCTCGTAGGGCGGCAGCCCACCATACTTCTCGACGGCCCCCGGCCCCGCGTGATACCCCGCGAGAACCTTCACCTTTTCGTCGTCCGAACAGACGATCGGGGTCGGCGCGCCGGTGGGCGTCGGGGGCGCTTCGACCGAGACCCCGGCCGGCGTGCGGCAGAACCGGCGGGCCAGGATCTGGAGGTAACGCGCGCCCCCCATGATGTTCTGCCGCGGATCGAAGGGATCCGTGACCCCCATGAGCCGGGCGGTGTCCGGCATGAGCTGCATCAGGCCCTGCGCCCCGGCGCTGGACACGACATGCGGGTCGAAGTCCGACTCGGTCTTGATGACCGCCCGGATGAGCGCTCCGGGGATCCCGTAGTGCTGCTGCTGATCGCGGATGTCGGCGTCGAAGCGGGTGGTGCGCTCGGCCGATGTATCGCTCGGCGGGATCACGTCCGAGCTCCCACGCAGGGCCGAGGCCTTGCCCGGGCCGGTCTTGAGCCACACCTTCCAGCGGGTCCCGACCGGGCGGATGTTGGTGAACTCGACGACGCCGTCGCCGCGATCGCGCGCCCAGAAGGTCCCGGAGGCGACCGCGGGAGGCTCGCCCCAGCCAGGACCGATGACACCGGCCAGGACCAAGGCCGCACAGACCGCGGTGGACGAGCGCAGTGCCGATGCCATGAAGAGTGGCGTCGATTTTAGCATCGATCCCTCCGAGGTCCGAGGCCGAGGCCCCTCACCGCGCCCGGGCCTCCGCCACCGGTCTCGTCCGCGCACGCTGCCCCTTTCGCGGTCGCCGACGGACGCCGAGCGGATTAGATTCCAGCGGTGTCCACGCCCATCGAAACCGACTACCTGGTCATTGGCTCCGGGCTGGCGGGGCTGACCTTCGCCCTGTCGGCCGCCCAGCACGGACGGGTGCTGGTCGTGACCAAGAAGTCGCCCTCCGAATCGAACACCAGCTGGGCCCAAGGCGGCGTGGCGGGGGTCCTCGATCCAGCCGACTCGCCCGAGACCCACATCGAGGACACGCTGCGGGTGGGGGATGGCCTGTGTCACCGCGACGTGGTCGAGCGCTGCGTGCGCGAGGCGCCGATCCAGATCCAGCGCTTCGCGACCGAGATCGGCGTCCCCTTCGACCGCGACGCCGAAGGCCAGTTCGAGCTGGGCCGCGAGGGCGGGCACACCGCCCGCCGCATCGTCCACGTGAAGGACGCCACCGGGGCGGCCATCCAGAACGCCCTCCTCGATCGGGTGCGCGAGCGCGCCGATCGCATCCGCCTCCTGCCCGACCACATCGCGGTCGACCTCTTGACCATGGCCAAGTACGGCGGCCCCAACTCGGTCTTCGGCGCCTATGTCTACGATCAGACCTCGGGCCAGGTGCGCACCATCGTGGCGCGGGCGGTGGTCCTCGCCACCGGCGGGGCGGGCAAGGTGTACCTGTACACCACGAACCCCGACGTCGCGACCGGGGACGGGATCGCCATGGCGTACCGGGTGGGCGCGCAGGTCGGCAACATGGAGTTCTTCCAGTTCCACCCCACCTGCCTCTATCACCCGACCGAGAAGTCGTTCCTCATCTCCGAGGCGCTGCGCGGCGAGGGTGGCATCTTGCGATTGCGCGACGGCACCGCGTTCATGGGGCGCTTTCACCCCATGAAGGATCTGGCGCCACGGGACATCGTGGCCCGGGCCATCGACGCCGAGATGAAGCGGACCGGGGACGACTACGTGGTGCTGGACATGACCCACCTGCCGCCGGCCTTCCTCGAGGAGCGCTTCCCCATGATCCACAAGCGCTGCCTCGATCTGGGGATCGACATGCGGCGGCAACCCATCCCGGTGGTGCCGGCGGCCCACTACAGCTGCGGGGGGGTGGTGGTCGACGACCACGGCCGGACCAGCGTGAAGAACCTGTACGCCATCGGCGAGGTCTCGATGACCGGGCTCCACGGCGCCTGTCGACTGGCATCGAACTCGCTGCTCGAGGCGATGGTCTTCGCGGCCAGGGCCGCCGACGACGTGCGCGGCGCCGAGGCGGTTCGTCCCCCGGAGGTGGCGCCCTGGTACGCCGGCGAGGCCACCCAGTCGGACGAGGCGGTGGTGGTCAGCCAGAACTGGGACGAGATCCGGCGGCTCATGTGGAACTACGTGGGGATCGTGCGCACGGACCGGCGCCTCGATCGCGCCAAGCGCCGCATCGCCCTCATCCGCCGGGAGATCCGCGAGTACTACTGGAACGTGCTGGTGACGGGTGATCTGCTGGAGCTGCGCAACCTCGCGCTCGTCGCGGACCTGATCATCGAGAGCGCGCTCCGGCGGCAGGAGAGCCGCGGCCTGCACTTCAACCTCGACCACCCCGACCACGATGCCCGCTTCCTGCGGGACACCATCCTCGTCCCCGGCGACGGCCCCGGCATCTGAGCCAGCGTTCGGGCACGCCGGCTCGGGCGTACGGCCCGGCCTTCTCCTTTCGGGAAGATTGTGAGCGGTTCTGGCGCGACGTCGAGGACCCCATTGCCCCGGCATCATGGGAAGCGGAGCTCAAAAGTGTCCTCTGGATGGCCACGCGCAAGCAAATCGTCGCGGGCGGAGACCCGCCCGCTCACGAGCGGGCGACGGCGGGCGGGCCGGGGCGGTGCAGGCCGAAGGTCACCAGCAAGGCACCGAGGATCAGGTGCGCGGCGTGATCGGCCGGGCGCAGCGCGAAGAGCTCGGCGGGGAAGAATCCGACCAGCCCCGCCACCGCCTGGAAGAGATCGATCGCCCCGAAGCCCAGGTTGAAGAGGGCGGACAGTCGCGCCGAGCGCCCGAGCACGACGGCGAGCCCGAGCACTCCGAAGGCGAGGTGGAAGACGTCGTAGGGTATCGCCCCGCTCATCACGGAGAGGCCGGGGGGCAAGAGCCATCCCAGAAGGCCGGTCGCGATCAGCACCGGGGCGAACACCGAGAGCAACCGCAGGTTTCGGCGACCCCAGTCGGCCGGCGCCTTGTCCAGGACCGCGGCGGCAACGGTCATGGCCGCCGAAGCCCGAAGTAGAGCACGAGCCGTGGCTTCCCGCGCCACACGAGATATGCGAGGCCCAGGTACAGGCCCGGCGCGAGCTCGCGCACCTCGTCCTTGATGGCCCGGATGAGCCGCGGGTTGGCAGGGCGGTCGTAGTCGAGCTGGACCGCGTCGAACGCTCCGGCGCGGGACGGCGCCACGAAGGTGTCGAAGGGAAACCAGCGCCGGGGACGGGCGTCCCCGAACACCCGGTTGATCCCCTCGCCGCGTCCGCCCGCGCGCGCCGTGAAGGTCTTGCCGCGCCACGGAAAGTGGGCCCAGCCGGCGAACCGTCGCAGGAACCCCGCGAGGAAGCGCGGCAGGGCCGGGACCGCCAGCATGCGGCCCCTCAAAGGCCCATCCATCTCCCCGAGGACCGGCGTCCGCGCCTGCTGGTAAAGCGCCGCCAGCTCCGCCGCCGGCAACCTGGCGAGCTCCTCGAGGGAAGCGGGAAGCGCCGGAAGCCAAGGGCCCGCGGCGGCGCTCGAAACGGTCGGTGGAGGGATGGTCTGCGGTGCGGTTGACATGGTGTCTCCTCGTGACAGCAATCTCGCGCTGCACCCACTGTACGCCCGAACCCCCCATCCGGATCTCCGGATCCTAGCCCTCGTCCTCGTCCTCGTCGCCGTCCTCGTTCTC
>Ga0265331_10000511_pt1 | contig 36349 bp, 28 predicted proteins | sample 41923metaG_FD_202088 | JGI IMG/M metagenome (GOLD analysis project Ga0265331, IMG submission 202088) | Rhizosphere microbial communities from Carex aquatilis grown in University of Washington, Seatle, WA, United States - 4-19-23 metaG | ecosystem: Host-associated > Plants > Roots > Rhizosphere... | reverse complement strand
TTCGCGGGCACGACCAACGGTATTGATACGAGCACGACGACGGGCAACACGGTGGACGTGCTGTTGACGGCGGGTGCGTTGACGCTGAACAACGACGTGACGACGAACACGACGGGCAATGTATATCTGACGGCGGTAACCGGAATCAGCGAAGCGGGTGCGGCGAAGATCACGACCGGCACGCTGGGCATCAATGCTGGCGGAGCAATCGTCGTGAACAGCGCCAGCAATAATGTCACGACTTTCGGCGCGACGACTACCGCAGGCGGGATCCAATACCAGGACACGGACGCGGTGACATTGAACAACGTTGCGGCAACGGGGAATTTCACGGGCACGGGCGCGGTGGCGGCATCGACGGCGGGCGGGACTATCGATATCAAAAACGGCGCCGGCACGTTGACATTGAGCAGCGACTTGACTTCCGGGGCCGGCGCCGGCGACGTGTTGCTCGTAACCGGCGCGAATATCAATCAAACCGCAGGCAAGATTGTCGCCAACAATTTTGGCATGCGTGCGGCGACCGGCATTAACGCAAACTCGGCAACCAACGACGCAGTGTTGCTTGCCGCGAACAACAGCGGTGCCGGCACTATCGTCTATCACGATGCAAATGCGCTCACGATCGGCACGGTGACGGCGTCCGGGAACTTTACGCCGACGACCACGGGCGTTACCAGCCGCGGTCTGGCGGGCGACAACATCACGATTACAACGGGCGGGTTGCTCACCGTCAATAATACGGTTGACGCGTTAAACGCGGGCGCAACCTTGAATACGTTGGGATTGACCAATAACTCGACAATCCGCGGTTCGGATGCAGTGATCGGAGTTTCCATCAACGGCGGCACCGGCACGATCGTAAATAATTCGGTCATCAGCAACAATTTGACCGCAGCGCCGGTGAGCATCATGGCGGACGACATGAATCTGGTCGGCGGAGGCGGCGGTACCATTACAGCGGGCGGCGGACTGGTGACCTTGTCGTCGGCCACGCTTGCACAGCCGATCAATATCGGTGGCGGACTCGCGGCGCTCGGCCTCTCGCAAAACGAAATCAATACTGTCCACACCACGGGTCAGTTGACGATTGGTGGGGCAACGCATACCGGCACTATTACCGTTGACGGCAATGCGAATATCAATAATTCCACTGCACAAACGCTGTTGATACAGAATCAAGGCGGGATAGTAGTCAACGCGCAATTGACCGCCAATGCGGTTGGCGGACCTTCCATTAATATGGACACCCCGGGCTCGATAACGGGCAACCCGGTTTCCGGCCTGATTACTGCGAATAACTATACGATCATTCAATCGGGGGGGATTGGTTCTGTCGGTGCTCCGTTACAAACAAACGTCAACTTCCTGAATGCCGCTAATAGCGGAGGCGGCGACCTTGTTATCAATAATCTGAAATCCGTGACGCTGGTAAATAACTACAAGAACACCACGCCGGGCGGCAAGGTGTGGTTGTCGACTGTGAACGGCTCGATCAACACCGGTACTGTCGCGGTTTCAAGCAGCAACGGCCCGATTGTATTTACCGCGAACAACAACGGCACCGCGGCCAATATCACGGTCGGCGCCGGGTCTAGCATCGCTGCCGGAACCGGCGACGTCCGTCTGCATGCGGCCGACAATGTCACCGTGAATGGGCCGGTCAGTTCGAGCACTTATATCGAGCTGGTCGCCGGTACGGGCCCCGGATTGCTGACCGCCAACATGCTCAATCCGGCGACCTCGACGGTGGCCAATGACAATGCGCAGATCATACTCAACGCCACGGTAAACGCTACGGCCGGCGGGGACGTGCTGCTAGTCGCCGCTTCGCCCAACCCGACCGTGACGAACGTGACGGGCATTTCGCAAACCATTAATGGCCGCCTCGTCGATAACAATCTGACAGTGATTACATTGCACGGCACGGGTGGCCAGGGTAACGGCGGCGCGTCGATTGTTCTGAATGTCGCAAATCCGCAGAATACCTCGGGCGCTATTAATCTCTTCGCGTGCCCCTACAACGGGTGCCCGGACAGCGGTGCCGTGCCGTCGCAACCGTTCTTCAATTCGAAGACGTTTAACGGCGGCAATCCGATCATTACCAACCTGGGCCTGATCAATCCGCCGGCGATCAACTATGCGGACGGTCCGTTGTTCTATACGGACTCCGGCGGAACCAACATTTCCGGTGTCGGTACTGTCAACGACTTTACGTTCTTTACGCCGGGCTCCGTGAATATCGTCGGTCCGGGATTGTCGGCGCGCAATCTGACATTCCAGGCGCAAGGCAACGTGACGTTCACTGGATTCGCCGGCATTACGAACGCGCAGATCAACAGCGGAAATCCCGGCGGGTCGTTGAATTTCGTGGCGGGCGATTTTGTCGCGGGCAACGGGAACGTCGATTTCAGCCCGCTGGGAAGCGGAAGCATCGGCACTGCTGCGGTACCGTTCAATCACACATTGTCGTTCACCGCGACGAATAACGTGACCATCGCCGGCGCGATATACATGGGGGCGGGGACCAACTTCACGGTCACCGCGAACACGCCGGTATCGATGAATAACAATACGGTCAATCCGCCGGCGAGCGGTACCGGCGACATCGTTCTGGCAGGCAATTATGACGTCCATACGCTCGGCGATGTGAACTTCGCCGGCCGCAATTTCACGATTTGCGGCCTGAACGGTGGCGCGCTGCCGGCGTGTTCCATCGCCGGCATCAATCAGTCTGCAGTTGGCGAGAATCTGGTCGCGGGCGGAAACATCAATCTGAATATGACGAACGACGTTAACGTTACGGCAGGCACTGCAACGGCCATTTCAGGCAGCGAGGCGTTGATCAGTGGCGGCAACGTCAACATTGGATCGTCGATTACACCAGTTCATGCAGTCGTCGTTACTGGCGGCACCAGCGTCGTAGGTGGGGCGACGCCGCAAGTGTTGAAAGCGGACGCGAAAATCAACGGAAGCGGAAGTTTGAGTGCTTTTATCGGTGCAGGCGGACTCACCGTGACCGGTGGATCGGCCACCGTTAACGCGGGGGCAAGTGTGACCGCGCAAGCGACCGCGGTTGCCCAGTTCAGTGGCGGCGCCGTCGCCCTCAACGTGAGTAATCTGGGTAACGTAATCATGCAAGGGGGTACGAGTGTCGCCTTCACCGGGCTGTCGGCGTCGAATCTCGATTTGAGCGCTGATGCCGGTGCATCAATTGTTTCTGCGAGTTCATTCAGTCCGACCATTGCGGGTTCTCTGACGATGACAGGTGGTAACGCCACCGTCACTGCGGGTCCGGGTTCCGCGCATGCCGCCGCGTCGGTGCTAATCGACGGCGGAACCGATTTATTGATGAAGGTTGGCACGGGGCTGACATTGACAGGCGGGACGGCCAATGCGAGCGGCAGCTTTGGCGATTGCAAAACGGGAGGCGGTGCCTGCACCAACGTGTCGGCGCTCCTGTCGTCGAAGTCCGGCAAGGACATTACGATTACGACGGGCGATCTCAATTTCACCGGCGGCTCGGCGACCGCGAACGGCGTGGCGGCAACCAGCGTAGCGTTCGCAGGCACCGATTCAGGCACGGCTTCCGGAACCCTGGCGACGCTGGTGAATATCAATGCTGTTGCCGGACATTTGATACTGGCCGGTGGTCCGCAGAGCGGGACGGGAATAAACAATACCGATGCCGCTATTTTGTCCGTGGGCGGCATCAAACTATTCGGCCTGCCAGCCCGCGCGTTGACCTTGAACGGCGCATCCGGATCGGGGTTGTTTCAGAACGTCTTGAGTACCGGCACGATCATACGCCTCGATGGCAGCATACCGCCGGTTTCAGTCTTCGGCGGCACGTCGATATGTCCTGCCGGCGCTCCGGCGTGCCTGGGCGGCACATACGGAAACGCCTTTGTGCTTTCCGGTGCGCCGCCGTCGAACCTCGACCCGCTGCAGTCGAGTCTCTTGTCTTCGATCGACCAAGGCAAGTCGAACCGTATCGCCGGCTTCCTGGATGACAAAAACCAAGGCTCCTCCCAGAAGTCGGCCCCTAAGAACTACTGCAAGTAAATAGTACAGCGGTAGCCCGTTTGAGCCGCGGGAGACCCTGATAGGGTAGAATTTACGGGATGTCCTGGTGACTAGGCCTGACCAATAAACAGAGGAAAGCCAGTGAATCCCCAGATCCTAAAGACCGTCCCCTTGTTTTCGTCGTTGTCCGACGAGCAATTGAGGGTTCTGCAGCCCTGCCTTCAGCAGCGCAGCTATCCCCGCAGCTCGTTCATACTGCGCGCCGGGGAAGAAACCGATGCCTTGTATATTATTCTCACCGGCCGCGTAAAGGTGCTCATCCCGGACGAGCAGGGCCGCGAGGTCATTCTCGCGGTCATGGGGCCGAACGAGTTTTTTGGCGAAATGGGATTGCTCGACGACCAAACCCGTTCGGCCAGCGTGGAAACCCTGGAAGCCTGCCAGATGTTGCGGTTTTCGAAGTCCGGATTCATCGCCTGTCTAAAGGACAATTTCGATCTGGCAATGATAATTATCCGTAATCTGGTCAAACGCTTGCGGGACGCCGACCGCAAAATAGAGAGTCTGGCGCTGATAGACGTTTATGGCCGTGTCGCAAGGCTGTTGCTTGACCAGGCGGAAGAAATCGACGGTATGTGGATCGTGCGCAGTGCGCCGCCCAAACAGGAAATCGCGCGCATGATAGGAGCGTCGCGCGAAATGGTCAGCCGCGTGGTCAAAGATCTGCAGCAGCGCGGCTATATCCGCGCCGAAAAGCGCAAAGTCTACTTGCTCGATAAGATCTCCATGACGAAACGGGCATCAAGCAGCTAGCCAAACGGCATAACTGCACCGTTTTTCGACGGTGCCCTAATTGGGCAGTCACCTGACGATAATTGGCAGTGAAATAAGTTACGGTTTCTGAAGCGTTTATCAGCTCTGAGACCTAGTTCACGCGGGTGATATGACAATAGCGATAACTATGTCACGCTCCGCCGATTCGGGCGTGCTGGCACAAGTCTTGCAGCAAAATGATATGATTTTTCAAGTTGGGGATTTATGGCGGCCGGTAGACACGTGCCGGCGGTCTAACGCGAGGGAAGGAGATCGATAATGTTTTCGACCAAAAACTATTTGGCAGGTGCGGGATTGATTTTGCTGAGCGCGATCAGCAGCGGGGTAATGGCCGCGGGCGCGGGCCAGGTCCAGCATTTGAGCGGAACGCTCTCGGTCCAGCGTGCGGATGGGTCGATTCGCATCCTGTCCCAGAAGTCCGAGGTTAATCCCGGCGAAGTGCTGACCACGCAAAAGGACAGTTACGCGCAGATCAATTTCTCCGATGGCAGCTCGATGACGATGCGGCCGAACACGCAGATGAAGCTGGAGTCATACCAGTTCGTGCAGGACAAGCCGCAGGAAGATACCGCCTTCTTTCGCCTCATCAAGGGCGGTTTGCGTACGGTAACGGGCTTGGTCGGCAAGCGCGGCAACCAGGACGCATATCGGATCGGCACGAGTACGGCGACGATCGGTATTCGCGGCTCCGCGGGCGAAACGCTTGATTGCACGCAGGGCTGCGACGGCGTTGTGCCGGGCGGCGATAAAGCGGACAAAGGCGTGTATCACAATACGCTGACGGGTAGCTACATCATGACCAGTGAAGATGGAACGGTCATCATCGGCGAAGGCCAGTTTGCCTTGCACAAGAAGGGGCAGGCACCGCAGATACTGAAAGACGATCCGGGCTTCAAGCTGAACGAGTTGCCCTTCGTTATCGGGCAAAGTTTCAACAAATCGAACGCCGAGAATTGCATCGTCAAATAGATTGGGTAGCAATCTGGACAAAACCCCGCTTCGGCGGGGTTTTGTTTTTGGCGCGGTGCGGTTAGCTATTTCCGGGCGCAACATCGAACGATCGAGGGTGAATATGGTGAGGTTTCTCGACAGCTAATCCAAATTATTTCGATTGGCTCTTAACATATTGTTTCCAGTGGCAAGCGCGAATTCTTGTCGCTTCCAATTGACGCCTTTGGCGCTATAATCTGCTCACTTTGAATGCATACCATTGACCATGTGGCCAGGTGAAAAGACGGGGGCAGGACGCTCTGCTGAAAACCCGCTCCCACCCCAGATCGCGGCATTATTGCGGGAGTCGTGGTGGCTCGCAGTGGTGGTCCTGGCGCTCTATCTGGCGTTGATCCTGCTCACTTTCGACAAGGGCGACCCCGGCTGGTCGCATAGCGCGAGCGTCGAGCAAATCAGAAACTCGGGCGGCCGGATCGGGGCCTGGCTCTCGGACATCCTGCTTTTCATATTCGGGCTTTCCGCCTGGTGGTGGGTGGTTCTTTGCGCGTTTGTCGTACGCTGGAGTTTCCGGCGCATCGAGAATGCGACCGTGGCAGACCGCCGTTCCTATGTAGTCGCGGGTATAGGGTTTGCAATCCTGCTGGTTGCCAGTGCAAGTCTGGAGGCACTGCGTTTCTACAGCTTGAAAGCTGCCTTGCCGCTGGCGCCCGGCGGAATGCTCGGTGCCGGATTGAGCGGATTGTTGTCGACGGCGATCGGATTTACCGGCGCGACACTCGTGCTACTGGCACTGGTCGCGATCGGCTTGAGCCTTTTCACCGGCATGTCATGGGTGGCGTTTCTCGAAGCATTCGGCGGCGGACTCGAGACCTCCTATCATTTTGTAAAGCAGCGTTGGGCCAACTGGCAGGATCGCCGGGCCGGCGCCGTGGCCGTGATCGAACGTACCGAAATCGTCGAGGAGAGCAAGAAAAAGCTCGAGATCCACGAACCGATACGCATCGAGCCGGCGAAAGTCGAGATTCAAAAATCGCCGCGCGTCGAGCGTGAGAAACAGGTACCGCTCTTCGAGAACCTTCCCGATTCACCACTGCCGCCGTTGAAACTGCTGGATGAGCCGGAGAAGGCGGTCGCGGTCGTGAGCACCGAAACGCTCGAATTCACGTCGCGTCTTATCGAGAAAAAACTGCTCGATTTCGGGGTCGAGGTGAAAGTGATTGCGGCCTACCCGGGGCCGGTCATCACGCGCTATGAAATCGAACCGGCGGTGGGCGTGAAGGGAAGCCAGATCATTAATCTGATCAAAGACCTTGCGCGCGCGTTGTCGGTAATCAGCATACGCGTGGTTGAAACCATCCCGGGCAAGAGCTGCATGGGGCTCGAGATTCCGAATCCGGAACGCCAGATTGTGCGACTATCCGAGATCGTAAGCTCGCAGATTTATGCCGACATGCATTCGCCGTTGACGCTGGCGCTCGGCAAGGATATCGCAGGCAATCCGGTCGTCGCGGATCTCGCGCGCATGCCGCATCTGCTGGTTGCCGGCACTACCGGCTCGGGCAAGTCGGTCGCTATCAACGCAATGATCCTGAGCCTGCTCTACAAGTCGCCACCCGCGCGGTGCCGGTTGATTCTCGTCGATCCGAAGATGCTTGAACTTTCGGTCTACGAGGGAATCCCGCATCTGCTGGCGCCGGTAGTGACGGACATGCGCCAGGCCGCCAATGCGCTTAATTGGTGTGTCGCCGAGATGGATCGGCGGTACCGGCGGATGTCCGGGCTCGGCGTGCGAAACATGGCGGGCTTCAATCAGAAAATCCGCGAAGCCGAGAAAGCGGGAAAACCGATACCCAATCCGCTGACGTCCACGCCGGAGAATCCGGATCCGCTTTTAGAAATGCCGCTGATCGTCGTCGTCATCGACGAGCTCGCAGACTTGATGATGGTAGTCGGCAAGAAAGTGGAAGAACTGATTGCTCGGCTCGCGCAGAAAGCGCGCGCTGCCGGCATCCATTTGATACTCGCAACGCAACGGCCTTCGGTCGACGTGATCACCGGACTGATCAAGGCCAATATACCGACGCGCATCGCGTTTCAGGTGTCGGCGCGCGTCGATTCAAGAACGATACTGGATCAAATGGGCGCGGAGGCGCTGCTCGGGCAGGGCGACATGCTGTATCTGCCGCCGGGCACCGGATTTCCCCAGCGCGTGCACGGCGCCTTTGTCGCCGATCATGAGGTGCACAAGGTCGTCGAATATCTGAAGAAGCTGGCGAAGCCGCAGTACGTCGAAGGCGTGCTGGAGGAACCGGAGTCGGACACCGACAGCGGTGTCGCGGTAGAAGGCGCAGCCAATGGTGAATCGGACCCACTCTACGATCAGGCGGTCGAAATCGTGCTCAAAACCCGCCGCGCATCGATTTCGCTGGTACAGCGTCATTTGCGTATCGGGTACAACCGGGCAGCGCGATTGATCGAGCAAATGGAGCGCGCGGGAATGGTCTCGGCCATGCAATCCAACGGCAATCGCGAAGTGCTGGCGCCGGCCTCGGTGCAGGAATAATTGCCGCGGGCGTCCGAATTTCGCGCGCTCACCGCTGTCACATTGAATGCGACGAATTCAGAGGGATGAAGAACCTATGGTGAGGCGAGCGGTATTGATGTTGGGTTTGATGCTGACGTGCACGATAGTGCACGGCGCGAGCATCGAAATGCTGAAGAGTCTGTTGCAGCAGACGAACTCCGGCAAGGCGCGGTTTGCGCAAATCGTGGTCGACAAGAACCTCAAGGAATTGCAGAAAGCCACCGGCACCATGCAGTTCGTGCGGCCCGGGCGCTTTCGCTGGGAGTATGACAAACCGTATGAGCAAACCATCGTCGGGGACGGCGCCAAACTGTGGATCTACGACAAGGACCTCAACCAGGTGACGGTCAGAAAGCTCGACGCGGCGCTCGGCAGCAGTCCGGCGGCGCTGCTGTCCGGCAGCAACGAAATCGAGAAGGCCTATGACCTCACCAACCTCGGCCCGCAGGAAGGCCTCGACTGGCTGGAGGCAGTCCCAAAAACCAGGGACACGACCTTTGAGCGCGTTCGTCTCGGGTTCGGCAAGTCCGGGCTCGAGGCGATGGAACTGCGCGACCAGTTTGCGCAAACCACCGTCATCAAATTCGCCGGCGTCGAACGCAATCCGAAAATTTCTCCCGACGTCTTCAGATTTACGCCGCCCAAAGGCGCCGACGTCATCACCGATTGACTGCTTGGCAACCGACCGCCAGCCGTGAACGATCTCTTCGCCAGGCACGAGCCGGCCGCACCGTTAGCGGAAAGACTGCGTCCGCGGACGCTTGACGACGTCGTCGGCCAGACGCATTTACTGGGTCCCGGCAAGCCGCTCCGGCTTGCGTTTGAATCGGGCAAGATGCATTCGATGATCCTGTGGGGGCCGCCAGGTGTGGGCAAAACCACGCTCGCGCGTTTGATGGCGCAGGCGTTTAACGCCGAGTTTATCGCGATCTCTGCGGTGCTGGCGGGAGTCAAAGATATCCGCGAGGCCGTGCAACGTGCCGAACTCGCACTCCAGCAAAGCGGGCGGCATACCATCCTGTTCGTCGACGAGGTGCATCGTTTCAACAAATCCCAGCAGGACGCGTTCCTGCCGTTTGTCGAGCAGGGACTGCTGACTTTCATCGGCGCGACCACCGAGAACCCGTCGTTCGAAGTCAACAGCGCATTGCTATCGCGCGCCGCTGTTTACGTCCTTCAGCCGCTGTCGGAGACAGAGCTCGCGATGCTGCTCGCCCGTGCGTTACTCCAGACCAGTCGGCCGCTGGAAATCAGCGATGCTGCGCGCGATTTGATCGTCGGATATGCCGATGGCGATGCGCGGCGGTTGCTGAACATGGTGGAGCAAATCGACACCGCGGCGCATGCGGCCCGGAGCAATCGCGTCGACGAAGCACTGGTTCGCGACGCGCTGACGCAAAGCCTCAAGCGTTTCGACAAAGGCGGCGATCAGTTCTACGAGCAGATATCCGCTCTGCACAAAGCCGTGCGCGGCTCGTCACCCGATGCGACTTTGTACTGGTTGTGCCGCATGCTCGACGGCGGCGCGGATCCGCTCTATGTCGGCCGCCGCATCGTGCGCATGGCGTCCGAGGACATCGGGCTGGCCGATCCGCGCGCGCTGCGCATCGCGCTGGATGCCTGCGAGACTTACGAAAGGCTCGGCAGTCCGGAGGGCGAACTAGCATTGGCGGAGGCCGCTTTGTATCTGGCGGTGGCGCCCAAGAGCAATGCCGCCTATACCGCATATAACGCCGTGCGTTCGCTCATACGCGACGATAAATCGCGGCCCGTGCCCGAGCATTTGCGCAACGCGCCGACGCGCCTGATGAAGGATCTTGGCTATGGCCGCGATTACCGCTACGCGCACGACGAGACGGACGGCTACGCCGCAGGAGAGAATTATTTTCCGGAAGGACTGGAGCGCCGGCGCTTTTACGAGCCTACGGAGCGCGGCCTCGAAGCGAAAATACGCGCGCGTCTGGCCGAACTGCGCGAGCGCGACGACGTGGCCCGCGGTAAGAAGTAATCCCGCTTATTTCTCGCTGTGCCGGACGAGTGGACAGAACGGCAGCATCGAAAGACGGTGCTTAATCGGCACGGATATTCGCTTCCTTGATGACGCGCGCCCATTTGGCGGTTTCCGACTTCATGAATGCGCCAAATTCCTCTTGCGAACTGCCGACGGGATCGGCGCCTTGCGAGCTCAAACGCTCCTTGATGTCCGGCATGCGCAATATTTTCACGATCTCGCCATGCAGACGATTCATTACGTCACGCGGGGTCGCGGCGGGTGCAACAAGGCCGAACCAGTTGACGACTTCGTAACCTTTGAGCGTTTCGCCGACGGTCGGCACTTCCGGCAGCACCGGCGTGCGTGCGGGCCCGAGCGTCGCCACGGCTCGCAGCCGGCCGCTTTTCACATAAGGCAGGCCCTGCGTCAAGCTGTCCATGGTCAGCGGAACCTGGCCGCCGAGGACATCGATAAAACTCGGGCCACTGCCTTTGTAGGCGATATGCACCATTTTTACGCCGGCAAGGGAATTAAAGAGTTCCGCCGCGAGATGCGGCGCGCCGCCGGCGCCGCTCGACGCGTAGTTGATCTGTCCGGGGTGTGCCTTCACGAGCGTGATCAGGTCCTTGACGGTTTTCACCGGAAACGAAGGATGACAGTAGAGGATGAACGTTACGGAAACCGCCTGCGTGAGCGGCGCGAAATCGCGGCCGACATCGAACGGCGCCTTGGGAAACAGCAGCGGGTTGACGCTCAAATTGCCGAGCGTGCCCATGAATATGGTGTGGCCGTCGGGTACGGCCTTGGCGGCCAGTTCGGTGCCGAGCAAGCCTGATGCGCCGGCGCGATTGTCGACGACGACCTGTTGACCAAGCGCGTCCGATAGCTTGGGGCTGATCGTACGCGCAACGATATCGGTGCCGCCACCGGGCGGAAACGCCACGATGATGCGTACCGGTTTGCTCGGGAAGGATTGCGCGAGCAGCGCATTGCAGGGGCCGGCGAGTGCGATCGCGGTGACGATGGTAAGCAGCCGCTGCATGACGATGTCCTCTCAAGTGCAGCGCGCTTTTAAGCGTAGCGCTGCGGTTATTTTTGTGGCTGACTGTAAGGCGTGACCCGCGGCACTGTCAAGGCGCTGGCCGGGTATCCCAATCTCCGCGATAATACCGGCTGATTCATAGACATTAACTGCTGATACGAGGCTGCGATGCTGGACATTCAACTGCTGCGCAATGATCTGCAAGGTGTTGCTGCGCGGCTCGCCGACCGCGGCGCGACGCTCGACACCGCCGCGTTCGAGCGCCTGGAGGCAAGGCGCAAGGCGGTACAGACGCAAACCCAGGAACTGCAGGCGAAGCGCAACCAGTTGTCGAAGCAAGTCGGCCAGGCCAAGAGCAAGGGCGAGGACGCGTCGGCATTGATGGCAGAAGTCAATTCTCAGGCGGACGAGCTCAAAGCCCTTGAACAGGACCTCGGCGCGGTCCAGGCGGAACTCGATGCGTTTCTCGGCGTCATTGCGAATATTCCGCATGCGAGTGTTCCGGTCGGCAAGTCGGCCGACGACAACGCCGAAGTTCGGCGTGCGGGCACGCCGCGCGCGTTCGATTTTGCGGTGAAAGATCATGTCGATTTGGGTGAGGGGCTGGGCCAGCTCGATTTTGATACCGCGGCCAAGCTCGCCGGAGCGCGCTTTGCGGTGCTGAGGAAGCACGTCGCGCGCATGCACCGGGCGCTCGCACAGTTCATGCTCGACGTCCACACCCAGGACCATGGCTATACGGAAGTCTACGTGCCGTACATGGTGACCGCCGAATGCGCCAATGGCGTTTCGAGCCTGGCCAAGTTCAAAGAGGACTTGTTCAAGCTCGAAGGACGGGATCTTTATCTGATTCCCACCGCTGAATATCCCGTCACGAATTTTGTGCGCGGCGAAATTCTGGCGGGCGACAAATTACCGCTGAAATTCGTCTGCCATTCTCCCTGTTTCCGCAGCGAAGCGGGTTCCTACGGCAAGGACACGCGCGGCATGATACGTCAGCACCAGTTCGACAAGGTTGAGTTGGTGCAGATCGCGCATCCGTCGCATTCCTACGCATTGCTTGAAGAATTGACCGGTCACGCCGAAACGATATTGAAGCGGCTCGAACTCCCGTATCGCGTGATGGCGCTGTGCACCGGCGATATGGGATTCTCGTCTGCCAAGACCTACGATATCGAAGTGTGGCTGCCGGGGCAGGCGGCCTACCGCGAAATCTCTTCGTGCAGCAATTTCGAAGCTTTCCAGGCGCGGCGCATGCAGGCGCGTTTTCGTGGCGACAAAGGCAAGCCGGAACTCGTGCACACGCTGAACGGGTCGGCTCTGGCGGTCGGGCGCACGCTGGTCGCTGTGCTGGAGAATTATCAGAACGCCGACGGCAGCGTCACGGTGCCGGCGGCATTGCGTCCCTATATGGGCGGGACGGACAAAATCACCCGATAGGCGATGCCGGCTGACCGTCCGGTGTCAGTCTGCTAAAATACGCGCCGCTGGAGAGGTGGCAGAGTGGTTGAATGTACCGGTCTCGAAAACCGGAATCCGGGCAACTGGATCGTGGGTTCGAATCCCACCCTCTCCGCCAAATAAAATGCCCCCGTAGAGGGGCGTTTTTTTGGCGGTGTGCGGTGCGTGGACGAGCACTCAGGGTTCGACTAAGCGAGCACTGCTCGCTTGGACGCGCGCCACCGATGGCTGGCTCACCGCTCGAATCAACGTCCGAAATTTCGTAGAAGCCCGTTAAGCGCGCGGTCCCTCGCCTGCGGCGAGGGATGGCAGGACCGCCATAAGGCGGGACTGACACAATCCCTCGCTCTCCGCCAGCGGTACCGGACTGCGTTTTTGTATCAATTTTCCCGGCACGGCACCCCGTCATGCTGCGCAATGAAGTGCAGCAGATGTTTCGCGCACGCGGCCGGGAAAATAAGCTGGATCTTGTGGTACGACGCGGGCATATGCACCATGCGCAGGTCGCGGATGCTGCTGACCAGCGTCTGTTCCTGCTCGGGCGTGGTGAGTGGTCCGGCGGTCGGGTAGAGCCCGAGCACCGGGGTTTTTATGCCCTTCAGAAACCCGGCCACATTCGCGCGATTGGCGAGACCGCCCATCGCTGCCTGCACATCGCTATTGTTTTTCTTGAATTCCGCGTTGTACCACGCAATCAGCCCGGGGTCGGCGTCCGGCGGGAAACGCATGCTGCGGTTGGTCGCTTCGAGCCACGCATCGACACCGCGCTCCTGTTCTTCCTTGCTTTGCTTGTCGGTGAAGGTGACTTTGCCTTTCTCGTTGATCGAAATCGGGGTCGAGACGAGCGTCAGCGTGCGCACTCGCGAAGGATGGGTGGCTGCAAGCCCCATGCCTATCATGCCGCCCATCGATTCACCGCAAAAGTGGACCGACTCCGCGCCGAGATCGTCGATGATCGCGCGTGCGTCGTCGACGCACGCTTCCAGCGTAAAATCCCTGGCGAGGTCGAAGTCCGCGGACGACAGGCCGAGTCCGCGCACGTCCGGGCGCACGACCTTGTAGAAACGACTCAAGTAAGGAACCCAGCTGTACCAGAACTGCGCGGAGCGGCCGTTGCCGTGCTGGAGCAGCAGATAAGGCGCGTTCTTCCACGGATCGGTGTAATCGTCCACGACGTAATGCAGCGCGGGTGCGGCGGGGCGTTTGACGTAAGGCATGCAATTTCGGGCGCGGCGCGCCCGCCTTTTCAGCGGAGTGTTGGGCAGGGCGTCTCGATCCCGCCGTGCGAAGATTCGTTATTCAGTCACGATTTTGCGGTCGGCTGCGATTGCTTTCCATTGCGCGAGTTCATCCTTGAGTCGCGCAGTCAGTGCGGAGGGCGCAATTGCAACGGGCAAAGCGCCGTCCGGTTCGAGGAATACTTTCAATTCCGGCGCCGCGGATATTTCGCGAATCTCGCGATTCAATCGTTCGATCAATGGCGCCGGCGTGCCGGCGGGCGCGAACACGCAAATCCAGATTTCCATCGAATAACCCGGCACGGTGGCGCTGAGCGGCGGCAGGTTGGGAAACACCGGGCTCGGCTGCCTGGACGTTACCGCGAGCGCGCGCACACGGCGCGTGTTCAACTGGGGCAGCAGGGAACTGTAATTCGAGATCATTGCGTAGATCTGGCCACCCGCAAGATCGACTATCGCGTTAGCGGCACCCTTGTACGCGACATGCGTCATTTGTATCTTGGCCGCGGTATTGAGAAATTCGGTCGCCAGGTGGCCGATGGAGCCGACGCCGGCCGAGCCGTAGGTCATCTCGCCGGGCCTGGCGCGCGCGGCGGCAATATATTCGGCGGGTGTCTTTACCGGGAACGCGGACGAAACCGCGAGCAGCATCGGCCCTTCACCGACCATGGCGACCGGTATCAAGTCTCCCAGCGGATCGTACGGCAGCCTGGCTTGCGTCGCGGCAACCGTCAGGAACGTCGAAGAGGTCAACAGCAGAACCGAACCGTCGCGGGGTGCTTTAGCGACCGCATCGTTGCCGATGACGCCGGAGGCGCCGGCCTTATTGTCGACGATGACCGTCGATTCGAGGCGCTTCGCGAGCGGCCCGGCGATTGCGCGCGCGACCACGTCATTGCTGCCGCCCGGACCGAACGGGACGATGATTTTCACCAATGCGGGCAGTTTCGCATCGGCTGCCGCTACGGGGTTGACCATCAGCAGCGCACCGCTGACGATCGCCATCAGGTAGATGAGAGTCGGAATGACGGTCTCCTCAAAATTTGATTGAGCCGGACAACGAAATAATACATCATCATGCCTCAGGAGATAGCATGCAGACACTCAAAATCATCAGCCCCAACGGCCACCTCGGCTTTGCGCCGATACGCACCGGCAGTTTCGACCTCGGCGTAGCGGCGCGTCCTGACTACATCGCAGCGGATTCGGGCAGCGACGATGTCGGACCGGTGCCGCTCGGCGCGGACATCTGCACGAGCCCGGAGGCATGGCAGCGGCACGATCTGGAACAGATGTTGCTCGCGTCGCGCAAACTCGGGGTGCCGATGATCATCGGCTCTGCGGGCGATACAGGCAGCAACAGTCGCGTCGATTTGTTCGTTCGCATCATCAAGGAACTGGCCGCCAGGCACGGCTTGAAGAAATTTCGCCTCGGCTATTATTATTCGGAAGTCGGCAAGGAATTTCTGCGCGCGAAAATCCGCGCAGGTGATGCACTGCTGGGGCTCGACGGGCGCGCGGCGTTGACGGAAGCCGAACTCAACGCAACCGAGCGCATCGTGGCGATGGCGGGCGTGCATCCGTTTATCGAATTGCTCAAGCAGGGCGCGGACGTGATCATCGGCGGGCGCAGTTCCGACGCCGCGGTGTTCGCGGCGCCGGCTATTCATCACGGCTTCCCGGAAAATCTGTCCTACTATCTCGGCAAGGTTCTCGAGTGCGCGTCGTTCTGCGCTGAGCCGTATGGCGGCAAGGAGACCGTGCTGGGCGAAATCAGCCAGGACGACGTCAAGGTCACTGCCATGTTTCCGGAGCAGCGCTGCACGGTCGCATCGGTGGCGGGGCACGCGATGTACGAGCGCTCGAACCCTTACCAGGAATTCGTCGCCGGCGGCATGTTGGACATGACGCATTGCAGCTACGAGCAGTTTGACGAGCGGACGACCCGCATCACCGGGCCGCGTTTCGTGCCGGTCGACGTGATGCGCGTCAAGCTTGAAGGCTCGGGAAAGGTCGGCGAGCGTTACGTCGGCCTGTGCGGCATCCGCGATCCTTATACGGTGGCCAACGTCGATCGCGTGATCGAGTGGGCGAAAGACAAGGTGCGCGAGCGCTTCGGCGACAGCGGCTACGAACTGCACTACAACGTCTATGGCCGCGACGGCGTAATGGGCGCGCTCGAGCCGCTGCGCAACCAGCCCGGCCACGAGCTGTGCGTGTTCGTGCAGGGTGTAGCGCCCACTGCGGAAATGGCGGAGGAGGTCGCGATGATCGGGCTGCGCCAGATGTTTTACGCGCGGCTGCCCGACGTCAAGGGTACGGCAGGTTCGGTGGCATTCCCGCTCGACGAGGTTTTGCGGGCAAGCCCCGCGTATCGCTGGACGCTCAATCATACGGTCGCCGTCAAAAACGGCATGGAATTATTCAAGACACATATGACAGAAGCCGGCGTTTGAGGATTCCCATGGCATCCACCAAGCTGAACGAACTCGCAAAGACCATCCGCAGCAAAAATGCGGGTGTGGACAAGATCACTTTTGACATCATTTTCCGCGACCGGGCCAACTACGAGCGCGTGAAGCGCGCGCGCGTGATAACGCGCGAGACCATGGCGGCGCTCTATAAGATTCCGGCGGAGCGCATTTCCGATTTCGTCGAGTACGATCCCGGCTATGCGATCAAGTTTACGATTTACCGGCTGACGCCCAGCGGGAGCGCGGGGGACGGCGACATTTTCGGCGCCCAGCAATACGCGCCGCTGCTGGATCTTGATGTGCCGGAGTAACCGGTCGGCGCGGCGGGTTGGCAGGTTTTTCGGATTTTGCGATTTTTATGCCAAGCGGCGTAAGATAGGCCACTGTTTCCCCGTTTAGCTGGATTCCCGCAACAATGCACGTGACGAATGGAGGTATGAATATGAACACAATCGTACAGTCGGGCCGGCAGTCGCTGCGGATCGTGATGGGCGCCGTTGCGCTTTTGCTGGCGGGTTGCGCCGGCATGTCGGGAACCAACAATATCCAGGTGACCTTGAGCGGCGCCCAGGAAGTCCCGCCCGTAACGACCGCCGCCACGGGCTTCGGCACGATCACGGTCGGCGACGACAAGTCGGTCAGCGGCAGCGTGACGACGTCCGGTGTCGTCGGCGTCGCGGCGCATATTCACGACGGCGCGCCCGGCAAGAACGGTCCGGTCATCGTGCCGATGACCAAGAGTTCCGACAATACATGGTCGATTCCGCCCGGCGCCAAGTTCACGGACGCGCAATATGATTCGTTCAAGGCGGGCAATCTCTACGTGAATGTCCACAGCGCCGCGAACAAAGGCGGCGAGATTCGCGGTCAGCTGAAGCCCTAATCAAGAGAACGCACACGCAACCGGCGGCGCGCCCTCCGGGTGCGCTAGCGCTGGCTGGCCATGAAGTTGCGCCAGCCGCCAAAGGTGGAAATATCGCGCGCGTTCGGCGCGATATTCTGCGTGCAGACGAAACCCTGCACGGCATGTCCATCCTCGAGTTCGATCGTGCCGATTCCAAGCGGGGCGGGAATTTCCGCAACGAACGAACCATAGCCGTCGGCCGGCATGTTCCAGATCTCGACTTCGATCGCATGACCTGCGCCATCGGGACTTGCAACCAGTCCGGGTTTCGGCGGGTGAGTGCCGGGCAGCAGATATAACCGGTAACGCGGCAAGGTCCGCGCCGGTCCAACCAGGCGCGCGCCGCGCGTAACGAGTTGATGGTTGAGCGGCATGCCCGAGAGATGCGCGCCTACGACGGCGATGCGGACATTCGCGTCGCCGCACAGATCCCTGAAAGCGGCAGCCTGCGACGGTATTGGGAAGGGCGTTGCACCGAGCTTGACGTTGCTCAACCGGTGCAGCCGGTCGCCGAATTCGCACAACAAGGGCTCGCTGAATGCCGGCGTGATCAAGGTGACGCCCGACGGCAGTCCATCCTTGCGCAATCCGGCGGGTACCGCGAGCGCCGCCAAGTCGAGCAGGTTGACGAAATTCGTATAAACCCCGAGATTGGAATTGAGCGTGATCGGATCCGCTTCGACCTGCGCGATGGTGTATATGGTCGGCGACGTCGGGACCAGCATGACGTCGATAGTGCCGAATTCGGCGGCGGCACGTCGCTTCAGTTCCTGCAGTCGATAACACGCTTCAAACGCATCGACGGCCGAATAACGCGCGCCACCGGCGGTAATTTCGCGCGTTACCGGATGCATGTCCGGCGCGTGCGCGGCAAAAAAATCCTTGATGCCGGCAAGCCGTTCCGCGACCCACGGTCCCTGGTAGAGCAGCGCTGCGGTTTCGCGAAACGGCGTGAAGTCGATCTCGACGATCTCGGCGCCGCTTTGCCTGGCAAATGCGAGGCCGCGTTCGAACAGGGCAGCGGCTTCGGCGTCGCCGCAGAATTCGAGCTGCGCAGCGCGCGGTACGCCGCATCGCAATGGCGTAGTCGGCATGTGGCGCGAAGGTCGGGCATGGCGCGAATAAGCATCCGCCGCATCGTATCCGCGGGCGATTTGATAAACGTCCCACGCGTCGCCCGCAGTCAGCGCGAAAATAGAAACGCAATCGAGCGTGCGGCATGCGGGTACGACGCCGGCGGTGCTGAGCGCGCCGCGCGTCGGCTTGAGGCCGACGATGTTATTGAACCCCGCCGGCACGCGGCCCGAGCCGGCGGTGTCGGTGCCGAGAGAAAAACTCACGAGGTTGAGCGCGACCGCGAGCGCCGAGCCGGAACTCGAGCCGCCCGAGACGTAACGCGCGTCGAACGCATTGGTGCATGCGCCGTAGGGAGAGCGCGTGCCGACGAGGCCGGTCGCGAACTGATCGAGATTGGTCTTGCCGATCAGAATGGCGCCCGCGTCGAGCAGACGCTGCACTGCGGTCGCCGTAGCACCGGCTATGTATTTGAAAGCAGGGCACGCCGCAGTGGTCGGGTGACCTGCAACATCGATATTGTCTTTGATCGCAAACGGTACGCCGTACAATGGCAGCGTGCGGGCGTCGGGCAGACTCTCGATGCGTCGGGCCTGTTCCAGCACGGCGTCGTCGGTCAGCCGGTATATCCACGCATGATGCCGGTCGCCGCCGGCCGCCGCAGCGAGCACGTCGCGCGCGATTTGCGTCGGCGTCAGTCCGCCGTCGCGCAATCGCGGTTGCAGTTCGGTCAGGGCGAGAGAATAGGGAACGGACATCGGCTTCTTATCGCATGAAACCGGTTGTTGAAGCAATGCATATGCCATAGGCGTTGCCGGTCCGGCTCTGGTGCAGTTTTTGCTGAAAGGGTTGCATGAATATCTATCGCGGCATGGATCGCGTGGCGCTCGACGCTGCGTACAACAACAGCGCGGCGGTTGCGAACAGCAGTGAATTGATGGCGGATTTGCGCGCGCGAGGCGATCGCTTGCGCAGCGAAATGCCGCAACATCTCGACCTGCGCTACGGCGCGGCCCCGCGCAACCGCATCGATTATTTTCCGGCAAAAGCGCGCGGCCCTGTGGTCGTATTCATTCACGGCGGCTACTGGCAAATGCGCGCCAAGGAGGATTTCAGCGTGCTGGCGCGCGGACCGCTCGCGCACGGCATCGGAGTCGCGATGGTCGGCTACACGCTGGCGCCCGATATTTCGCTCGACGGCATAGCTGGGGAAATTCGCGCGGCGATCCGCTGGCTGGCAGAACGCGTCGACGCGTATGGCGGTGACGCGAATCGCCTCTATGTTGCCGGTTGGTCGGCAGGCGCACATTTGACCTCGATAGTGCTTGATGAACCGGCGGTTAAGGGCGGTCTCGCGATCAGCGGAATTTACGACCTGGAACCGATGCGGTGGTGCTATATCAACGACAAGCTTAAGCTCGATGCAGACCAGGCGCGGCGCCTGAGCCCGCTTCTTCATCCGGCACCGGTGGCAGTGCCGCTGATGGTCGCGTGCGGCGGCGGCGAGTTGCCCGAGCTGCGACGGCAGTCCGCAGAATTCGCGGCGGCACGTGAGCGCGAGGGCCTGCCGGGCCGCTTCGTCGAACTCGGCGACCGTAATCATTTCACCATACTCGAAGATCTCGTGAGTCCGGCCGGCGCGCTTACCTCATTGTTGACGGAACTGGTTTCCATTCCGCTGAAGTAATCTGGCCGGAAACTGCGCACCCCGGCGGTGCGCTCATCCGATATGCGCACCGCGGCAGTGCGCGGGTCAACTTGCGCCGGTTCTAAACCCGCTGTCCATGCGGTCTTGCGCATGGCACAGCCTTTGCTGATGACACGAGCATGCGTCGCAACGGCGCGTAACCATCGTGGAGCGAGGCAATGACTATATCCAGAAAAATTCTGCTGCTGACGGCGATCGTCGTGACCGTCGCCGCATGGACTACGCCGGCGTTCTCGGCGGACCGCGTGATCAAGGTCGGCACGTTGAAACTGATCCACGCGATCACGCCGTATTTCTACGAGAAATTTACGCCGGCCGGCTACAAGATAGAGGTCATTCCTTACGAAACGCCGACCGACGGCAAGAATGCGGTGGTCACGCGTTCGGTCGATTTCGGCACTTACGGGCTCGCGGCGGCGACCCTCGGCGGTGCGGCGGGCGAACCGGTGGTGATCATAGGCGCGCAGTGCAATCGCGGCATGGCCGTGGTTGCAGGCGCCAAGTCCGACATCAAGTCGATCAAGGACCTCGCCGGCAAAAAAGTGGCGATCCTGCCGGGTTCCACGCAGGAAGTGGTAATACTTGACCGTCTGAAGATGGAAGGCATGTCGATCAAGGACATCCAGCCGATAAGGGTGTCGTTCAGCGACATGCCGGCGGCGCTCGAACGCGGCGATATCGATGCGTATGTGGGTGCCGAGCCGGGGCCTTCGATCAGCGTCGCCAAGGGCGTCGGCAAGATCGTCGAGTTTCCCTATAGCACGCCGACCGGCTCGGTCAACATGGTAATGACCACGCACGAGCTGATGATCAAGGAAAACCCTGAGCTGGTAAAAGTGTTCCTGTCCATCCATCGCAAGGCGACCGAGTACGCGATGGCCAACCGTGCGGCATTCGTCGACATGGCCGCGCAAAAACTCGGCCAGCCGCGGCCGACGATCGAGATTGCCGCGCCCAATGTCGAGCTCACGTGGAACACGGACGCGGACTGGGTCAAGCGCGCGAAGTATTACGGCTCGGAAATGCTCGACAAGAAGCAAATCCGTGCGCTGCCGGACTATGCGAAGTTTATCGACACGACGTTCGTCGCGGAATTGGCGAAAACCAGGTAAGCGGCGCGCGCCGGGTGAATCGCAATGGAGCGCGTCATTGAAGCGCAGGTGAAGGCGGGCGATTCACCGCTATTGCAGAAGGTGAAGCGCTGGCTGAAGCCATTGCTGGTTCCGCTTGCGCTGCTGCTTGCATGGGATGTGTCCGTGCGCGCAACCGGCACGCGGTTGATCCCGCCGCCGCGCGACGTCGCCATCATGCTGTACGATTTCTCGTTCGGCGGCGTCTATGACGACGCGTTCAGCAGAACCATCCACATTCATTTCTGGAAATCGGTGCAGCGCGTGTATGGCGGGTTTTTTGCGGCCGTCGCGGTCGGCATTCCGCTGGGCCTTTTGATCGGGCGCATCAAGCTCGTGCGCGAACTCATCGACCCAACATTGCAAATCCTGCGCCCGGTGCCCGTAACCGCGTGGCTGCCGCTGTCGATGATATTTTTCGGACTGGGGCCGAACGCCGCGATATTTCTCGTTTTTCTGGGCGCGTTTTATCCGATCGTGCTCAACACGACGTTTGGCGTACGGTCGGTCGATTACCGTTTGTTCGAAGCCGCATCGATGCTCGGTTGCAAAGGTTCGTCGCTGTTTCGCCAGGTCGTGCTGCCCGCGGCGACGCCGTCGATTTTCAACGGCCTGCGGCTGGGCCACGGTTTCGCGTGGATCCTGATCGTGGTCGGGGAGATGACCGGCGTGCCCGAAGGTCTCGGTGCGGTGATCATGGACGGGCGCACGCTGTCGCGCACCGATCTCGTGATTTCCGGCATGATCGTGATCGGTCTCGCTGGCTTCTTGTCGGACCGCGTCATCGTCGCGATCAACAACCGGCTGCTCGCTTGGAGCCCGCAACATCATGCATGACGCGGCACTCCATCGCAGCGCGCGGCCGACTCTCGCCGTGAAAGGCTTGAGCAAGCGGTTCACGATCGGTGAGCAGACCGTGGAAGCGCTGCGCGACGTCAATCTCACGATAAGCAAAGGCGAATTTGTATGCCTGATCGGCGCGTCCGGCTGCGGCAAATCGACGCTGTTGCGCATCATCGCGGGATTTGAGACGGCGACTGCGGGTACGGTTGAAATGTACGGCGCGCCGATTACCGGGCCGGGACCGGAGCGCGGCATGGTGTTTCAGGATTTTGCGCTGTTTCCGTGGCTTACGGTCAAAGAGAACATTGCTTTCGGGCCGAAGCAACGCGGCCTGCCGCAAGCCAATCTCGATGAAATCGCGGCGCGTTACACCGATATGGTCGGGTTGACCAAGTTTGCGGATTACTATCCGAGCCAGTTGTCCGGCGGCATGAAGCAGCGCGTCGCCATCGCACGCGTGCTTGCCAACGACTGCGAAGTGCTGTTGATGGACGAGCCGTTCGGCGCGCTCGATGCGCTGACGCGCGAAAAGCTCCAGCAGGAACTGCTCGAGATCTGGGAGCGCACGAAGGTGACCGTGATTTTCGTGACTCACTCGGTCGAAGAAGCCGTGGTGCTGTCGGACCGCGTGGTCGTGATGACGGCCGGACCCGGCCGCATCGAACACGACGCACGCATCCAGTTGCCCCGACCGCGCGAAGTCTCGGCGATCGATTTCAACCAGGTGCGGCGGGACATTACTCAATACCTCACGAGCCACGTCGGCGTCAAAAGCGTCCCTGCAGTGGCCTGACCGCGGCCGAAAATCACGCGCATTGACCGTACGGGGCGTTACCGAGCTACCTGAATTGCCGTCTCCCCATTAGAATGGGGGCAGGTTGCCGCGTGCAGGCAGCCCCCCATAATGGCTGGAGGAGTCGATGCGGCTGGTATTAGCGGGATGGGCGGCGGCGATCGCGCTGGCGGCGACTTCGGCGGCCGCGCAACGCTATCCGGACAAGCCGGTGCGTTTTATCGCTCCATACGCGCCGGGCGGTGCGACCGACCTCCTGACGCGCACGCTCGCGCAGAAGTTGACCGAATCGCTCGGCCAGACGGTCGTGCCGGACAACCGTCCCGGAGCGGGCGGCAACGTCGGCGCGGAAATCGCGGCGAAATCTCTGCCGGATGGCTACACGATATTGCTCGCCCCGGTGAGCCCGATGGCGATCAACGTCACTTTGTACGGCAAGAAGCTGCCGTTCAATCCTGAAAAGGACTTCGCGCCGATCACGCTGGTGGCGAAGGTCCCGCTCGTGATCGTCGTTAATCTCGGCGTGCCCGCGAAAACGCTGCAGGAATTCATTGCGCTCGTGAAATCGCGCCCCGGCAAGATGACCTACGGTTCGTCGGGCAACGGCAGCTCCAACCATATGACGGGCGCAATGCTGATGAGCGCGGCGCACCTCGATATGGTGCACGTGCCATACAAAGGCGGCGGTCCGGGCATGGTGGCATTGCTCGGCGGCGAGATCGACATGATGGTCGCGCAAATTCCGTCGAGTCGGCAGCTGCACATGGCGGGCAAGGTCCGCGCGCTGGCGATATCCGGCGCCAAGCGTTCGGCGTCGCTGCCCGATGTGCCCACGATGATGGAAGCAGGGCTGCCGGGTTTCGAAGCCACTTCGTGGTACTGCGTGGTGGCCCCCGCAGGCACGCCGAAACCCATCATCGACCGGCTCAACGCCGAAATTGTCAAAGCGCTCAATACGCCCGAGATGCGCCAGCGTCTTGCCGATGACGGTGCCGAAGTGGAGTCGTCGACGCCCGCGGAACTCGCGCGTTTCGTGCATTCCGAAATCGCGAAATGGGCGAAAGCCGTCAAGGATTCGGGAGCGCGGATTGACTAGCGCGTTGTCGCGGTCGTTACGACCATGCTGATCTTCCGCCAGCTTTTCGACGCGCAGTCGTCCGCCTACACGTATCTGCTGGGAGACAGCGCGAGTGGCGAAGCGATCCTGATCGATCCGGTGTTCGAGCAGGTGCGGCGCGATGCCGCGCTGATACATGAATTGAACCTGCGTTTGCGGTGGACGCTCGATACGCATGTGCACGCCGATCACGTGACCGGTGCGTGGCTGATGAAGCAGCGCACCGGCAGCCGGATCGCGCTGTCGGCGAACGGTGGCGCGGCCGGTGCTGACCGTCTGCTCAAGCACGGCGACCACGTCGCTTTCGGCAAGCGTTACGTCGAGGTCCGTGCAACGCCCGGTCATACCAGCGGCTGCGTCACTTACGTGCTCGACGATCAGAGCATGGCGTTCAGCGGAGATTGCCTGCTTATCCGCGGCAGCGGGCGCACCGACTTCCAGCAGGGCGATCCGCGCCTCATGTTCAGGTCGGTGCGCGAGCAGATTTTTTCGCTGGCTGCGACCTGCCTGATCTATCCGGCACACGATTACCGCGGCGTGACGGCAACCAGCGTGGAAGAAGAGCGCCGCTACAATCCGCGCCTCGGCGGTGACATCGGCGTGCACGATTTCGCGGGTTATATGAACAACCTCGCTTTACCGCATCCGAAGCAGATCGACGTCGCGGTGCCGGCGAATCTCAAATGCGGCCAACCCGCGGATGCAAAAGCGGATAACTCCGATCCACAGTGGGCGCCGTTGACGTTCACCTTCGGCGGCATCTGGGAAATCCAGCCGCATACGCTCGAAGAAATCGCCGGGCGCGTGGGAATCATCGACGTGCGGGAACCCGCGGAATTCACCGGAGCGCTCGGCCATATTCGCGGGGCCAAACTGATTCCGTTGGGTACGCTTAAACAACGGGCCGCCGAGATCGGTCGCGACAAACCGGTGGTGACCGTATGCCGCTCCGGCGCGCGCTCGGCGCAGGCGGTCGTCATGCTGCAGAAAGAAGGCGTGCGCGATATTGCCAACCTGAACGGCGGCATGCTGCGCTGGCGCGCGGAAGGTTTCGCAGCGGAAGATGAACATTTATGACCAAAACACTGCGAAGTGCGGTCGCCGTCATTTCGCTGTTGGCGCTCGGCGCGTTCGCGCAAAGCTATCCTGCCAAACCGATCCGCTACATCGTGCCGTTTCCGCCGGGCGGCGGGCAGGACCTGGTCGTGCGCGCGCTGGCCCCCAGAATGACTGAAGCACTGGGACAAACCGTGATCGTCGATAACCGGCCGGGCGCGGCGACGATGGTAGGCGCGGAACTCGCGGCGAAATCGCCGCCGGACGGTTATACGGTATTCAACGGGTCCAATACTACGCTGGCTATCAATCCGAACCTTTACGGCAAAGTGCCGTACGATCCGGTCAAGGATTTCACCGCGGTGACCCAGATTGCATCGCTGCCCAATCTGCTGGTCGTGCATCCGTCGCTGCCCGCGCGCACGGTCAAGGAACTCGCCGCACTCGCGCGCAGCCGGCCCGGCCAGTTGAACTACGGCTCGTCCGGCACCGGCACGCCCGCGCAACTCGCTGGAGTCATGTTCGGCGATGCGGCCGGCGTCAAGCTCGTGCACGTGCCGTACCGCGGCAGCAGTCAGGCGCTCACTGCATTGATCAGCGGGGAAACCCAGACGATGTTCGGCAGCATGACTTCTACGCTGCCGTTCGTGAAAAGCGGCCGGTTGCGCGCAATCGCGGTGACCGGCGCCAGGCGCTCGCTGGCGGCGCCCGATCTGCCGACCGTGGCGGAAGCGGGATTTCCGGGATTCGAGGCTGTCACGTGGTACGGCCTGTTCGTGCCGGCGGGAACGCAGGCGGCGATAATCGCACGGCTCAATGCCGAAGTCGTCAAGATCCTGCGCGCGCCCGATTTCCGCGACTGGCTGGTGGCGCAGGGCGCGGACCCCGTCGGCAGCACGCCCGATGAACTGGCCGCTTTCGTCAAGACGGAACTCGTCAAATACGCGAAGATCGTCAAAGACTCCGGCATGCGGCCGGATTAGCGTGATGGTCGAACATCGATGAAGGCAAGCGGGAAGGGTCGCGCATTGTGCGCGGGCATTGCGGCGGCGGCGGGATTGCTCATTTGCGGTGCGGCGTTCGCCGCCGACTGGAAGCCCGAGCGCCCGGTCGAGATCGTCGCCATGTCGGGTCCGGGCGGCGCCAACGACGTGATCGCGCGCACCTTGCAGCGCGTGATCCAGCAGCGCAAGCTGGTCGATGCGCCGCTGACCGTCGTGTCCAAAGTCGGCGCCGGCGGCGTGATCGCGTGGGGCTATCTCAACCAGCACGCGGGCGACGGTGCGTATATTTCGGTGAGCCCGATCAATCTGCTCATCGAACACATCCTCGGCGCGAGTTCCATCACCTATACTGGCGTGACGCCGATCGCGCAGTTGTTCAACGAGTACGTCGCGTTCGCGGTGAAAGCCGACAGCCCGCTGCGCAGCGGCCGCGACGTGATCGACAAACTGAAAACCGACCCTGCTTCAGTAAGCTTCGCGGTGGCCGCGAGTCTCGGCGGCTCGAACCATATCGCGACGATGGTTGCGCTGAAAAGCGCCGGGGTCGACGTGAAGAAACTCAAATTCGTGGTATTCAATTCCGGGATACAGTCGCTGACCAACGTGATGGGCGGACATGTCGACGTCGCGGCAGTGCCCGTGTCCGGCGTGGTTTCGCTCATGGCGGCAGGTCGCCTGCGCGCGATCGCGGTGTCGTCGGCGAAGCGCCTGACCGGAAGTTTCGCGGCCGTGCCGACGTGGAAAGAGCAGGGGGCCGACAGCGTGTTCTCAAGTTCCCGTGGCGTGATCGGACCGCAAGGCATGAGCGCGGCGCAAATCGCGTACTGGGAAAATGTGCTGGCGCGCGCGGTCGAGACCGACGACTGGAAAAAAGACCTCGAAAGCAATTTCTGGGAAGGCCAATTCTTGATCAGCGCCGACACCCGCAAGCTGCTCAAGGCCCAATACGAAGAATACAAGAGCGTGCTGATCGACGTCGGTCTCGCCCGTTAGCCAATCAAGCATCACCTCAGGAGTCACGCAGTGAGCGCGTCTGTATCCGTACCCGATTTGAAGCCGTTCTTCGCGCCGGCCAGCGTTGCGCTGGTCGGGTCCACCGACGATCTCACGCGTTTTGCCGGCCGCGTGCTGATGCGCATCATGAATTTCGGCTACAAAGGGAAGGTTTTTCCGGTCAATCCGCGCTTCAAGGAAGTGCGCGGTATCAAGTGTTATCCGAGTGTCCGCGATCTTCCCGAGGCGCCCGATCACGTCGGCATCGTCGTGCCTACTGAGCGCGTGATGGGCATACTCGAAGACTGCGCAGCGCGCGGCGCACGTTTCGCGACGATCTACTCCGGCGGCTTCGCCGAAACCGGCACTGCCGAGGGCCGCGCGATGCAGGCGGCGATCACGGCGTTCGCGCGCAAAACCGGAATGCGGGTCATGGGGCCCAACTGCAACGGCATGGTGAATTTCATCGACGGTTTCGCCATGACGACTTCGGCCACGGTCGCCAAGCGCCAGCCGGCGGGCAACGTCGGCGTCGTCGCGCAAAGCGGCGGCGCGGGGCAGGTCAACGTGATGTGGCGCGCGCAGGAAGCGGGTGTTGGCATCAGCTACGAGGTGAGCTGCGGCAACTCCGCCGATCTCAACATTCTCGATTTCATGCAGTTCATGATCGACGATGCTGCCACGGACGTGATCATGGTGCTCGCCGAGCACATTCCCGATGGTGCGCGCCTGCTCGAAGTCGCGCAACGCGCGGCTGCGCGCGCGAAGCCCATCGTCATGGTCAAGCTCGGGCGTACCGAAGCCGGCAGCCACGCGGCGGCCTCGCACACCGGGGCGATGGCCGGCGCGGACGAAATATGCGATGCGGCTTTGCGCCAGTGCGGCATCATTCGCGTCGACGACTGCAACGAGCTGTACGAGACGGCGATGTTGTTGCGCACGCGCCGGTGGCCGCGAGGCGCGCGCGTGGCGGCTACGACCATTTCCGGCGGCAACGGCGTCCTGCTGGTCGATCTGGGGGCCAGTCTCGGCCTGACCTTTCCTGCGTATGGCGCGCAGACCCAGGCTCAGCTCGCCACCGTATTGCCCAAGCACGGCACGACCTGCAATCCCACGGACGTCACCAACGCGGCCATTGGCAATCCGGACATGTTCAAGCGGTGCATAGAGGCCATCGCCGCCGATCAAAACATCGACGTGATCGTGCCGATTTTTACGTTGTCGGTCGCGAGCGACGTGCGGCAAGCCGCCGAGGCGGCTAAATCGGCGGACAAGCCGGTGGCCATCTTGTGGACGGGCGCATGCAACGACGATCCTGCGTTGACGGCCCGGAGTCTCGCATTGGAAGGCGTGGCCGTGTACCGCAATACGCTGAGTTGTTTGAAAGCGGTGCGCGCTGCGGTGCGTTACGGCGAATTTTTGCGGCGACCGCACACTGCGTCGACGCGGCCGACGGATATCGACGTCGCGGCTGCGCGCGTTCAGCTTCAAGCCGCGACCGGAACTCTGACGGAACGCGTCAGCAAGGCGGTACTCGCCGCTTACGGGTTTCCGGTCACGGGCGAAGCAATGGCACGCAATGCCGATGAAGCCGTTCGCATCGCCGCCGACCTCGGCGGCGAGCTCGCGCTCAAAATCGAGTCGGCAGACATCCCGCACAAGACCGAAGCCGGCGCGATACGCCTGCGCGTGAGCGGGGACGCGGCGGTGCGCAAAGCATACGACGAGGTAATCGCGGCAGCATCCGCGTATAAGAAGGCAGCCAGGCTCGACGGCGTGCTGGTGCAGCAAATGGCACCGCCGGGTCTGGAGTTCATGCTCGGATTGGTATGCGACCCGGTGTTCGGTCCGGTGGTGGTGGCCGGTCTGGGGGGCATACACGTCGAAGTGCTGCGCGATCTCGCGTATCGCGTGGCGCCGGTCGATCACGCAGGGGCGCATGCGATGTTGCGGGAGTTGCGCGGCTGTAAAATGCTCGAAGGCGTGCGCGGCGCCGCGCCGCGGGACATCGATGCACTGTGCGATCTGATCGTGCGCTTGTCGTGGCTGGGGCACGATTGCGGCGATCAGATTGCGGAACTCGACATCAACCCGCTGGTGCTCTACGCCCAAGGCGAAGGCGCGCGCGTCGTCGATGCGTTGATTGTCAGGCGCCCGCCAGGGTAACGTCTAAAATTTAGAAAACATGATTGAAGGAATCGAGTAAATGGAAACAACCGCACTGAATGTGGAATTGAGCGACGAACTGCGCGCGATGCGCGACGCGGTGAGGCGCTTTACCGAACGCGAGCTGGGACCGTGGGCGGAGGAAATCGACCGCACCGGCGAGATTCCGGCCGGACTCATCGAGCTCATGCAGAAAAACGGCTATTGCGGCATGCGCCTGCCGGCCGAGTACGGCGGCGGCGGGCTGAGCCTCTTCCAATACTGCATCGCGCTCGAAGAATTCAGCCGCCTGCACCGCGCGTTTACGATCGCGGCCAATTACTCGAGCGGCATGACGCCGATGGCGATCGCCCGGCACGGCACGGCGGGGCAAAAGGACAAGTTTCTGCGCCGGTTTGCCGCCGGCAAATTGAAGTCGGCATTTGCGCTGACGGAGCCGGAGGCGGGTTCCGACGCCGCCGGCATGCGTACGCGCGCCGAAAAAAACGGCGACGGCTGGGTATTGAACGGACGCAAGCATTACATCAGCGGGGGCCATGTTGCGGATGTGATCATGGTAATGGCGGTGACGGATGCGGAGAAACGCGCGCGCGGCGGCATCACCGCGTTTCTGGTCGAACGCGGCACCCCGGGCTTTACCGTCACGCGCGTCGACACCACCATCGCAACGGATTCGATCAAGCTCGCCGAACTCACGTTCGAGGATTGCAAGCTACCCGCCGACGCCGTGATCGGCGAAGTCGGCGCAGGATTCAAGGTCGCAATGGGTTCTCTGAATGACGGACGCATGTCGGTGTCGTGCTCGTGCGTGGGCGCGGCCGAATCGCTGCTCGACCGCTCGATCGAGCATACGAAAGTGCGCCGCACTTTCGGCAAGCTGCTCGCCGAGCGGCAGGCGATCCAGTGGATGCTCGCGGATTCGGCGGTGGATATCGCCGCGTCGCGCGCGCTGTGCTATGACGTGTTGCGTCGCCTGGAGAAGGGCGAGAATGTCGGATCCGCCGGCAGCATGTGCAAATTGTTTGCGTCCGAGATGGTCGGGCGCGTCGCCGACCGCGCGGTCCAGATCCACGGCGGCATGGGCGTGATCCGCGGATTTCCGGTCGAGCGCTTCTACCGCGACGTGAGGCATTACCGCGTCGGCGAAGGCGCGTCCGAGATCCAGCGCATCGTCATCTCGCGCGACCTGCTGCGCGGCGTGAAGATCGCGGATTGACGACGATGGCAAACTTAAGAGCAGCAATCGCCGGTATCGGCGAAAGCCGCGTGGGCCGGGTCCCGGACCGGTCCGCGTTGCAGTTGCAAACCGATGCCGCACAGGCCGCGCTCGCCGATGCGGGCTTGAAGATATCCGATATCGACGGTTTGTTGACGACACCGGTGCGGGTCGAGCATTGGAACATGCCGTGCGGCATCGTCGCCCATCATCTCGGCGTGCGTGCGAAGTACTTGTCGACGGTCGATATTGCGGGCGCATCCGGCTGCGGCATGATCCACCAGGCGGCTATGGCGATCGGGTCAGGACAATGCGAGACGGTGTTATGCGTCGCCGGGCAAAATCTGCTCACGCACAGCACGCGCGCGAGTGCGGTCAAGAGCATGGCCGAAGGCGGCAGCGCGCACTCGCAGTTCGAAGTGCCTTATGGCCCGCTGGTGCCTTCTCTCTACGCGCTCGTTGCACAACGCCATATGCATGAATACGGAACGACTCCCGAGCAGATGGCCGAGGTGGCGGTCACGCTGCGCAGGCATGCGAGCATGAATCCGAACGCGCACAAGCGCGAGCTGATCACGATAAACGACGTATTGAATTCGAAGAAAATCGCGTCGCCGCTGCATATCCTCGACTGCGCAATCGTGTCCGACGGCGCCGCCGCGGCGATCGTGACGAGTGCGGAACGGGCGCGCGATTTGAAGAAGAAGCCGGTGCATCTGCTGGGGCAGGGCTACGGCTGCCGGCACAGCCATATCGGCGACACCGAACTCACGACGACCGGTGCGGTGGATGCCGGCGCCGCGGCATTCAAGAGCGCGGGACTGAAACCCGCCGACATGGATTTCGCGCAGATCTACGATTGCTTCACGATCACCGTGATCGTGGAGCTCGAAGACCTCGGTTTTTGCAAGAAAGGCGAAGGCGGACATTTTGTCGAAGGCGGGCGCATCGGCATCGGCGGCGAGCTGCCGGTCACGACACACGGCGGCTTGTTGTCGGCGGGGCACCCGGGTCTTGGCGGCGGATTCTTTCATGTGCTTGAAGCCGTGCGCCAGTTGCGCGGAGAAGCGGGCGAGCGCCAGGTGAAAGATGCGGGGGTTGCGCTCGTTCACGGCAATGGCGGCGTGATCAGCATACACTGCACGTTGATTTTGGGAGGAGCTGCGGCATGACGGCAGAAGCGTTAGCGAAAGTGGCGGCAGACCGCCCCTTGCCGGTGCCCGACGCGGCGACCGGCCCTTACTGGGAAGCGGCGCGCGGGGAGCGTCTCGTCATCCCGCGTTGCGACGATTGCGGCCATTACCACTTTTATCCGCGCACGTTGTGCCCGCAATGCAGTTCGCCCAGGCTTAAATGGACGCAGGTGAGCGGCTCTGGCACCGTTTATTCTTTTACGATCATTCATCGTGCGCCCAGCGCCGCTTTTGCGACCGCCGTGCCGTACGTCGTCGCCGCGGTCAAGCTGGCCGAGGGTCCGCACCTGATGACAAACATCGTCGGCGCTGCGCCGGACGCGGTTCGCATCGGCATGCCGGTGAAAGTCGTGTTTCAGAAGTTTTCCGGGGAGATCACGTTGCCGATGTTCGAGCCGGTGGAGACGGCGTGATGCGGGCGACGATTGTTGCAGTCGGGATGGCTGTTGCGGTGGTCGCCAACGCGCAGACTTATCCGGCGAAACCGGTCCGCTTCGTTTCTCCGTATCCGCCGGGCGGCGCCAACGACATACTCGCTCGCATCATCGGCCAGAAACTCGGCGAAAGTCTCGGCCAGCAGATCGTGATCGAAAACCGCGGCGGCGCTACCGGCAATATCGGCGCGGACTACGTTGCCAAAGCGCCGCCCGATGGTTACACGATATTGATGGGGCAGGCGAGCAATCTCACGATCAACGTGAGCCTGATGAAGATGCCGTACGATCCGGTTAAAGATCTCGCGCCTGTCACACTGGTTGCGACGACCCCGAATCTGCTCGTCGTGCATCCATCCTTTCCAGTCAAAACCATAAAAGATCTGGTCGCGCTGGCGAAAGCGAAACCGGGCTCGATCAACTACGCATCGTCGGGCAGCGGCAGCGCGGGGCATCTCGCCGCCGAGCTTTTCAAGCGCGTCGCCCATATCGAGATGGTGCACATTCCGTACAAAGGTGCGGCGCCCGCATTGACCGACGTGGTAGCCGGACAGGCGCAACTCTATTTCACGTCGCCGATTTCGGCGCAGCCGTTCGTGAAGGGCGGCAGGCTGCGCATGGTCGCGGTGACCAGCCTCAAACGCTCGCCGTCGATGCCGGACATTCCGACTGTCGCCGAATCGGGTTATCCCGATTTCGACGTGGTGTCGTGGTGGGGCGTCCTGACGCCGGCGGCCGTGCCTAAGGAAATTATCGGGAAACTGCACGCCGAAATTGTGAAAGTGCTCGCATTGCCCGAGATCAAAGCGAAGTTCGCGGACCAGGGCGCCGACGTCGCGAGCGACACTCCCGAGCAGTTTGCCGTCTACATCAAAACGGAAATCGCCAAGTGGGGCAAGCTCATCAGGGAGCTTGGCGTCAAAAGCGATTAGTGATTTCTAATACTCGACCGGCACGGGGTCGAGGCTGCGCCACATGTACCACGTGGCGACCGAGCGCCACGGCCGCCAGCGCTTGGCGAACGTAACGAGCTGTTTGCGGGTTAACGGCCTGCCTTTGTAGTAAAGCCGGCTCACCGCGTTTTGCAGGCCGATATCGTCGAGCGGCAGCACGTCCGGGCGCATCATATAAAAAATCAGGAACATCTCCGCGGTCCAGCGGCCGATGCCGCGCACCTGCGTGAGTTCCGCGATCAGTTCGTCGTCACTCATGTGCTGCCAGCGATCGACGCTTAACTTGCCTTCGGCGAAATGATGGGCAAGGTCGTGCAGGTAGACGACTTTGCCGCGCGACAGACCGCACGCGCGCAATGCATCGGCGTCGTGGTTGCGTACGACTTCAGGATGCATCTCCGGCACGGCGGCTACCAGCCTGTTCCACACGCTTTGCGCGGCCTTGACTGAAATCTGCTGGCCGACGATCGAGCGCGCGAGGGTATTGAACGCATCGCCGCGCGAGCGCAACGCCAGTCCCTTGGATTGCGCGACGAGCTTGCGCATCACGGGATCGCCTGCAGCGAGTTCGCGCGTCGCCTGTTTCCAGTAACGGGGTGCGGTCATGATTTTCATGCGGCCTTGGCGGGTCTCATTTTACGCCGCCGCCACGCCTGGATCACGTAGCAGCGCCAGCCGACGCGCACCAGCGGGTAACTGATGGCGGCCAGCAGCACGGCGAGCAGCGGCAGGCCGATCAACAACGGCTTGCCGACCGACGTCAGCCATTCGAGTGCGGCGGGCAACCATTCGCGGAAACCTTTGCCTTCGAGGTGAAAGGCGAGGTCCGGCATGGTGGCGCTGCTGTCCATCACGACCAATTGCCCGAGCTTGAACGCGAGATAGTAGAGCGGCACGATCGTGAACGGATTGGAGTAGAGCGTGACGATCACGGCGATCGGCAGATTGACGCGAAATCCGACGGCGAGCAAGGCTGCCGCGGTAAATTGAACGGGATTGCTGCCCGGGATAAGGCCGGCGAACATGCCGGCCGCGACGCCACCGGCCACGGAGCGGCGGTGAAGATGCCACAGGTTGTGATGAGTCAGCAGCGAGCCGAAACGCGCGATGTGGCGGTTCTCGCTGACCGTCGCGTGGCTTGGCAGATATTTTTTCAGCAGCTTGCGGGGCATGGGATGGCAATATTCTACCTAGGGAAGCTCTGGCCGATCGATTTCATTTAGGCGGAACAACTTTGTTCGACTATGACCAAAGTTGTAGCGGTTCGGCGGCTGTTTCGTGCGTTATACCTGTTGACATCGACAACCGGTGTAACGTTCATGCGCCTCTATGTGATGGGCTTCGCAGCCGGCGTGTGGTGGTTGCAGCAGCAGCCCCAACTACCGTCCGTGCACGGGGTCTGGTTCGCGGCGCCGCTCGCGTTCGCGGTGCTGGCGGCGGCGCGCATCCATACGCCGGTTTGGGAGATCGCGCGGCATATCGCTGCGGCCGCGTGCTGTGCGGCCTGCGGCGCGATGTGGGCCGCTTGGCTGGCGCAGGTGCGCCTCGCGGATGAACTGCCAATCGCGTGGGAAGGCGAAAATATCCAGGTGGTCGGCGTGATCGCGGCGATGCCGCAGGCGTACGAGCGCAGTGTGCGTTTCGAGTTCGACGTCGAGCGCGTGCTGACGCCGCAGGCGGCGGCGCCGGCGCATATCGCGTTGTCGTGGTGGGGCACGCCGGAGCGCGGCGGACAGCGCGCGACGCTGCCGGAATTGCGCGCGGGCGAGCGGTGGCAACTGACGGTGCGGTTGCGCCGCCCGCACGGCATGCTCAATCCGCACGGCTTCGATTATGAAGCGTGGCTGCTCGAACGCGATATCCGCGCGACGGGCTACGTGCGCGCCGGTCCCGGCAACCGGCGCATTGCGGCACTGGTGCTGCGGCCGCAATATGGAATAGAACGCGTGCGCGAAGCGGTGCGCGCGCGTATCCAGGTTGCACTCGGCGACGCGCCGTACGCGGGCGTGCTGACCGCACTCGCGGTCGGCGACCAGCGCGCGATCGGCCAGGCGCAGTGGCAGGTATTCACGCGCACAGGGGTTAATCATCTGATCAGCATATCCGGACTTCACGTAACGATGCTCTCAGGGCTCGCGTTCGCGCTGGTTTACGCATTATGGCGGCGCAGTTCGCGCCTGACCTTGCGGTTGCCCGCGCGCAAGGCCGCCGCCGGCGCCGGATTGTTGACTGCACTCGCCTATGCCTGGCTCTCGGGATTCGCGGTGCCGGCGCAGCGCACCGTGTACATGCTGGCGGTGGTTGCGGTAGCGTTGTGGAGCGGGCGCGTAAGTTCGGCCTCCGTCGTGCTGTGCGCCGCATTGTTTGCCGTGCTGGTTATCGATCCATGGGCCGTGCTCGCGCCTGGATTCTGGCTGTCGTTCGGTGCGGTGGCCGTGATCATGTTCGTGACGGCCGGCCGCATTGCCGGGGATCACTGGTTCGTCGCGTGGGCGCGCGTGCAATGGGCGATTACGCTCGGCCTGATACCGTTGCTGCTCGCCATGTTTCAGCAGATATCGCTGGTGTCGCCGGTGGCGAATGCAATCGCGATCCCGGTCGTGAGTTTTGTGGTCGTGCCGCTGACGCTGATCGGCGTCGTGTTGCCGTTTGATCTCGTTCTGCACCTGGCGCATACCGTGATGGCCGCATGTGGCGCGATGCTGGACTGGATGAGTGTTTTGCCGCTCGCCGTGTGGCAGCAGCATGCGCCGCTGCCATGGACGGTCGTCATCGCCGTACTGGCCATCGGATGGATGCTCATGCCGCGCGGATTCCCGGCGCGCTGGATCGGCGTTGCGGGATTGTTGCCGTTATTTCTGGTCGAGCCGGCGTCTCCCGCGGAAGGCGCATTGAAACTGACCGTGCTCGATGTCGGACAGGGGCTCGCCGTCGTCGCGCAAACTCGCCATCACGCGCTGCTCTATGACGCGGGGCCAGCTTACGCGCCGCAAATCGACAGCGGCAATCGCATCATCGTGCCGTATTTGCGCGCGAACGGCGTGCGCGCGCTGACCGGCATGATCATCACGCACGCCGACAACGATCACAGCGGCGGCGCCAATTCGGTGTTGCAGGCAATGGTGCCGCAATGGCTCATGACGTCGATGGCTGCGGATCATC
>Ga0265331_10000508_pt1 | contig 36416 bp, 29 predicted proteins | sample 41923metaG_FD_202088 | JGI IMG/M metagenome (GOLD analysis project Ga0265331, IMG submission 202088) | Rhizosphere microbial communities from Carex aquatilis grown in University of Washington, Seatle, WA, United States - 4-19-23 metaG | ecosystem: Host-associated > Plants > Roots > Rhizosphere... | reverse complement strand
ACCAGCAGCAAACTCCCCGCGGGAGCGCATTGCACAGCAAAACCTCCTTGAAAAAAGAATCCTTACCAACACTATGCAATCCTACGCGTCAACGCCATGTTGGAAAAGGGAAAGACCCTGGGCACGACGGGCGAGGTTGGCACCGGCGGGGATCGTCGTGGCGGCGCTCCCCAAATGGCACGTCGGACAGGCGTCAATGCGCCTCTTGCTTCGCGAGGCGCGGCGTTACGATGCAAGGGTCGTCGGCCGCGGTGCGAGGGGAATACTCGACGAGCACGGCCGAAATCCTTCGGTCGAGCTCGTCGAGTTGTCGAAGCAGGTCGTCCTGTCGAGTTTCGAGCTCTTGCAGGAAACCCGGAGGGCAAGCGGCGGGGTTCATCGGCGTGGCGGGTCGTGGATGGGTTGCGTGATTGCCAGCATTGCCATCGGCGCGCCGAACCGAAACGCATCAACCGAGTTTGGGGCGACGAAAAAGAGCCCCGCCGCCAGTCCAAATTCGCCAGCGGAATCTGGAGAAGATATTCCGGTCAAGCAAGCAATGACGGCCGTTTGGGGAGTTGCCCCCGCAGCGGTCTGAGGCGGCCAGGATGTGCTAGCAACTCGGACGGGTGGACACGGGCGGGTTGTTTGGTGTAGACTTGCCGATTCGGCCGATGTAAGAGCGTGATACGTTGCGCCGGCATTTCTGTTTGTCCGTAATGAACCCTAGCGAAAGGAGGAGTTGTGGTTAAGTTGAACGTTCGGGACCGCGAATCGATCCAAGAGGCCGTTCGCCGTTTCCGAAAACTGGTCGAGCGCAGTGGAATCAAGAAGGAGATGCGACGCAAAGAATACTACGAGAAGCCCAGCGAAACCCGCCGCCGCGCCCGGCTACGCGCCGAGCGCCGAACTCGCCGTAATCTGCTCGGCCCCACCGTCCGCCTGTAACACCGCACGCCGCACGCCTGTCACCGTGCGGTTGTAACATCAGCCCGGCGTTCTGCTGAGTTGAAAAATGGGCAGCATCAGCGCCATGGCGATGCCGCCCACCACGCTGCCCATCACCGTGATCATCAGCGGCTCGATCAGGCTGGTGACCGTCTTCAGCGAGCTTTCGACCTCCTGGTCGTAAAAATTGCTGACACGCACCAGCACATCGCCCAGTTTGCCGGTCTGTTCCCCGGCCGAAATCATCTGCACGAGCATCGGCGGAAAGAGCGGATCGCCCGCGAGCGATTGGCAGATTTGCTTCCCTTCGGTCACGTCGCGCGCGACACGCTGCCAAAGTTGTTCATAATGCACGTTGCCCGCCACGTCGGCCGAGAGCCGCAGCGCGTCGAGTGCCGTGACGCCGCTGGAGAGCAACGTGCCCAGCGTCCGCACCGAGCGGCTGATGGTCACCTTGCGGCACATGCCGCCCAGGACGGGAGCATTGAGCTTGATCCAGTCCCAGGCGCGCCTGCCCGGCGGCGTCCGCCGTCCGAAAATGAAACCGACCACGGCCGCCACCGCCAACACGATCCAGACGTACCAGTAGTCGAGCATCCAACTCGATAGAGTCATCATCACGCGCGTCGGTTTGGGCAGCTCCATTCCTTTGCGCGTGAAGAGCGGCGTGAACTTCGGCAGTACGAACGTCAAGAGGAAGATCGTCACCGAGACGGCAAGCACCATCATGACGCACGGATACGCCATCGCCGAGCGGACCTTGCTGCGCGTTTCGAGATCTTTGCGCAGGTAGCCGGCGACACGTTCGAGCATCGGCCCCAAGCTGCCTGTCGCCTCGCTTGCCTTGACCAGCGAAACGTAGGTCCTGTCGAAAAGCTTCGGGTGGCGGGCCAACGCGGCCGAGAAATCTTCGCCTTCCTGGACGGCGTTCATCAGATCCTTGAGCACACCCTTGAGCGTGGGGTTGGTTTCCTGTTGGATGATGTTATCCAGCGCGGCCGAGAGCGTGATCCCGGTATCGACCATCACCGCGAGCTGGTTTGTGGTATAGACCACCTCGCTCTTGCGGACACGGCGCGCGAAGATGCCACTGTCATCGTCGGCCTCGTCGACATCGAGCACCTGAAAGCCGTCGCGCCGCAACTGCTGGGTGGCGTCGGCGGCCGACGCCGCGTCGAGGTGCCCCTGGTGCAGGTTGCCCAAAGGATCGCGGACACGGTATTGGAACGTGGCGGATGGCATGTTGGGAATGGTCAGTGGTTAGTTGTCATTGGTCATTGGTCAGTGGTCATTGGTCATTGGTCATTGGTCATTGGTCATTGGTCATTGGTCATTGGTCATTGGTCAGTGGTCAGTGGTCAGTGGTCAGTGGTCAGTGGTCATTCGTCAGCGGTCATTCGTCAGTGGTCAGTGGCAGGTCGAGGTGTTGAGCTTTAGGCCTTAGGCGTTATGTGTCGGAAATCGAAGAGCGTGTGCTCACCGCATTTCTGCTCCGCACTCCGCGTTCCGCGATTTCTTTATATGCTGGTCGTTCTCGTCCCGCCGCGTCTCTCATCATCCCCTCATCCCATGACCCCATCACCTCCTCACCCCTTCACCGCCGCACCCCTTTCGGTGGATTTCGCCCCAGGCTCGACATCCGTCGTCCTTGCGGCCGGCAGGCCGAACCCGGAAAGCTCCCGCGCGTCGCCGGCGACATGCAAGACCTCCTCGATGGTGGTGATTCCCTCGCGGACCTTTCGAAAACCGTCGTGCCGCAGCGTGACCATGCCGCGGCGCTGGGCGATGTCGCGGATGGCCGTGACCGAGGAGTCGGAAACGATCGTGTCGCGGATCTCGTCATCCATCAGCAGCAACTCGTGGATGCCGAGTCGTCCGGAGTAGCCCGTGTTGCGGCAGCGTTTACAGCCGACGCCGCGGTAGAATTCATCGACCTCGTAGCCCATTTTTTCCATCGCCTTGCGCAAGGTGCGTTGCGGTTCGTACGGCTCGCGGCACTTTCCGCAAATCCGCCGCACCAGCCGTTGGGCCAGGACCACGTTCAACGCGGCGCTGATCAGGTACGGTTCGACGCCCATGTTCACCAGCCGCGTCACGGCCGAGCAGGCGTCGTTGGTGTGCAGCGTGCTGAATACCAGGTGGCCGGTGAGCGCGGCCTGGATCGCGGTCCGCGCGGTTTCCTCGTCGCGAATCTCGCCGACCATGATCACGTCGGGATCTTGCCGCAACAAGGTCCGCAGGGCCTTCGAAAAGGTCAGCCCGACGCGCTCCTGCACCTGAAACTGGTTGATCAACGGCAGGTGGTACTCGATGGGGTCTTCGACCGTGCAAATGTTGTTCTCCATCGAGCTGATCGCGTTCAGCGCGGCGTAGAGCGTGGTCGACTTGCCGCTGCCGGTGGGGCCGGTGACGAGCACGATGCCGTTGGGGGCGAGGATCTGCTCCCGCAACGGGCCGAGAATATCCTCGGCGAAGCCCAGCTCTTCGAGCACCAGTGAGACGGTGCGCGTGTCGAGCACGCGGATTACGGTCTTTTCGCCGCGGCTCATCGGAAACGTACTGCACCGCAGGTCGATCTTGCGGCCGTCGAGGAGCACGTGGATGCGTCCGTCCTGGGGGAGCCGGCGCTCGCTGATGTCGAGCGAGGCCATGATCTTGATGCGGCTGGTCACGGCGTTCAAAAGGTGCGACGGAACCTCGAGCGATTTATAGAGCCGGCCGTCGATGCGATAGCGAACGCGCAGGCAGCGCTCCGCCGGTTCGATGTGGACATCGCTGGCGCCCTCCTTGACCGCGTTGTAGATGATGAAGTTCACCAGCCGGATGACGGGCGACTGGCCGGCGATCTCCGCCAGGTCGCCGATGTCCTCAATGGCCTCCTCGATCAGCGTAACATCGGCCGATCCGGAGTCTTCGATGATGTCGTCGATCACGAACACCTTCGAGTTGGGCAGGTTGGTCAGCACCCGCCGAATGTCCTTGCTGGTGGCCGCGACGATCTGCACCGTGAGCCGAGTCAGCTTCTGGATCTCGTCGATCACGAACAGATTCGAGGGTTCGGCCAGTGCGATCGAGAGCGTGTCGCGGACGAGGAACAACGGTAGCGCCAGGTTCGTCTCGATGAATTCCCGCGGCAAGACGTCCATGACCTTGGGATCGAACGTGCGGGCTTCAAGCCGGGCGAAGGGGACACCGTATTCCGCGGCCAGGCACTCGACGACTTGCTCCTCGGTACAAAGCTCGTTCTCGATCAGGATCTCGCCCAGCAGCTTCTCGCCGCCGCCGCCGAGCTGGCGGGAAAGCGCCGCCTCCAGGGCTTCGGCCGCGAGATATCCGCGCTCGACGAGCAGGTTGCCCAGACGCAACGGAGGTGTGTGAGTTGGTCCCATGTCGGGCGGTACAAGTGGTAAAGCCGCGTTAGCGGAAGCTCTTGACGGCGTCGAGCACGCTATCGAAGATCTCGATCTGCCGGTCCAAGCGGGTGATTTCCAGGATCTTTCGGTTGGTCGAATTCGTGGTGGCCAGCTTGACGCCCCCCCCCAGCTCGACGAGGTTGTCGCGAGTGTCCAAAATCGCCGTGAGTCCTTGGCTGTCGAGCGTTTCGGTGCGGTCGAGGTCGAGCACCGCGTTGCGGCGCTCGAGGTTGACCATGAAAGCCTCGAAGCTCTCCGCCTGATCGGCCCCCAACTCCTCGGGAGTGTGGACTACGATCACGTCGCCAAAGATTTCTGTGGGAAGGTTCATTCAGGGTCGGAGGTTAGGAGACCAGTGACTAATGAACGGCCAGGCCTTCGGCGATTGACTCGACGAGCCGCAAGAGTTCGCGGGGGCTGAAAGGCTTGCCCAAGACGGCCAGCACGCCCAATTTTTCGGCCAGTTCCTGCGGCGAGACCTCGAAACCCTTGGCCGTGAGCACGACCACCGGCAGCTCGCGCGTGGCTGGGTTTTCGCGGACCCGCGCGATCAGCTCCAGGCCGTTGAGCCGCGGCATCTGGAAATCGGTGATCAGCATGTCGGGACATTCCTGGCAAATCGCTTCCCAGGCCTCTTGGCCGTCGTGAGTGCAGCGTACACGAAACCCCGCCCGCGCGATCTTGAACTCTGCGGCGCGTAAGATGTGGACTTCGTCGTCGCACAACAAGACACTCGCTTTCATGGAACTCTCTCTTAAATTGGGGCTGAATCCGAAGTCGTGATTTTGACTGCGGCTAACTCATGTGGTTAATTTAGTTGTGTCGAGGCTGGCAAAGTCACGCGAAACGTGCTCCCCCTCCCCAGTTCGCTCTCGACCGTCAAGGCTCCGTTGTGGACGTCTTCGACGATATATTTGGCCAGCGGCAATCCCAAACCGGTGCCCGGTGCCATCTGTTTGTTCTTCTCGACCCGGTAGAACTTGTCGAACACGCGCCGGCAATCGTCGTCGCTCAGCCCGACACCGGTGTCTTCGACTTCGAACTGGACTTCGGCGTCGAGCAGCCGGCTGCGCAAGGTCACTGTGCCCTCGGGCGGCGTGTATTTCACCGCGTTGGAGAGCAGGTTGATGGCCGCTTGTAAAAGCAGGTCGCGGTCGGCATGCACACCCAGATAGAGCGGGCTCAAGTCGCGGATCAGCTTGATTCGTTTCGCCTCCGACTGCGGCAGCACGACGCGGTAAGCTTCGTCGAGAATCTCGTTCAAGGGGCGGCCCTGTTTGCTCACCTGCACCACACCGGCTTCGATGCGCGCGATGTTCAACAAATTGTCGATCAGCCGCTGCAAGCGGTCGGCCTGGCCGTTGATCACGCCGAGAAATTCTTCGCGGGTGGCTTCATCCTGGGCGTCGCCGTCGGCCAGCAGCTCGACGTAGGCCTTGATGCCGGCCAGCGGCGTCTTCATTTCATGGCTCGCCGCCGAGACGAATTCGGCATTGTGCCGCCGGTTCGTTTTCTGGGCGCTGATGTCACGGAACACGGCCACGGCGCCTTGTTCTCCCTCGCCCTCGCTACCTGGCGGGCCGATGCGCACCGCCGTGGTGGTCACCTGGTACCAGCGCTTGACGCCTTCGGCCTCGAGCTCGAGTTCTTCCGTCCGGCCTGACGGAGTACGGTGGCGGTGGAGCTGGTTCAAGGTCGCCTGCCAACGCGCGGATGGCGCGCGCCGCGAAACGCTCGGCCCCGGGGCGGTTTCTTCGAAACCAAACAGTCGCTGAGCACTGGGGTTTGCCAACAACACCGCATCGTAAGCATCGATGGCAATCACCGCTTCCGGCAAGCCCGACAGGATATTGACGGCCCGTTCGGCCTGTTCGGCCGAGCGACGGGCACGAATTTCGAGCGCGGTCTGATGATGCTCGGCGGCAAGCAGTCGGTTCGACCGATCGACGAGCGTCTCTTGCAGCAGCGCGAGCGTGCGACGCCAATCCGCCGCGCCGATCGACGCCTGCCATTCGACCGCGGCCAAGGCCGAGGCGTTGCGAGAATCGACCTGGCAAAGCCGTTGGAGCTGGCGGCGAACCTCGTTCTGTTGTCGCCGAACGCTGGCCAGGCAGGATATCCAAGGCAGCGCCGCCAGCAGCGCCGCGAGTGTGAAACAAGCAAAGCGGGCCCACCACGACGAGGCCCAAGAGTCAAAATTGGCCAACGACGCCGCGCCGGCGGCAACGCCAAGCGCGGCGGCCGTCCCAAGCAGGGTGGCCTTCGAGTGGATCATGATCGCGGGTGTCGGTACAGGTGCAACGTGGGACCCAATGAAAAGTAGGACAATCCCAACGGGTTGTCCAAAGCCAAGGCCGGTTCGAAAGACGAAATTGCGGCCTGTGAGGCTCCGTGCCGGTAAAGTGCTTTTCGAAGCACCTGGTGCAATCCGCTCAAATCTGAAAACCGGCAAAAACCACCGTTTTTTAATTGCGGCATACGCCGCCAGATGTTAGCGTAATACCTCCCGACGCCCCATGCGGCGGAACGGCCCGAACAGTCCCCTGCCCTGCCCTGCCCTGCTCTGCCGACGTTTTGATCCTTAATCCCGCCTGGAACCCGCCATGCTCCGCCGTTTCTTCAAGAAGCCGCTGCAACGACCTGCGAAAAACCCACTACGTGGCAAGCCCCGCCATGTCCGGCCCGGTCGATGGTCCTTGGCCCCCCTTATAGAATCGCTTGAGCAGCGAACGATGCTGAGCGCGAACATCATCGTCACCAGCTCGGCCGACAGTGGCAATAACACGCTTCGCGCCGCGATCACTGCGGCCGAAGCGAGCGCGACCCCCACGACGATCACGTTCGCCAGCGGGCTCGGACAGATCAATCTCAATAGTGAGCTTAAGATCACCACCAATGGCGCGAACAACGCCATCACGATCGGCGTCCCCGACAGCAACCCGGCCGACACTCCGTTCACCATCAGCGGTCAGAATGCGACGCGCGTTTTCGAAATCGCCTCCGGCAGCAACGTGACGATTGCAGGCCTGACGATCGAAAACGGCAATCCCCCCCTCACCGGCACGCAAAACAGCCTTGACGTCAATAACGGCGGGGGCATTCTCAACGCGGGCACCCTCTCCCTCCTCGGTGACACGCTCACCAATAACAATGCCTCGGGCAGTGGCGGCGGCGTTTATAGCTCCGGAACACTCACCGCCGTTGCCTGCTCCTTCATTGGAAATATCGCCGGCAACAACACCAACAACACCACGACCTTCGGTGGCGGCATCGACAACGTCGGTTCCGTAACAGTGACGGACTGCACATTCAACCAAAACAGAACGTCGCCACTAAGCAGTGCCACCAGCGGATCCGGCGGTGGACTGAGTAACGATAGCGCGCAGGCTACGGCTACGGTCGTCAACAGCACGTTCACCGTGAACTATGCCAATCTCGATGGCGGCGGCATTTATAACCTCGGTACGCTGCATGTGACGTACAGCACGATTGCCGGCAACCTGGGCGGCTTCGCGACCAACATTACCGGCCCCAGCGTCGGCGGCGGCATCGACAACGCCGGCACGGCGACCCTGGTGAATACGCTCGTGGCGGAGAACGTGAACGAGACGGGTGGTATTACCCCAAGCGATCTCGCCGGTAACAACGTGGTTTCGGCGGCGAGTAGGAACAATCTGATCGGCGACGCCGGCAGCGCCGGCGGATTGACCAATAACTACAACTCAAGCAGCAACACCGGCAACATCGTCGGTGCGACGCCGGCGCAGGTGGGCCTGACGGACGTTTCCAACTTGCCGACGTTGCAGAACAACGGCGGTCCCACGCTGACCAGCGCCTTGCTGACAACCAGTTTGGCCATTGGCCACGGAACGCCTGTGGCCGGCCTGACCACCGACCAGCGCGGCTTCGCCCGCAACCCCAATACGCCCGAAATCGGCGCCTACGAGCGCACCATTCTAATTAATGTCACCTCGACGGCCGACGAAGATAATGGCACAGCCGACGCGAGCCAAGGGAGCGGAACCACCTTGCGCGAGGCCATCAATCTGGCCAGCAGCGCTCCGCTACCCGCGGGGGCCCCGTACGCCGCCGTCGTCACTTTCACTGTGACGGGTACCATCACGCTCACCTTGGGACAACTGTTCGACACCAATACGGCCGGACCGATCAACATCGTGGGCCCCGTACCGCCTCCCAGCGTCGTTCCCCCCGGCATCACCGTAAACGGAAACGGGACCAGCCGGGTATTCGGCATCGGTCCCGACGCCAACGCCACGATTTCCAATCTGACGATTGAAAATGGCAATCCTCTCGTTGCCGACGCTTTGGACGCCAACGGCGACGGTGGCGGAATTCTCAACCAAGGCACGCTCACGCTTCAGAACTGCACTGTCACCAACAACACGGCATCGCTCACCGGCAGCCCCGGCTTGGGCGACGGCGGCGGACTTTTTAACAGTGGCACGGCCACTGTCGTCGACAGCACTTTCGCCGGCAACCAGTCGAACCGCGGCGGCGGCGGAATCTGGAACCAGGGAACGTTGACGGTTACTTTTGGCACGATTGCCGGCAACGTCGCCGACGCCAACAACAATGGGCAAGGCGTTGGCGGCGGCATTCGGACCTCAACCGTCACGACGCCCGCCACGACCACTCTGGTCGATACGCTGGTCGCGAACAACACTCATTCCACGAATGCCCCGACCCCGAGCGATCTCGCTGGGAACGTCGCCGCGTCGAGCACGAACAACCTGATCGGCGACGCGGCCACCGCCGGCGGCCTGACCATGAACTACAATCCCAGTAGCAACACCGGAAACATCGTCGGTTTGCCCGCGGGCCTGGATCCCAACGGTTTGCAGAGCAACGGCGGGCCCACGCAGACCATAGCCCTGCTGTTTAACCCACCGACAAACGTCAGCTTTGCCGTTGGTGCGGGCACGCCCGTCGCGGGCGTGACCACCGACCAGCGTGGCATCACACGCTCGACTTCGACGCCCGACATCGGCGCTTACGAGGTGGCCGTGGCGCCGACGGCGAATCCCGACACGTTCGTGATCAACAGCACCAACGTCAGTAACTCCGCCGCCATCAGCGTACTGGCCAACGACATTTCGAACGACGGCCAACCGCAGAAACTCGTGGCGACCCTCGTCACGCAGTCCGCCAATGGTACGTTGACATTTCTCAACAACGGCGCGTTCAACTATACGCCCAACCCGTCTACGGTAGCGTCACCATTCCAGGGATTCGACAGCTTCACCTATCAGGTGAGTGAAAACGGCATCGCCGGCAACACGGTTCCCGTGAACGTGCTCTCGTACCATGCCAGCCTGGTCGACAAGCTCTACAATCAAGTGCTGCACCGGTCGCCTGTGAATACGAACGACATACCGGGCATGCTCTTTTGGACGGGCCAGCTCGATCAGGGCAAGGCGCTGGATGTCGTCGCGCAGGGGATCTTCAACAGCCCGGAGCGGCTCAATCCGTTGGTCACTAATTTTTACAACCAATTCTTGTTGCGCGGCACCGATCCGGGCGGCCTGGCCTTTTGGGTGCAAAACTGGCAAGCCACCGGCGACTCTTTCGGCGTCGCGGCGAGCATCCTTGGATCGCCGGAGTTCCTGCAGGACGCGGCCAGCTCCTTTCCCAGCCAGCCAGCCAACAATGCCTTCGTCAACTTGCTCTATGCGCGGGTCCTGCCGGGTACCAATGATCCAAACGGGGTTGCCTTCTGGGAAGGCAAACTCAACTCGGGCCAACTGACGATGCAACAAGTCGCGAACCAAATCTATTCGAGCCCCCAGAACCACATCAATCTGGTCAGTTTTCTGTTCGGTGAGTATTTCAACGGCGACTCGCCCTCGCAGACTCCCGCGCCGCAGACATACGAGACCGATTTGGACAACGGCCAAACGCAAACTCAGGTGGAGTTATTGATCGTCGACTCGCCCCAATACCAGAGCCTTCCCCCGGCGCCAGCGGCGGGCTCAGTCGGCGTGGCGTTGTTCAATCCGTGATGGCGGTTTCACACGATCGGCCACCTTGCCGGTAGGGGCATTGACTTCACCGGCGCGAAGCGAATCGCGGGTCGAGCCGCCGTGCCTGGTTCAAATGCCACTCGGCGGCCTTGGTTTCGCCCAGCTTCGCCAACGTGGAACCCAAGAGAAAGTAGACAAGCCCCGACGAGTCGTCCAATGCCAAGGCCCGTTCGAGCGACGATTTCGCGGCACTCAAATCGCCCTGCCGGTACCGGGCCGTACCAAGCACCCTGTACAATCCGGCCGAATCGGGGAACTGCTCCAAACCTTTCTCGGCCAGGTCGGAGGCAAGGTCGAGCTCATCGTACCGCAACGCCGTTACCGCCGCCGAAATGTGAATCCGCTCGTCGGAAGGCGCGGCCTTCCATGCGCGGTCGAAGTAGCCGCGGGCGATTTCCACCGCCCCGGCGGCCAGCGCCGCACCTCCGCGATCGATCAGGTCCTTCGCGGCAGGCAAGCCCGCCGGCGCTCGCCCTCGGCCATCCAATGAATTCGGCACTTCATCGCGCGATACGTGCGACGCGCGCGTGGCTTCGACAGTGGCCGACGCTTTCCGTCGCGACGAAGTCCCATCTTCGCCGACGGTCGCCTCCGCCGGGCCGGCGCCGGCCGCGCGCTGTTCCGTCCGTTCTTCCACGGCCGACTCGAAGCTGATCACATACAGTCCATTTTCGGGGGCCAACTTCACGGCCCGCTCGAACCAGCCGACCGCCTCGTCGGACTTGTTTTCCATTTCCGCAGCGAGGCCCATCGTGTGCAACAACTCAGGATCGTTGGGGCACTCCTTCAAGGCAAGTTGCAACTGCTCTCGGGCCTGCTCGGGCTGGTGTTCGAGCAACGACGACTCCGCCATCAACAGCCGCGCGTCGCGGTGCTTGGGATTCCGCTTGAGCAATCCTTCGAGGATCGTCCTGCAGGTCTTGATGTCGCCTTGTTGAAACTGCGTGGCCGCCGCCTGGTATTCCGTTTGTTCGCGTTGTTGATCGAACGACTTCGAGGCGTCACTCGCTCGTTTGACGCGCTGGGGCCGGACGTCGGCGATCCAGTCGGAGGGCTTGGGTACAGAGGCGCAACCAACCAGGCAGGCGACGAACGCCGTCAGGCAGGCAAGGCGCGCTGGGTGATTAGGGGCGCTCGGCATCGGCGCTTTCTCCGGAGGGCGCGACGCGCAGGATCTTGCCGGGTGTGCCGGGATCCAACGGATGCACCGGCCGCGGCGGGCCATGGGCCTCGGCCTCGAGCTGGTCGAGCACCCAGGGGGCCATTTCATCGCCGTCGAGCGGATGGCCGTCGATCACCGGACCGGGGCCCGCGCCGCGTCCCGTACCGTTTTGCAAGAACTGGCGGAACTCGATCGCGTCGCGGCTGGTGGCGTCGTAGAAGATCGAGCACTTGACGTATTTGAGAGCCATGCGGCGGTCGCCCGCTTCGTAGGCCGCTTGCGCCTTGCGCAGCGCTTTGCGTCCCAGGTAGCGTTTGCTGAACGGTTTCATGTGGTCGCGGTAGACGGCCTGCCGCCTGAGGTACTCCTCGCCCTCCTGCTCGCCGGTCAGGGCCATTTCCGGATCGTAGACGATCCGCGGAGTGATCAACACCAGGATTTCCTGGCGCGAAACGGTCTCGTCCTTGTTACGGAACAAGGCGCCAATCACCGGAAGACTGCCAATCAACGGAATCTGCGTGGTATTGGATTGCAAGTCCTCGCGCATAAGGCCGCCGATGACGACCGTGCTGCCGTCCTTGACCATGACGTTGGTCGTCACCTGCGTGACCGCCTTGTTGGGCAGGGTAAAGTTCCCCTGTTGCGTGACCGTGCCGGTCGAGAGCTCCGGGTGGATTTCGAGCCGGATCGCGCCGTCGCTGGCGATGAAGGGGCGCAGCCGCAACTGCGCGCCGGTATCGAGGAAATTGATCGATTGCGCCGTGCTGGTCGAGGTCAACGTGGTCGTGACATAGCCGAGCTGTTCGCCGATCTGGATCTCGGCCCGCTGTTTGTTCAGGCACAGTACCCGCGGCGAGGCGATCACATTTGTGTCGCCGATGGTTTCCAAAGCGTTGATGAACGAGCTCAAGGTACTATCGAGGAAGGCGAACTTCATACCGCCGCCCGCCAGGTTGAATGCTCCGGCTTGGGCTCCCGTGGTTGGATCGACTCCGCCGCCCAACGGGGCCTGGCTCGGGCTGCCCGAGCCGAGCCGCACGTCCTGCTGGTTGCGAAGCAACTGGAAGTCGACTCCGAATTTGTTTTCATCGCTCAACGCAACGCTCAAGATCATCGCCTCAATGGCCACCTGACTGGGCCGCTTGTCGATTTCCTTGACGACCTGGTCGATCTCGGCCAGGTTCCGCTCGTAATCCTGTACCACGACGGTCTCGGCTTCGGCGTTGTCGTTTCCGCCCGTGGTGTTCTGGTTCGGCGCGATGCCAGACAGGGCCGGCGGCGAGAGACTGATCCTGCCGGTGCCTTTGGTCAGCATGGGCGTCAGGAGCTGAGACAGGTCCTTCGCCGAAACGTAGTTGGGCCGGTAGACGCGCACCCCGATCTGGTCGGCCGATTGCTTCATCAACTCCAGATCGTCGGGGCTGCCGACGTAGATGAAATTCCCCTCGCGCTGGGCCACGTAACCGGTCGACTTGAGGATCGCTTGCAGCGCCTCCTCGACGCTGACTCCGTTTAACGAGGCCGAAACCGCGCCTCGGACACTCTGCCCGGCAAGAATATTCAAGTCGCCTTGGGCGCTAAGCAGTGCCAGCACGTCGCGCAATTCCTCGTCCTTGATCTGGATGTCGAGGTGGTCGTCGCCTTCCGCGAACCCAGGCGAATGTTTGATGCTATGTTCCGGCTTGCCGACGGAGACCTCCTCGGACCCATCCAATTCGTTTTCCGTCAGACCCTCGGGCAGCTCCGGCCCGCCGTCACGGTCCTGTGGTTCATCGTCCTGTGGTTGCTTGTCCTGTGGTTGCTTGTCCGGCGGTTGCTTGTCCGGCGGTTCCTGGTCGCCTTCGGGATCGTCTTGTGAGTTGTCGTTTTCAGATTCGGGATTTGGCGCGGGCAAGGCGTCGGAGTCTGGACCGGGTGGACGTTGGGCGACCCGGTTAAACCTGTCGAGAACGGCCAGGAGCGTATCGGGTGAGATGCCCTGCGACGGCGCGGCTGGTTGCCGCGTCGTGGGTGTCCGCCGCGGGCTGGCCGCCTGCCTGCCCCGATACGCGACGGTCGAAACCAGGTCGCGTCGCGGCCGCGACGGCAGCGTTGACCTGGCGATGACGGGCCGGCGCGGCGCGGCGCCCCAGTTGGGTGCCGCCTGGTTCTCGGGCGACTTGAGCGTGGCGGCCAGGTAGACGGCCGTGCCCACACCCAACGCGCCGAAGCACGTCAGCAATGTCACACGCAACAACGTCTTCATAGGTCGTCCATGACCGTTGCCGTTGATTCAATGACTCCCGGTATCGGAACTCGTGAGAGTTCCGATTCGAACCTGCCCCACCTTACTCATTTCAGGTCCGCGGGCCGCGCGATCTTCAACTCGAACTCACGCCCCGCGCGTTTCAAAACGATTCGCCGCGGCTGGATATCGGTCAGCATGAACAAAGCGCCATCGGCCGCCGGCACCTCGCGACCCAGGGTGTACACCTTGCCATTGATCACAGCGGTTTGGCGGGCCGTGCCGACGACGGTGCTCGACAATACCAAACCCAGCTCGGCCGGTTGCGCATCGTTGGCAAGAGACTCGTTTGGTTCCGGCTCTTCGGTGTCTTTCACGATTTCGATCGGCTGTGGACGGCCAAATGGATTTGGGCGCACCCGTTCGGTCATCACCGGCGCCGCCGGACGCATCAGCGGATCGCGTTCGATCGCGTCGGCCAGCTCCCGCCACGTTGGAGCGGGCTTCGTAACCGTCCCTTCCGGCGCGGTGACTCCCAACAGCGGAGATCCCGGTGGCGTAGTAGTGGCCGAAATGGTGGAAGATGCCAGTGAGGGCGCGGACGTCGGCGCGCTCGATGGGGGCAATGACGACTGCGCCTGATCTTTTCGGTGGCTGATCCATCGGCTCACTAACGGCATCCAGAAGTAAATTGCGACCAAGAGCAACACGCCGAGGATCGCGGCCTTCTTGGGATTGGCCGTAGCCTCGCGTCGCAGCTTCTTGATGAGTTTTTTCGTCACTGTTTCCGGCCTTTTCTGTATCGGCCACCAGGTAGCTCAACCTAATCGGAAATGTCAGGATTATCGGCAAAGATGGCCAAATTCAACTCACATTCCACAGTTTCGCCAGATCCTCGACCCCCTTCCAACTTTAGCTCCTTGACCCAGATTCGCTGCTTTGCCGTCTCCAATCCGGCCAGGAACGCCTGGATCTGGACGAAAGACCCAACACAGACCATGGTCGCCGGAATCCGTCGTAGGTGTTCGTATTCGATGGCCGTGCCCGGCACGAAACGCGTCGTGTGTACTCCCGCGGTACGCGCCCGTTCGGTTATGTCACCGAATAACGCCGCCACGCCGGCAGATGTCGCCGGACGGCCGCGCCAAAGGTCGCAGTAATCACGCGTGCGTGCCAGGTCTTCCTCCACCGCATGGATCTGGGTTCGCACCTGGCCGGCGGACAAGATGAACTCCTGCTTGTTCCGCAGTTCGCGGCGTCGCTCGGCGATGGTCCGCTTGCCCGGCAGGAAGACCAACATCAGGTAGGCCGTAACCGCGCCCACTAGAGTCAAGGTGATCAGCCAGTGTCCGCGGGGAGCATTTGTGTTCATGGCAGCTCGAGTGTCTCCGGACCCTCCGGCTGGCCGTACCCGGGGCGCAAGGCCAGGCGAACGTTGAAGCCAAAGCCGGTGGCGCTCTCGTCGCGCAACCGTTCGACCGAACGCAAGTCGACGTTCGAGAACAGTTCGGCCTGCGCCAACGTGCAGACATAGGCATGCAGAGAAGGCTCGTCCCGGCTGGTCCCTTCCAGGGTTACGATCACCGGTTCGGCGTCGAATGCTTCGCGCAAACGGCAAAGATCGCGCTCGGCAGCCGGTTTGGCGGCGTCGGCCGCGGCACTGGCGGCCTGCTCCGGTCCCTGCGGAATTGCCGTGGGAAGCTTGAGCGCGGTCGTTTCCGACTGATGGACGGTCGACTTTGTCAACGTGACACCTTCCGGCAACGCGCCGGCGACTAGTGCCAGGATTTGGGTGCGAGGCCAGGGATGCCGGAGGTAGGTGACCATTTCCGCATTGGCACGCGCCGCACGGAGCCTGGATTGCAAATCCGCCAGGCAGGCATTGGCCGCAGCGACTTCGTCGTACTGCTTGCCGACGGCCACGAGTTGGGCTTCGGCCTGGCGGCGCACGGCGATTTGGCCTACAGCGGCGAAACCGACCAACGAAGTAAAAATCGCCAACACGGCGAGTCGCCAGACGTTCGTCTTGCGCTGGGCGGTTCGCTCGTGGTACCTGGCCGGCAGAAAATCAATTGACGTCATGCAGTTTCTCGCAGTGCCAACCCGGCCGCCACATCCCATTGCGACGGGCGCCCCGGCGCCCGGGATGGTTCGTAGGAGCGGAGCGGCTCGCCGAGCTCGCATTTCAGGTTCAGCTTCGCCGTGAGCGCGTCGAGCAGAGACTGCGTCGCTTCACCCCCGCCCAGCACCAACCGTGCCAAGGGCTGCCCGCGAAACGTGACGCTATGGTAGCGGATGCAGAGCGAAACCTCGTGCGTCAAACGCTCGACCACGCCGCGCACCGCCTCGCCGACTCCGCGTGCCACTTCGGGATCCTGTTGATCGGCTCGGCGGTCGCCGTTATGGCGCCGCAATGACCAGGCCGCCTCGGCGTCGAGCTTCAGGTGTCGCGCCACGGCCTCGTCAAAATGGCGGCCGCCGATTTCGACGTACTTGATGAAAACTGCGTCGCTCCCCTGGGCGATGACCACAACCGTGTTGCCGGCGCCGACGTGAACATAGATCGACCGCTGTTGCTTGTCTTCATCGCGGCGGAATTGCGCTGCGTAACAGCGCAACAGCGCGGCGGGCTCGATATCGACCGCCACAGGTCGCAAGCCCGCGTCCTCGACGGCCGAGAGCAGAGCCGCCAAGACCGGCTGGTGGCAGGCCAGCACGATCACCTCGCGCCGCGTGAGGTCGCCCTGGCGGACGTCGGCCGCGTCGACGAAGCGGATTTCGGCCTCGGCGACCGGGAAGGGAATCCGTCCGGAAGCCTCCTGCCGCACGATCTGCTCGAATTCGCCGGGCGGGGCCTTCGGCACGCGCAAGTTTTGCACGAACAGCTCGTGTGCGCCCAGGCAAAGAACCGCGTCGCGACCTTTGAATTGACGCCCCTCGCGCGCCGCCAGCAGGGCCTCGGTCAACCGCGCCCCGCGCAGCTCGCCTACCTCGGCCTCGCCTTCCGGCAGGTCCCATCGCGCGGCGTCAATCAGCCGCTGCCGGTCGGCGCTCAGTTGCACCAGCTTCACGGAACGGCTGCCGATATCGACGCCGATAGGACTGTTGCGCCGTGTCAGGGACCAGGTTTTCAACATTGCACGACCATCATTGCAGGTGCGTCATTGCAGGATTGCCGGTGGCGGGCCGCCACCCTGGAAACTGCCGACCGTGGCCAACCCCGTCACCGGGTTTACGATTACCGAAATATAGCGCGCGACGTTCCCCACGCCGGCTGAGAGCCAAATGGCCGTTGGATCGGTCGCGGTGGTTTGGCCTAGCGGGCCGAACTCCAGTGTCGTGACCGGCGCGGGACGGGCGCCCGCCGTGCCGACGGCGCACAACTGCGCGCCCTCACCCAGGCCAGGCAAGGTTTTCAGATCGAAGATGTTCTGCGTCGGAGAATCTGCGGACGAATGGAACGGGCTGGGAGGCAGGACGTTGAACGCCGCATTGACGCCGCTGTGTGTCAGTGTGTAGCGATTGTTCGTGGTGTCGAACGCTAAGCGGTAGCTCGAATTGTTCGCCACCGCCAGCCCGCGCGCGTAGGCCAGGTCGCCAGCGATCACCTGGGCCGCCCCCAGTAATCGTTCGTGGACGCCAGGGTCGACGTTGGGCAGTGCCAGGGCCGCCACGATGCCCATGACCGTGATCACGATCAGCAGTTCCACGAGCGAGAAACCGCTTGGGCATCGGCGTAACGGCATGGGATTAACGCTTCTTGGCTGTGGTCACTACCACCCGCAATTCGCCCGAACGCAGAAGTGCGTTCTGCTCTTTGACGAGGGCATTGAGCTCGGTCATTAAATTGATCATTTCTCCGCGCTGCTCCTCGGCGTTGGGGAAGGGCTGGTTCGACGAACGAGGTTGCTGCGCGCTAGTCGTCTGGTACAAGCCTAGCACGCAGAGAAACAAGACGTTGACGACGGCCAATACGAGCGAGGGTGCGGTCCAACGGGTTTTCATGGTCTGGATTCCCTTCTTGTCTGAATTTAGGGTGTTTGGGGATTGTCGGCGATTGCCAGCACGTCCCAACGCAGTCCGGGATCGGACGGATTAGCGACATATACCGGGTCGGTCGGATTTTTCCAATGGTAGGTGAATGGCGAGGGATTCGGTTCCAAGGTAAGAACCGGTGTCGAAATGAAACCAGACTGGCCGAGCCAAATCGGAAAATAGGGGACACCCGATGGTCCGTTGCCCTGGCCATTGCCATTGCCATTGCCATTACCATTACCATGGCCATTCCCATTGCCATTGCCATTTCCTTTGCCATTTCCTTTGCCAACACCCACCTGCGCATTGAACGTTTGCCATAGGGTCATCCACCAAAAACTGGGCAATTCCCATTCCGAGCGCGGTTGGATCGTGAACGCGGTGGTAATCACGCTCCCCTTCAAGTCGAATGCCGCCGATTGGGTTCCGCTTTGGATCAGGAAGCTGTCAAACGCAGCGACGATCCCCTGCACGCTCCCTTGACCCCCGGCGCTGACCTGAAAATCGTCGCCGGTGATCACGGCCGGGAGCTGCACCGGCTGCGTTGCCCCGTCGAGGGCGGGCAAGCTCGGCGACTGCAGGCTCACGTTTACGCCGTCGATGCTCACGGTGCCGTCGGCGATGATCGTTCCCTGCACGCTGACGTTGTCCTTCAGGTGCAGATCGTCGTTGATATAAAAAATTCCTAGCGGGTTCGCGAGCGGGTCGGGTGCGAGGCTCAGATTGGTTAGCGTCGTGTTCAATAGCGGCACCTGGTAAACCTCGCCCCCTGGATAAATCTGGTAGCTCTTGATCGTGCCCGGATAGCTCCAACCGACGGCCGAGGTTTGCGGTGTGTCGATCGCCTGCACACCCAGCGTGTTCGTCAAGAGCGAACGCGTCGCAGAGGGCGTGTTCGCAAACGGCAGCGTTACGGGGCCGGTGAGTGGGCGATCGTCGGGGTACCCGGCCGATGGCATCAACCCCAGGTCGCCGAGATATTGTTGATTGGCGCTGTTGTAATTGGGTACGTTCTGGCAGAGTTGCAGCGTTCCTTGTAACGCGAGCGGCCCCTGAATGCGGCACGGAACATCGATGCTGAAATTGGCCGCGGACGATTGGAATACGGTCGATTGCTTCATTGTTGGCCAGGCGGGTGGCTCGGGTCCCAATTGCCTCGGCACCAGTCGCACGACGGCTTGCATCGAGTGACTCGAGACGACGCCGGGGTTCGCCAGATCGGACGCCGAGCCGGTGATCGACAACGTCACGCGGTAGGGATACTCGGAATAGCTCGGATTGGTTGGCGTGAGCGAGGCGTCGCCGGTCGCATAGGCCACGGCGAAGCCGTCGGTCGCGTTGATGTTGCCCGTGTAGGTCGAGTTGACCCCACCCCAGTTGGCCTGGTGCATCTGGCGCAAGCCCGCCGCCAGGCCGGTTTGCGCCGCCTGGCGGGCACGCAGCCGCAGATCGCTGTTGTGCTGGATCATTACGGCCGTCATCTGTGAGCGCATCACCGAATACGACAGTGCCAGCGCGATCGCCATCAAGGCCATCGCCAGCACGATCGTCATGCCGCGGCGATTGCGGTGCCGGCGAGGAACTCGCGGGGGCCTGACCACAGATGCGACCGATGGTTGAACCATTGCCCTATTCATTGGTGCAGTTGGTAACAGAACGAGCTGGACCCCAGGAACGGAATCGCCTGCTGGCTGGTTGGGTCGAGCGTTCCAGCGGCCTGCTGGGGCAGAAGTTGCACTTCGCAGCGTACCGCGACCTGCCGCAGGCCGGTCTGCGAGCCGCAGATACCCTGAGCCCAACTCAACGAATTCCAGGCCGCCGTGCCCGCCTGGTAAGCGGCCCATTCGGAGTCGGTTGGGTGCATCTCGGTCTCGAACCGAATCGCCGCCCGAAGGTTGGCGTTGTTTACCGAGGCGGCCCGCACCAGATTGGTCAGCAGTACACGGTTGCTCGAGGGCGATGTTACCAGACTCGCGAGCTGGCTCTGCCAGCCCGGTGTATTCAATGACGCGCTGTTCAGAGGAATCGACGTACTGTTGCCCGGCAAAGTCACCTCGAGCAATTGGTAGGGATTACTCGGGTCGGGACAGTAGATCACGACCTCGCTCAACAATGGGGGTCCGGCTGCATTGGCTGGCGCGCCGTTGGGGTGCCAGACGACGAGCATATCAGGATAACCGAAGCCGCTGACGGTCGTGCTGACGACCACGGCCCCTGGATACTGGTCGGTGGCCGTGGCTTCGCCGACGGTGCGGCTGATGCGTTCGAATGTGACGCGCGCGTGCTGAGTGGCGGTGCCGTAGCCTTGCGAGTAGCCGGAGCTCTGCTGCACCGCCGAGGCCAAACCGGTGAGTGCTCCGGCCATGATCCCCAGGATCGAAACCGCCAGCAACAATTCGACGAGCGTCAAACCTCGACGCGCCGCCTGGTTACGAACCCGGTACATAGGCGAAGACTCGCGTCAAATCGGCACGTGGTTGCGGACCCTTCACCGGATCGTCGACGAGAACTTGCACATGGACCGCGCGATGGTTACTCGTCGATCCCGAGGGAAGTGCCTGGGTCAGGTTGGAATCGCTGACGTAATAGACGTCGACCGACTGGTGCCAGCGGCTGAAATAGCCGGGTGAGGTCTGGAAGCCCGCGTTGCGCAGCCCACCCTGCCAGTTGCCAGTGCCTAGCACGACGCCCCAAACGTCGGTCGGAGGCTGCGTGCGCAGGCCGTTGTAATCGCCCAGGTCGTCAAATTGGCTGCGTCCCGGGCCGGCCAGCGCAGCGCCGTCGGGCCCGAGATTGGCGGCGTAAGGATTTCCGGCCTGGGGCATGTAGCGTTTACCGGCGATTTCGTCCATCAGTTGTTGCGCCATACCGGAGGCGATCGACTGTTCGAGGCTCAGATCAGTGGCGTCGATCGCCCCAGCGACGCCGAGCAGTACGGCGGCTCCCGCCATGGCAGTGATCGACATCGAGACGAGGGCCTCGACCAGCGTGAAGCCGCGGCGATGAGGCGCGCCCGATGTCACACCAACCCGCGGCGCAAGCAAGGTGCGTCGAGCGCCGCCCCTTACTCGCGCCGCGGGTTGGTGTGAGACCATGGAAAATGCGCGCGAGTTCATAAGCGCGTCGGAATCAAAGGCGGGCGCGGCAGGGTCCCCTCAAGCTCCCAGCTATCCCTGCCGCGCCCCAAGGCGCCCGCGTCCCTCTCCCGAAGCGGGCACGAGGGAACTATAGGTCAGGCTCGGAAGCAGTCAAACGCTACTGCCCATCGCGGTACGGCTGCCGGCTCCGGTAGAGCTTGAGGCGCTCGCCGGCCTGCCGCTGGAACTCGGCGTCGTGGGCCCAGAGCTCGAGGGCCTTCGACTGCCATTGGACCGCCGAGTCGAACTCGCCGATTTCGGCGTAGGCGGCGGCAAGCGTGTCGAGAAAGGCGGGCTTTTTCCAGCCAGTCAGCTCGCAGGCCTTGGTCGACGCTTCGACAGCCTGGGCTCCGTCGCGGTAGCGATCATCGTTCGAGGTGGCCCAGCGCCAAGCGAGGTTGTTCAACTGCGTCGCCTCGTTCATGACGCGAAGGCGCTTCACTCGTGCGAGATCATCATCGTCGCCTCCCGCGTGCTGACCGTCCGTGTGGACGGTTTCACCGGGCTTGGCGGCCGGTTGGCCGTCGTCGGTCAGAGGCTGACCCGAACGTACCGCTTCGTGAAACCTCGCCAGTGCCTTGCTGAAGGGTTTTTCGTCGATCGATTCCTCCGAACCCAAGCCGGCTTGTGGTTTGTCGCCGGTCTGTATTCGCGGGGTCGCGTTCGGCTGCGCGAACGCGGCGTCGGAATTTGGTCGATTGCCAGTGGCCGGCATGCCGGGCAGAGTCGACCGTAACTTTGGGTTGAGCCGAGCGGCTTCGGCAAACGACTCATAGGCCCCCTGTAAATCGCCTCGCTTGCCAAGTAGCAAGGCACGGCATTGATGAGCGGCGGCGAGTTTTCCGTCAAGCCGGATCGCCTGGTCGCAATCAGCCAGGGCGGTCTCGTCATCGCCGACCAGGCTCCGCAGGTGCCCGCGGAAAAGGTAGGTTTGCGCCAGCGGATCGAGACTCACGGCGTCGTCCAGGTCGCGCAGCGCCAAGGCGTAGCATCGTTTCATGGCCCAGAGACCTCCGCGCGCAAAGTAGGTTGCGCCGTGCGTCGGAGAGCAACGCAACGACTCGCTCAAGTCGCGAATCGCCGCGTTATGCTGGCCCAGAGCGACGCGAGCCTTGGCCCGCAGGAAGTACGTTTCGGCGCGGTCGCGATTGATTTCGATGGCCTGATCCAGGTCGTCGATCGCCTCACGGTATTTCCGCTTCTGGATGTGTACTGACGCGGTCTTTTCCAAACCTTGGGCCGTACGCGCGCGCTCGAGATTCGGTGCCGGCTTGTCCGCCTTCGCGTCGACGGCGCGGTCGGAGTTCGCTTGGCAAATCTCGGCCAACGCCGCGGCGTGGAGCCGCGCCGCTTCCAACAATTCGGTGGCGGCAGAAATCGGCCGCTGTCGACGCCACTGGGCGACCGCCCGTGAATAACCGGCCACGGCGCAGGTCGGGTCGAAACAAATGGCTTCAGTGAAGTCGTCGTAAGCCTCTTGAAGCGCCCCTCGCTCGAGGTAAATGCACCCGCGTGAGCAATAGGCGAATGCCGTCGGCGCGCGGCGGATCTCATCGGTAAAGAAGTTTACGGCCTGATCTTCGGCGACGACTTCATCGCGTGAAATCCATCCGCCCGACACACGCAGCCACTCACCGCGTGTCTCGACCACCTTGAAGAGCGTGCCGACCTTCGCGATGAGGCCCGCCTTGGCGTCCTGTTCCGGCGATTCACGAATTTGCGCGTCGCGGTGCTTGACGTAAATTCGGCGGCCGAGTGCCACAGCGGAATCGTCGGCGGCCAGCGGCCGTGTCGCGCCGACGAATAACACAAACAACAAGGCGTGTCTCATGGCTTATCACTCATCTTTGGCGATGGTCACTTGTGCGGTTTCCGTTCGTCGCCCGGCGGTCGCAATCGCGAAACGGTCGATTTCCCCCCCTTCGAGATCGAGGACCCGCACCATCAGCCGGTCGGCGAATACGTCGACGATACCGAAATGGTTCACGCCGGCGCGAAAGCAGGCCGTACGTTCGTCGGTCCGCTCCTCGCCATAGAGCTTGCGGCTGCCACCGCCGCTGACCACATACGTGATCCCGTCGAGCGGCCTGCTCCGTTCGTAGTAATGGTGGTGCCCGGCGAGCACCAGGGTCGCGCCCGTGTCCTTCAACCGTCCGTGCAACCAGACCCGCCGCAGCCATTGGTTCGCCACGTCGCGCCGGCCGCAGGTGAACACCGGGCGGTGCAGGCAGACGATGGCGGTGCCGGAGTGCTGCGTGAGCTGCCACGAAAGGAACCTACCTTGTTCGCTCCAGGGGGCGAATGAACGCTCGGAGTTGAGCATCAGAAAGTTCAACCCCTCCTGTTCGAAATGATAAAAGGTCTCCGGCAGCTCGGGAAAATACTGCCGGAAGCGGATTTCGCCCCGGTCGTCGTAGCACGGCATGCGGTCGTGGTTCCCGACGACGGGCACCAGCCGCAGCTCGTGCCGTTTGGCGCGCTCGATCAGGTCGATCCATTCGTCATCGCGGTCGGCGTGCTCGACCATGTCGCCCAGATGCAGCACGAATTTGACACGGGCCGCGCGCAACCGTTCGAAGATCGGCTCGACGATCCCTTCGCCCAACTGGGTGTCGCCGACGAAGCCGAACGACCAGAGTTTCTCGCCGGCCAAAGGGAGCGACTGGTTCGACTCGCCTACCTCCGGCACGGCCACGGAAACAGCGTACGCCATCGCGGCGGCCGCGATTGCCAGCGTCAGCCGACCAGCCCAACGGACGCTGTCTCGATTCACGTACACGCTCCTTCGTGTTCTGTAACGAACGCCCGTGTCGAAAGATCCCCCAATGGCGGATGGCGTTCCGCGAAGCTGGCGTATGGTAGCGAACCGGCCCGAAAACGCGAAGGGAAGTTCCGTCGGGTCGGCGCTTTGACGGTTTCGATAGCGTGCCTCCAATCGAAACCGCGGTATCGCACCCTTGAAGCAGGGCAATGAAAAAACGCAGCCCCCCGCGCGATTGCGGGCGGCTGCGTGTGTCGGTGAACTCGGCAGTCGGATGGGAAAGCGAAGGTTGCTTCCCAGTCAGACGATGCAAAACTCGATCACTCGCTGCAGGTACCGCAGCAAACCGGCGTGTTGCCGAACGAGATCGTGCAGCAGCAACCGGCTTCGAGGCAGCTGCTCATGCACTCGCAGCAGGCTTGCAGCATTTCGCAGCAAGGCTTGTCGCCGCTGGTGCAAGTAATGCAGCAGCCGTCCTTGGTGACCTCGCACTTGCAGTTGCCGCAGCAGAGATTGCACTGGCAAACGGTCATACCGTTCATCGTGCAGCAGCAGCTACACATGCCGCCGGCGAGCATCTTGCAGAGGTTCTGCAAGGCGCCGCACGCGACTTCGTCGTCGCAAGAGCAGGTCATTTTGAAGCCGCCGGCGCACTTGGCCAGCTTGATTTCGCACCGCGGGACCATGCAGTAGTTGGTCATGGCGGGCATTCCGGGCGACATCATCGGCGACCCCATGGTCGAACCGGGCATGGCCGACGTCCCCGTGCGCTCCATCATCATCATCGAACTCGACATGGACAAACTCCTTTTCTGTGGCCGACGCATTGCCAAGCTTCGACGCGAGCACTCCTTGCATCGAGATCGCCCGGCGACATCGTCCGGCCGGTAAAATCCTTGCGAGCCTCCGAAAGTCCGGTGGGCACGCCGCTTGCTGGGAAAAACTGGCCTCCCGTGTTTTGGGTCAGCAAAGCTGCACAAAATGTAGCAATTACGGTGAAAAATCACAAGCTCCATTGAAGTCGTTTCGTACCAGAAAAACCGCGCCCACCCCCGCCCTCTCATGCGGCGCCGACGGACGAACGATAGATGACTAAGGCAATGAAGTTACTCGCGAATTGTGCCCAATTTCACAGGACCTCCAAAAACCGGCCATGGCACGCAACCGCATTCGCCCCTTCGCCCAGGCTTGGGAAACCCCAGAATCGCCCGACCGGACGGCCGTTCCGGCCGGTTTTGTCGTGATTCCAATCGAGCAGTTGCCGCTCGAAATGCAGCAGCGGGTCGCCTGTTGCGGCGAGCTCTACCGGATCGCGTACGAGCGAGCCCGCGCCGCTGTCGAGGCAGCCGACTTTGGCCTTGATGGGTTCGCCGGCTAGCCGCGATGGCCGCGTGGCCCAGGAGCCGGTTTCGCAAGCCCCAGGCCGCTCGGCCCATTACACGTGATAATTCGCGCCGCCGAAGTTGAGACATTCACGGTGGCTGGGGCAGAGCGTTAGCGATGCCCCGGTAGTTCATTGGCCGGGGCATCGCTGACGCTCTGCCACCAGCCACCACGGCTCCCGCGGCAAAACGTCTCATTTTCGGCCGCGCGAAGTTTGGCCAATGGGTGACTGGCGGACCGCGCCAGTTTTGCTAAAAGATAGGGCGATACCGCGCGACTCATCCGAAACGGCCGGCGCGAACCAAACAGCAACGAGGAGTCACCCAGATGGCAACCAATGGAGAGCTGAACCGTAAACTGCGCATGGCCCTGGTGGGCGGCGGCCAAGGGGCCTTCATCGGACGCGTCCATTCGACGGCCGCCGTGCTCGACAACCGGGCGGCCCTGGTCGCCGGCGCGCTTTCAAGCGATCCGCTGAAGGCCAAGGCTTCGGCACCCGATTATGACATCCCCGCCGACCGGGCGTACGGCTCGTACCAGGACCTCGTCGCCGGCGAACTCAAGCGACCCGCCGACGAGCGAGTCGACTTCATCTCGGTTGCCACCCCCAACCACACCCATTTCGCCATCGCCAAGGCGGCCGTCGAAGCGGGTTTTAACGTAATTTGCGACAAGCCTATGACCTACGACCTGACGCAGGCCGAGCAACTGGCCGCCGCGGTCGACAAGTCGGGAGTGGTTTTCGCCGTCTCGCACAACTACACCGGCTATCCGCTTGTGCGGCAGGCGCGCGACATGGTACTCGGCGGTGAATTGGGCGAGATCAACGCCATCCGTTCGAACTATATCCAGGGCTGGCTTCGCACAAGGCTGGAAAGCGATTCTCAAAAACAGGCCGCCTGGCGAACCGACCCTTCGAAAAGCGGCGCGGCGGGCTGTTTCGGCGACATCGGCACGCATGCCTACAACCTGGCCCGCTACATGACCGGACTGTTGCCCGACACGGTGAGCTGCCATCTCAAGATCTTCGCCGCCGGGCGTAAACTCGACGACTACGGTCACGCGGTGGTCCGTTTCGAGAACGGCGCGCTGGGCACGGTGACGGCTTCACAGATCAGCCATGGCCGCGAAAACGATCTGTTCATCGAGGTCGACGGCACGAAAGGGGCCTTGGAATGGCACCAGGAAGAGCCAAATAAGTTACTCGTCCGCCGCAACGGCGAGCCGCTGCACGTATATACTCGCAATCCCAACGCGCCTTATATGAGCGGCACGGCCGCCGCCAGTTGCCGCTTGCCGGGCGGACACCCGGAAGCCTTCTTCGAGGCCTTCGCCAACATTTATCGCGCCGCCTATGACAACATGGCCTTGCGTGCGATGAAGAAGGACTTCGAGAAGGTGAATACCCTTTTTCCGAACGTCAACGACGGCGTCGAGGGGATGTATTTCATACAACAGTGCGTCGCCAGCAGCGCCGAGAATGGCGCCTGGCTGCCGCTGCGACACGCGCGGGCGAGGAGATGAGGGGTGGGGAGATGAGGCGTGAGGAGATGAGGGGTGAGGAGATGAGGGGTGAGGTGTAGCGGAATTCGTGAGAATTCCGAAACCTGAGGTGCGAATCGGAACTTTCACGATTTGGTTCGAATTAACTTCCCGAGTTCGTTAGCGTTGGCACTGTTTGTCGCCTTTCGCGGAGCGAAAGGCAACATATTAGGCCGGGAAATCATTCAGGACCAAATCCTCACGAGTTCCGCTACTCCTATTTTCCCGGCAGTTCCCAGACGGGGCTGAACGCACTGGATGAACCGGCGAATGCCGCTTCGGCTCGCGACTGGAGTACCTGCGAAGGGCCGTCGTTGGGAAACTGAGCGAGGACCTGACTCAAAGTCTCTAGCGCCCGCCGAAAATCGCCCGATTCGAATTGCGTGAGCGCCTGTTCGTACCGCCGGCACAACGCTTCGTCGCCCGCGCTGACGTCGGGCCGCAACTCAAATAGGGTGACGGGCTCGACAATGTTGACGACCCGAACCTGGCAAAGCCGGCGGGTGGCCAGTGAGGCATCGAGCTGCGACTGCGTGGCCGCGGTCACCAGGACGCCGGTTCGGAGATGTTTGGTCGCCCCTTGGACGCGGCTCGCCAGGTTGACGGTGTTCCCCAGCGGCCCGTATTTGAACTTGCGGTGCGAGCCGGTGTTTCCGACGCGGGCGATACCCGAATTCATGCCGATTCCCAGCCGCGTCTCAGCGCCCAGTCGCCCCGTCCAGCGCGCGTTGAATTCGGGCAACGACCGCCACATTTCGACAGCCGCGCGCGCGGCACGCAGGGCGTGGTCGGGCTGCGCGACGGGCGCACCCCACATGGCCAGCAATTCGTCGCCGACGTAATCGACCAAGACGCCGCCGTGGCGGATCACGCAGTCGGAGAGCACGTCGAGCACGTCGTTGATCCAGGCCATCGTGCCCGCCGCCCCCAGACGCTCGGAGACGCGGCTGAAGCCGCGGATGTCGGCGAACAGCACCGTGACTTCGGTATCGCGCCCTGCGAGCAAGTTGGGATTCAACGCGAGCTGCTCGGCCAGCTCGGCGGAAAAGAACTGCTCGAAGCGGACGCGCGCGGCGACCGCCTCACGCTCTTGCTCCATCCGCGCCAAGCCCGCCGCCACGCCGCAGGCCAAGGTTTCGACCAGCACCGCCTCGGGCTTGGTGATTGTCATTCCGGACGACGACCGAGCGCCGACGTACCGGTCGCCGTAGAGGGCGCCGATCACGTCGCCGTGGCGATCGAGAATCGGCGAAGCGACGACAGCCTCGACGTCGAGCAGGCTGCCCTGCATGGTGCGTGCGTTGGCCCCATCGCGCCAATAGGTCGCCTTGCGCTCGCAAATGGTCTCGAGAATCCGTCGGCTGGGTTGCCAATCGGGTTGCCGCGCGGCCAGTCCCCTCCCCTGCCGTTCGGCCTTCATTTTCCACCCCTTGCCATCGCGCAGGAGCACGCGGCCCGAATCGAGTCCGACGAGATCGACCACGGCATTGGCGGCCCGCTCGAAGAAGTCTTCGGAACTGGAGGCGCTCTGCAAGACCCGCGAAACGGTCTGCAGCCACTCGACCAAGGGGACCAGGTCGCGATCGGCCAGTGATGAGAGCGGCGGCGTGATCGTTGGCAGCACGCGCGGCGCGAAGTTTGGCGCCATGGTTGGCTGCGCCAGGCTATGGAACTCTTCCGACTCCGAAACCTGAGGCTCGACATGCACCTCGTACAGTTCGCGTTCGCCGACCGACAACTGGCAAGGAACGAAAAGCTCGCGGCTCCCGCCCGCGATCACCGACGTGCCGTCGCGCAGGCGGATGACGTTCTTCGCCGAAAGATTGCCGACGCGCACCCGGTCGCCGGCCAGCGGTTCCAAGAGGACGTGCTGCCTGGAAACGCTCATCTCATTGATCGCGGCGATCGGCACACGACGAACCGTCGCCCCGGGCGCATTTTCGAAGAGGCGCTCATCGGGGCCCTGCTGCCGGCCGAGCTCGATCGCGGCGTCGAACTCGCCGCTGTGGAGCAGCCGGCCCTTATGGTAGACCTTGATCGTCAATTTCGCAGCCACGCCATCAGCCCTTGGGTTGCCGCGCCTCACCGAGGGGAGCGACCGCGTCACCCGGCCCCGCGCTACCTCTAGTATATCGCGGGCTTTGGTCCAGTAGAGAACAAATCGGTTCTCTGGTGCTCCGTCCTCGGCCGCATTTTGCTACGCGGCGTTGACGAACGCCTCCGGCGCGGTAGTCTGGGCCACATGGCCGCCGCCGATTCCGCACCGATTAAGCAATCAGACGGCGGCTGCGCCGGCGCGTTGGGTGCTTGGCACTCCGGCGAACTACCGCCGCCGCCTTCCGGCGGCTGGCACACGTGGGCGCAATTGTTAGGCCCGGGCGTGCTTTTGGCAGGCGCGTCGATCGGCTCGGGCGAATGGCTCTCTGGCCCCGCCGTGAGTGCCCAATACGGCGCGACTCTGTTGTGGGTCGCCACGCTCTCGATCGTGTTCCAGGTGTTCTGCAACCTGGAAATGATGCGCTACACGCTCTATTGCGGTGAGCCGATCGTGGTCGGGTTCTTCCGCACCCGTCCCGGCCCGCGGTTCTGGACGTTCTTTTACCTGGCGATCGACTTCGCCGCGATCTGGCCCTTCAACGCCTCGAACGCGGCCGTCCCGCTCGCCGCGGCGTTTTTGGGCCATCTGCCCGGCACGCAAGCGACCTCGGTTTTTGGCTTGGCGATGGGCGAAGACCAGCTCGTCAAGTACCTGGGCTTCGCGATCTTCCTGCTCGCGTTCCTGCCCTTGATTTTCGGCGGAACGATTTACCGTATGCTCGAACGGGTGATGGCGTGCAAGCTTTTGATCGTGCTGGGGTACCTCGTTGTCGCCGCCGTGCTCATGGTCTCGGGCAAGACCGCGCGGGAAATCGGTTCCGGCTTCGTCGCCTTCGGCGATGTCCCATTGCGCCCCGATACGATCGTGGCCGGACGGCACTTCAATCTCTGGCAAGCAGGCGGCGACGGCGGTTATCGGCTCAAGGGGACGATCGAGAAGGGACGCCCCGCAGTGGCCGAGTTCATCATCGACAAGGGTGCGTCGAAAACGGTTTACGACAAGATCGACATGGGGGCCTTGCGCGAGGCCGGCGTACACGTCGCCTTCGAGCAACTGCTGGCGCGGGCCCAGGAACTGGCCGGACATGGTCGCTTTCTGGTCGAAGACGCTGACGACGGCGTCACGCTGACCCTCGAAGGGCAAATCGGCGACGACCGTGCCTGGCTGCCCGAGCAATTCACGGTTGCCGACGCGCAGGGCCCGCGAAGTTATCGGCATGTGGACGATGTGCCCGCCCCCTGGGCCGCGCGTTTCCGACAGTGGACGGCGAACGAAGGGTTGGAGGTGGTCGGCGTCGTTGGCTACTTGCGAGAGCAGGGGCGGCTGCCCCCCTTGGATTGGGCGATGGTGGCCACGTTCGCCGCGATCGCCGGTGCGGGCGGGATGTCGAACACGCTGTTTTCGAACTACACGCGCGAAAAGGGCTGGGGTATGGGCAAGCACGTGGGCGCGATCCCCAGTGCGATCGGTGGCCGGCAGATCAAGCTCTCGCACGTGGGGATGGTGTTCCAGCTCAATTCCGATAACCTTTCGCGCTGGCGCGGCTGGTTCCGCCACATCCTTCGCGACCAGTTGGCCATCTGGATGCTGGCCTCGTTCATCGGCATGGCGTTGCCGTGCATGCTCTCGCTGGAGTTCATTCGCCACGCCCCCGTGGCGGGCAATCGCGTGGCGGCGATGACGGCCGAGGGAATGGCCCAGCGTTATCCCGAGTTCCAGACGTTGCTCTGGTCGGTCACGCTCTCGATCGGTTTCCTGATTCTGGCTCCCGGCCAGATTCTGACGGGCGACCAGATCGCCCGCCGCTGGACCGACATCATCTGGACCGCCAGCCCGTGGGCCAAACGGATGCGCGAAGACCGGGTGGGTTTTCTGTATTACGGCATCCTGGCCACCTATTGCGTATGGGGGTTGGTGGCGTTGGCGCTGTGCAACCCGCTTGAGATTCTCAAGATCGCCGGCGTGCTGATGAACGTCGCCTTGGGTTTTGCCTCCTGGCACACGCTTTACGTCAACCGATCGCTCATGCCGCGCGTTCTGCGGCCAAACTGGTTCATGCAGGCTGGCACGTTCGTCTGCGGCGCGTTCTTTCTGGCGGTCAGCGTAATTGGCTTGAATTCGCTGCTGCGGTAAGACAGTATACTTTTTCGAATGCGGTTCTCCGCTGATGGTCAAATTGGGGAAGGCCGCGCCGGGAACAAATGCCGGCGGGCCGGGTTGAAAAGGTCTTCGTAGTCTGAAAGGAACAAAACTCATGTTGCGTTTGGTTTCGATTCTCGCGCTAACGATTCTGATCTGTGGCTCGTTGCCTGCCGCCGAACCGAAAACTCTGGCCGTCGGCAACAGCCCGGAAAGCGTTTGCCGGGGGTTCGATGGGAAATGGTACGTCACTCTGATCGAAGGCGATCAGCCTGGGGATGGCAAGATCGCGCTGGTCGATGGCGACAAGGTCTCCATCTTCACCGATGGGCTCAACGCACCGAAGGGCATCGCCTACGTTGGTAATGTTCTGGTCACGGCCGACGAAACGACGATGTGGAAAATCGACAAGTCGGGCAAGAAGACCAGGCTCGTCGAAGCCAAGGATTTCCCGGCGCCGATTGAGTTTCTGAACGACGTGGCCGCGAGCCATGACGGCGCCAGCGTCTATGTCTCTGAAATGAGCAGCCCCACTCCGATGTTTGATCCCAGTGGTGATCGCCAGCTCTGGGCGCTCGACAGCGAACAAGCCAAAACACTGCCCAAGAAAGGCTGCGTGTATCGTGTCACGCTCGACGGCAAAGTTTCGCTCGCCGTGCCGTCCGGATCGATGGAAATGCGCTTTCCCAACGGCGTGACGGTCGACGAAAGCGTGAAGGGCGATTCCCTGTTCGTCGGCGACTTTTTCACGGGCAACCTGCTGAGTTATCAGGACGGGAAGTTCAAGAAGGTCGCCACGGGCCTGCGGGGCATCGACGGCCTGACGGTCCTCAAAGACATCTGCTACGTTTCAAGTTGGAATCAGGGCAAAGTCTGGAAGGTCGATCGCAAAACCGGCAAAGCCGAAGTATTGATCGAAGGTCTAAAGTCCGCGGCCGATTTTTACTACGACGCCGAAGGCCAGCAATTGATCGTGCCCGACATGCTTGCCGGCACATTGATCTTCGTGCCGATCAAGGGGAAATAACTGAAGACAGTGGTGCTGGGGAGCCGGGGTTCGATGGCGCTGGCGGTGAAAACGAAGCATGGCCCGGCCAGCTAGGCGCCGGCAAACGAAAGAGCCGGAAACAGATGGGGGCCCCGCACCAAAACTACCGCGCCACCTCTCGAATTTACTGCTTTTGAGCGAGGATCGGTTGCCATTTCGCCCCATCTTTACCGCCGGAATGTGGGTGTCTATTTCTGTAATGTCTGTAACCCGGCCCGCGCGTATTCGTTCACCCCACCGACCTCGCTACGACTGGTCCAGGACGTCACGACGTGTCTTATCCTGCGGCCCCTCGGATCACGCGTCCCACGGCATCGGAGCAACAGTACAACCTGCGATCGCCGGGTCGTGTGCCATTAGATACCCTCGATCAAACGGCCAGCCGTTTTTTCTGAGTTCCGCCCCGAGAAGAAACCAAACGAACATCCAGACATCGGACGCCACGACGTACGCCAAACTGAGCTCATCTTGAATCGTATCAATAAAGCAGACCGGAAAACCTTCGGCATCCTTGACCGCGACGTAGTAGTTGCCACAGCCATCGCCAGCGACAGGAATCCAGCCGCGGTCCTTCCAAACGGGATGCCGCTCAAGGATGCGTCGTATGTCGAGGTATTCCCGTTTTGTTGAAATACCAAAAATTCCTCCCGGTCCTATGCAGGGTCCATTGAGGAAAAGGAGGAACTCGCGAAGTTCAGGAGGAAAGCTCATGCGCAATGACGCTTCCGCATCCACGATTTCTTCATTCGTCGCCGAAGGCACGGACGGCTCCTCCGGCGGCCACACGGCTTGCGAGCAAAGTGCTCTGACTTCCTCCTTAATCGACATGGTTCCGGAAAGCTCGTGGTATTCGACCCGTCAGGTATCCCAAGGCATGCGCGCAACACTGCAACTTGTGATCCCCGGGTCGTGCGCTATTACATAAGCCCGACTAAACGGCCAGCGGCGTTCGCCAATCTCGTAGTCAAAGAGGAACCGCAGAAACGGCCAAATGCCCGATGCGACTAGGTAGGCCGGTTTGAGGTAATCCGAAGATGTGTTGATGAAGCAAATCGGATGCATCCCGCAGTCTGGGCCCAACACGTAATAGTTACCGCAGCCGTCCCCAGCGACCGGTATCCATCCATTTGGAACCCATTCAGGATACCCATGCAAGATCGTCTCGATGTCACAATACGGGTCATCCGGTCGGATGCCCAATACGCCTCCTGGCCCAATCCTTGCTCCGTTTACATCGCGCAGCCATTCTGCCAATGGCTCAGGAACGACTAGACCGGTTCGATCGACGAAGCCGCACAGTGTTTCTTTTGTCGCCCCAATTGGCCCCGGGATGCCCATCGGCCGGGGGATTCTCGACAGCGACTTGAGTGCCTCGTCTCGGCTGCACATGGTCACGGAGGTAAGAAGTGGAGCAAGTGGCCGAATTGTTTATCGAGATCGATGGCTTTCTTCATTATTTCTGCCGCGCTTGGGTCACGTCCATTCAGTCCGAGTTTGAATTGAGCCCAAGCGCGGTTGAGGGCCTCGTGATTTGGGTGTGACCGCCACTCCGCTCTACGCAGCTTGCGCGTATAGCGCCTTTTGTTCTTCCTCAATTCGATGCTCAATGAACGCTTGCCAGTCGCCATTGGCGTGCAGAGCGCGCAAACGAAGCATCGGTTGCGCGCCTTCGATGCACCATCGCATTCCCGTGCGTTCCATGCGGTCCTTGACCAGATAGCGGCACGCACCTTCAGCCACACCGCTACCGATGGGATAACCGGCCGCCAGGTATTGTTCGTAGAGCATACGCTCCCGGTTGTTCTCGTAGTAGGTGATCGTTTCTAGCATGCGCTTGCGCTTTTCGCCGCTCAGCCGGCCAGCGAATTGCCGGAACGAGCGAATGACCGTGCCTACGCGGCCTTCCAGCAGCATACGAAGGTAACGCTCGACCCACTGCTTGGCCTCTGGGCTGCCCTCGGCGTGAAAACAGTAGGCCAACGTCCAGAGGCGCTCGGTCGCGTGGAAGATGTCGAGAACCTGCACGGCGCGACCGAACCAATCCTTTTGGAGATCCCAGAATTGCTTTTCGCCATCCAACAAACAGATCAACGGTTTCTCCTTCTTTGGGTCGCGGTCGTGGCATTCCACCGCCAGCTCGGCAAACAAATAGCTCGGGCCATGCGGCGCGAGGGCTGTGCGTTCGTCGTCTCCAGGAAGTGTCATCTCCGCCCAGACATGTTTGTGTTTGGGACTCGGCCGATCCTTCGCGTGCTTTTTGTGGATCAAGTCGTCGAGAATATCATCCGCGGTGCGACGGAACGGATCGATCGTGTAACCCGCCCCGACGTAGGCCATCTGCTTCTTGTGACCCTTCTCGCCTTTGCGGCGGCGGTGACGGGAGGTACAGTCCTGCGTTGCCGAATTCACGGGGCGACGCATCGGAACCCCTTTGCCATCCGCCGTCACCACGAGGAACTTGCCCTCCTCTCGTGCCGGTGGCATCACTTGCGACGCGCGGTACGAGTCTGTTGAGTCGCGATCGACACTTCACACGTAGATGGGGGCAGGTCTTCCGCAACAAGGACCTCTGTGCCAAACCCAGGTGATTCCGCGGCCTCCTTCAATAACGCGCGGACGACGGGCGATGCAAAGTAAAGCCGGATCAGGCGGTCGACGACGCGCGATTGGATGAGTGCCCCTGTCTTCTAACGCGAGATCAACTCTTCGGTGACCGACAAATACGTGGCAAGCTCCCTTTGGTTTAGCCCAAGCGTCTTTCGCCGCTCACGAATTTGGTCTGGCTGCAACAACCCCAGCAGCGCACGAAACGCGGTGCTGATCTGAAGGTGGGCCTCGTTGTTGAAGAGCTGTTCGCTGCACTTGCGGCACTCAAAGACTGGACCAACTTCATATTTACGTTAACGGTCGAGTTGTTTCAACAGGCCCTTTCCGATAATTAGTTTGGCCGTCGAACTGACACCTCGGTCGCGCGGGCTTGCGTAAAGGGCATGAGGCGTGGGGGAAGCTAGACGGGAAGCGTCCAATACTTCATGGCGACGCATTTTCCCAACAGGTTCGACATGGCGACCGGCGCTGATTAACCACGGCCGTCAGCCCTGCTGCAGAGGGGTCCACTATGCGTAAGTCATTGCCAGTAAGGCAAGTTCAAAGGCGCCAATTGGCGCCTTTGACCAGGCAGGGGACGGGGGACCAAATGCGAAATGCAAAATGGAGGAGTGGGCAAGCGCGGAACGTGGAGCGCGGAGCGGTCGGAAAGAACTGGGGCAGACGGCAGACACTTCGACACACACGGCGAGCACGAGGGTGTTAATCTCCCACGCTCGGGCCCATTGGACGACTGGGACGACTTGTAAGCCACTTCGCCGACTTTTTGTTTGACGGCTCGGATCGTCGCGCTCATTCGGCGGGGCAAGGTGCTCAACTGGCGGGGCAAAGTGCTCAACTGGTGCGAGAAATCCACCCCATTGCAAATTGCAAATTGTCGGAGGGGGTAAGCGCGGAGCGCGGAACGCGGAGTGGGGAGCGGTCGGAGGAGGCAGGGGCGGACGGCACAACGGCGTGTGGGGTGCTACGTTGCCCGGGCCAAGTCGGTGGGAACCCTCGCGACCGCGAGATGCTGACGCTGGTGACGCTGCTTTTCCTTGTTTCACGGGTGGTGGGGGGAAGGAGGCAGTGGGCAGGCAGCTGGGGAAAGGAGTCCGGAGGCAGGAGGGCGGACGAGGCGGCAGACACGTTCAAGCTGGCCCCGCTGGGACAAAAAAGCCTTGAAATTACCATAGAAAACGAAAAAACGGCACAGGGAAAGGAACGCGAAGAGACGGCGGACGATCCACGAATTGTACGAATCGGAATAATGAAGACGGATCCGGCGACAGAAATCTTTAACCACGAAACACACGAAAAAAAGGAAGGAGCGGACGGTTGCGTCAGACGTCGCTAACATAAGACCAAGTCATCCGTGGGTTCCTCCGATTCGACGACGATGGCCAATTCGGTGGGAAATTTCGAGACCAGTTATTTCTGGACGCCTAACGCCTCGCTGCACTGTCCGGTGTTGCACCCCCGAAAGACGGAGTGACGATGCGTGACGATGCGTGACGATGAAATACAGGGAAAGGTTTTCTGTTTTGCGCGCGGCCGGGTTGCTTAGGGCGCATAGGCGGCAGTATGGAAACAGGGGGTTAACACCGGGGTACCTGCGCAGCGGGTCGGCTCGCCTTTCAAATGGTTCCTGCGCGGCGTGTGCCCGCTCGATCCTCTCCAACGCCGACGGTAAACACAATCGTCGAGATGCGCCGATTGGCGCATCTCGGCTGACGCTCCCGCAGAGAGTCGGCTCGCCTTAGGAAGGCGAACGGTGTGCCACCGGGGGGCTTACGGCTCGTTGTTCTACACATCTTCGGCCGCCTCCAGATGCCGATTTGCCCCGTTCACGGGACTTCCGCGCAGCGGTATTCGGCCCGGCGTTTACGCCGGGTTCGCAAACCGGCCACTTGCCTTTCT
>Ga0265331_10000507_pt1 | contig 36469 bp, 33 predicted proteins | sample 41923metaG_FD_202088 | JGI IMG/M metagenome (GOLD analysis project Ga0265331, IMG submission 202088) | Rhizosphere microbial communities from Carex aquatilis grown in University of Washington, Seatle, WA, United States - 4-19-23 metaG | ecosystem: Host-associated > Plants > Roots > Rhizosphere... | reverse complement strand
TACGGATTCGCTCATCAAGATGAACGTCGATGGGCCTGCTGTGCACGTCGAAGTCCTGCGCGGCGAAGTGCTCTTCAACATGCTGCCCAATCCAAGTCGGCATCTCGTGGTGTCCGTCAAGGATCTCGATATCGTTGATACCGCCACCATCTTTTCCGTTCGTCTGGTTGAGGATGGGGAGGTCCGGGTCACGGTCGAGGAGGGCGAGGTGCTGCTGTCCAATGCCAACTTGCGGCAGGTGCCATTGGGGCACAATCAACAGGCTGTAGCGGATCAGCGCGCCAATCGATTGGAGTTGAAGAAGGGACTCGATCCACGGGCGATCGAGCGCCAACTCGCCTGGCGGGAGGGGCACCTGGTTTTTGTGTGCGAACCGCTGTCGCAAGTGGCGCAGGAGTTCAATCGTTATAACCTGACGAAGCTCGAGGTGGATCCGCAGGTCGCCGATGTGCAAGTGGGCGGCGAGTTTTCTGCGACGGATGTGATGGGGTTTGTCGATTTGATGCCTCGGCTGGATGAGGGGATCCAGTGGGAGCGCGCACCGGGCGGTGCAAAAGGCGCCGAGGTTGTGCGGCTTTTTCGAGTCGCCGGTTCTACGCACCTGTCTCGGCGCCACAAACCCTGCGAATCGTGAATATCTGCAATCAACACTGGATCTCCATTACCGAAAATCATTATCTGAAGGGACCCGACTCATGCACCATTCACAACCCCGAGCCCCGGAGCTGAAAGCTTTGCTCGCGCGTCTGCAGACCAATCCCTCTCCGGCAAAGCAGCTGAAAGTTCGTGCTGAAATGACTACGACGGAGATCATTGCGCTGCTCCAGCGGCAGAGCCGGTTCAAGAAATAGGGACGTTCGGCAGTCAATCTGTTCAGGGACGCAACGGCGCACGCGTTGGTCTCATGAGCATGCCGCGAAGGGGTCGGCTCCCGGCATGGTCGGCGTCATCGGCAGTGGCGGTGAGCGGCGGGGTCTCGTCGCCGGGCGGATGTCTTTTGACGGACCCGAGCTGATGCTACGTGATGCCATCTTCCGGATCGCTTCTATGACGAAGCCCGTTACCGCTGTCGCGGCCTTGATGCTCGTTGATGAAGGGAGGCTGCGCCTCGACGAGCGTGTCGACCGGCTGTTGCCTGAACTGGGTAACCTTCGGGTTCTGCGCACTCTGGGTTCCACCGCACATGACACGGTGCCGGCCGAGCGTGCTATCACCGTCGAGGATCTTTTGACCTTCAGGCTGGGTTGGGGAGTTCAGTTGGAATTCCACGCGGCGCCGATGGTTGGAATGGTGGGTTTGGGACTTCCTGGTTCAATGTGCCTGGCGAGAAGGTGACCGCGATTCTGCTCACGCAGCGAGTGTTCGATAGTCCTGACCCGCCGGAAGTTCATAAGGATTTCTGGCGTGCCGCCTGTGGCGCGCTCGATTGACGGACGATGTTGGTTTACACGCGTCGGGCGTCAATATGGCGTGCCATAGGTTGCACACTGGGTGGAGCTAACCGGTAGTCGGGGGCCGGTATCGGTCAGGCAGGAGGAGCGGCGCGCGGCGTCCTCGTTGGCGGCGGTGGAGTCGCGTTGCGCTTTGGCTCGAAAGGCGGCCGCCCTGGCCTCGGTAGCTTGGGATCTGGCGGCTTCGGAGGATTCGATGGTGCAGGGGGAGATCTGTGCCGCGAGGCAGGCGCCGGTCAGCGCGGTGTTTACGGCTTTGGTCGTGCGATTGTGAGGTTCGGTGATGCATCCGGTCAGCGTCACGGCGAGGCAGGTGCCGAGCAATAGCGGTTTGAACATAGCGGTCCTTTTCGGGGGCGCGGGCTGCTGGACTGGGTAAAGAGTTGTTCGCACAACGGATGCCAGGTGCGAAGTATTCCACTTTTTCTCGTGTCCTGGGTGGCCTGTACTATTCTCATGGTGTGCAAGACCGCCGCATGGACGTGACTGTCGATTACCGTCTTACGGGTGCCGGTTGGTCGTCGTGCACTATCGACCTATACGGGCGTTCCTGTGTCGTGACTGCCTCGTACCTCTCCGACGCGTTGCGCGAGCTGGTGAGCGCAACAAATCATGTGCTGGCGGGCGCAAAAGAGGCGAGGTTTCGCTTTGACGAGGAACCAGGAGAGTACCGGTGGATTCTCAGCTCTACGGGAGACGGGGGGCTGCTGGTGAAGATCCTGGAATTTCCGCAGCTCTGGGGAGAAGAGCCCGACTCGGAAGGAAAATCCGTTCTCGAGGCAACCTGCCCGGCGAAACTGTTCGGGGAGGCCGTATTACTGTCGTTGAACCGATTACTCGATGAGCATGGTCTCTTTGGGTATTGGGAGAAGTGGGTGGAAGCCGACTTCCCGGTGGATGGCTACCGTACGCTTTGTTCGAGGCTGGGGGCGCCCTTGTCGCGGGTGATAGCGGAGTGACCTTCCAGGTTGGCGATCCGTTCAACGCCGGTGAATCGACGGGCCGGCGGTCGCGGGCGATTTTGCCGAGTTGGCGCATTGCGCTGACCGGCTCGTCGCCTCCAGGCAGTGTGCTGGTGGGGACGACGCAATTGTGATTTCGTCATGGGTGTGAGGGTTCGGTGGGCGGTGGCTGGATCGCGACGGGGCGTTTCGAGGCGCCCATGATTAGCGTTCGCAGCTGGTCGAGCTTGGCGTTTATGCGTGATTCGGACTGTTGCAATAGTTGACTGTAGCGCGCTTCACGTTGCGAGAGAAGCGCGTCAGTTCGCGCCTGTTGCTCGACGAAGCGCGCGCTGCTTTGTGTTTCCTGTTCCGCAAAGCGCTCGTCGATGTGGGCTTGTTGTTCGGCGAAGCGTTTGTCGCTCCGGCCTTGTTGATCCGCGGAGTTTGCATCGCCTCGTGCCCACATTTGCGTCATGAGTTGGTCTTCCCGGCTGACGAGCCAACGGTGGTCTATGGCCAGGGCGCCGAAGAGGGCGATGGTGAGGCCCGCATAGAGCAAGGTCGCCCAGGCTTTGGTGGATTCGATGGATTTCTCAATCGAGCCAAACCGGATCTCCAACTTCGCTTCGAGGGCCGCAAATCTTGTGTCGAGCAGGGGGAGCGTTACGAAGTTCGCGGCCCTGATCGTGATGTCGATGGCTTCGGCAATGGCCTGCGCGACCCGAGGCCGGAACTTGCCCTCGTCAACGAGCTGATCCATTGCGGCTGCTTCCATTGGCATGACAGTCGTCCTCGGTATGGTTTCCAGGGGCCATGCTACTTTGGAATTCGGGGGTTGTCATATGGGGATTGCCTCTGCGTTTGTGCAGATTTGGGCAGGGTCTCGCAACTCTATGCGTAACGCAAGAGTTGTTGTGGTGTCTTCGTGGCTCGTAGTTTCTCGGGGCTACGCGCGGCAAGCGGCGTATGTCGACGTGTGAGTCGCGCGCAGACTTCGCGGGGAGTGGGCACGTGGTGCACACCACGGGATAGAGCCGCGGCTTGCGCCGTTATGGGCTAACATAGGGAGTATTAGAGGGACCGAGCCTAAGTGTCGATACTCGCGATCTCTGGTCCTAGGTCTGTGCTGAGGGTTCGGAGACTCATGCTTATCAAGCCACGTGTGCGGGGATTTATCTGTGTGACGGCCCACCCTGTGGGGTGTGAGGCGCACGTTCAGAAGCAGATTGATTACGTCACCGGGCAAGGTTCCGTTGCGGGTGGCCCCAAGAAAGTGCTGGTGGTGGGGGCGTCTACTGGCTATGGGCTGGCGGCCCGGGTCACGGCGGCCTTTGGCTGTGGCGCTGACACACTCGGTGTGTGTTTCGAGCATGCTGGCAGTGCTGCGAAGCCCGGCTCGGCTGGGTGGTACAACACCGCGGCGTTCGAGCGACTCGCCGCGGAGCGTGGGCGGTACGCAAAGGACATTATTGGCGATGCTTTTTCCGATGGGGTCAAGGAGCGGACCATTGATCTGATCAAACAGGATATGGGTAAGGTTGACCTGGTAGTCTACAGTCTTGCGGCGCCCAGGCGCATTCATCCTAAGACAGGTGAGGTCTTTGCTTCCACGTTAAAACCTGTCGGTAAGAGCGTGACGCTGCGAACCATCGATACTGACAAGGAGGTCGTGAAGGAAGTGGTGTTGCCTGCCGCGACACAGAGCGAGATCGATCAGACGGTGGCGATCATGGGTGGCGAGGACTGGCAGATGTGGATCGATGCGCTTCTTCGGGCGGGGGTGCTCGCGGAAGGCGCGAAGACTGTCGCTTTTACGTATGTCGGTAAGACCATAACACAGGATATTTACTGGGACGGTTCGATTGGCGCCGCCAAGAAGGATCTGGATCAGAAGTGTCGTGAAGTCCGCGACAAACTCGCGCGTATCGGTGGAGATGCGCGTGTGTCGGTGTTAAAGGCGGTGGTCACTCAGGCGAGTTCCGCTATTCCGACGATGCCGCTGTACTTGTCGCTGTTGTTCAGGGTTATGAAGGACAAGGGGACTCATGAGGGTTGCATCGAGCAGGTTTACAGACTCTATAGGGATAGTCTGTACGGTGTGTCGCCGCAGTTGGATGAGGAGGGGCGTTTGCGTGCGGATGACAAGGAGCTCGATGAGGACGTGCAAAGGCGTGTAATGGAGTTATGGCCTCGCGTCAGCACGGAGAACCTGCATGAGGTGACCGATTTTGCCGGATATAAGAGCGAGTTTCTGCGGCTGTTTGGTTTTGGTTTGGAGGGCGTGAGCTACGACGAGGATGTGAATCCCGAGGTTCCCATCCCGTATCTCGTGCAGGTCTGACGTTGGCTGCGTGCGGGGCGCGACGGAGAAGGTGAGTCGATCAGGACCCGTAGCGGCCTAAGGATTCGATACGCGTGATCAGGCCATCCTGGACCCAGACTCGCTGCATCAGGTGAGTCGGACCGAAATTGTAAATCCACATTTCCAGGTGAATTTCTACGGTCGTGCGTGCTGCGACATTCGATGTGCCTGCCGACACGTCGTTATAGATCGTTTTGCGCTCAACCTGGACGGGCTCGCCACATAGGCTTGCGAGCTCCTGACTCGTCATGCCCTCACTGACGACTTTGTTCGAGCAGCGGAGGGACTGGCCGAATGTGAGGGCAGGCGTCGCAACCAGTGCGATGAGGAGAAGCCATCCTTTCATATGAAAGACTCTAGCTCGCCTGCGCAGTGAAGGCAACGCTTTGGCGCGCGGGTGCTGAGATAGAGGCTTTAGTCGCTGGGAGTTCTGTTGCGATAGACAGTCACGCTGTCGGTTTTTGGCGGCAGGAGTACGATGTCCGCTGTCTTTGTTGGGATCAGGAGCACCGGTAGTACCCCAAGTGTCATTGCGACGGAGCCGGCGAGAAAAGGGGCGTATCCTCGGTATCCAACGAGTGCGTAGACGGCGAGCTCGCTCACTCGCAAAGAGGTTGGCCAGGCCAGGCTCCGATGACCTGTGGTCGAGGACTTCTACCGCGGGCTCTCGATGAGTCGATCGGCGATCGCGCGGTAGGCGGGCAGGGAAGTAGGATCGAGATTGATGTTGGCGGCCAAAGGGTGCGATGCGAACCGCGCAATCACCATCTCGGCTTTGGGGTCGACGTAGATCGCCTGCCCATGAATGCCCCGCGCCATGTATACGCCATGGTCATCGTGCGAGACCCACCAGAAGTCGTGGTAGCTCCAACCTGGGAGCGTTGCATAGTCGCCCGCGAGGAAGGCTTTGCGGTCGCCACCGCGGCGTATTTCGTCCACGACGGCAGTGGGAACGACCTGTTCCCCATTTGACTTGCCTCCAAGGCGCATGAGCTCGCCGAAACGCGCGAGATCGCGCAGGCGTGCATTCAGAGAGCTACCGGCTAGAGGAACGCCGTCTTCGTCGACTTGGAGGAAGGCATCGTCTTCAGCACCGATCCGCCCCCAGATGCGTTCGCTCAACACGACGGCCGGCGACTTTCCGGTGACGCGCGCAATCAGCCAACCGATCACATCGACGTTCGGTGTCCGATAATGGAATTGTTCGCCGTGCGTGCCTTTCTTGTGAACGGTCGCGAGGAAGGGGTAGATGGATCTCGGCCCACTGTCTCCTGCGGAGCGAGGATCAAAACCCGTCGCCTTTCTATACGCCGCCATCGTCGACGAGTCTCCGGTGTAGTTCTCCTCGAAGTCGATCGCGGTGGTCATGTCCAGAACCTGCCCGACCGTCGCGTCACCGAAACCGCTCTGTGCCAGCTCGGGGATGTATCGCGATACTTTCGCCGAACGGTCGAGAGCGCCTTCGGCGATGAGCATCGAAGCGAGCGTACCGAAGAATGACTTGGTAACGGAAAAGGCGATGTGGGGCCGCTCGGCCGTCAACGCTCCGAAATAGCGCTCATAGACGATACGGCCGCGATGTAGGACGACAATGCCGTCTGTGTAGTTCGCGACGAGGGAGTTTGCCCAGGTCATCGGCGTCGTGCCGCCAATCGGTACGAAGGTGACGGCGTCGAGATCCGAGCGCGGCGCCCGAGTGAGTTGCGCACTCGGGCCGGGGCCGCGAGAGACGAGTGTGGTTGGAAGGAGCTCACGCCAGTGAGAAAAGCTCCAACGCCACTGCGGGAAGCGGTAGAAGCTCCCGTCCACGTAGCGAATCAACTTCTCGGGCGGCGGAGGTGATCCGAGCATCCATCCCAGTGCGACCGGGTCGGTGGCGCGTGCTGCCGCAAGATCGGGCGCCGTGTCGGCGACCGCGGCCAGCGTTCCTCCCAGAAGCACTCCGACTAGAGGTGCCATCGTAACTTTTCTCGTCAGTCTCATTACTCGAGCGCGCTCCGCGGGTTATTGCACTCGTGACGGTGACGATATCGAGTCAGCCGTTTGAAATTCGAGCTCGGGAGTCAGGGAGTCACCATATTGCCCGGGGAGGACATGGAACACCACTTTTCGCGGCACCTCGTCGCCGGGCTTCGGACGATTGTCGGGCAATAGGCGGCCGGTAGCAGTGCTCAAAGAATCAGGTGTCCGTGAGAGGTCGCGTAGGCGGCCACGGCCGCGGCGGATCGCAATCCCAATTTGCGCATCACGCTGCCCCGATATTTCTCTATCGTTTTGGAGCTCAACGAGAGGCGAGTCGCAATCTCTCGTGTTCGATACCCTGCCGCGATCAGCCGGGTGACTTCCTTCTCGCGCTCGGTCAGGTTATCAGGTCCGCTCGTGTCTTTGGCGGTAGTCGAGAGCGTGAGGTAGTGCTCGCCGTCGGCAACGGTCCGGATGGCGGAAAGGAGTTCCAGGTGGCTGTCACTCTCTGAAACGCAGCCGTTGATTCCGGCCTGCATGGCTGTACCCACGATACGGTCGTCCAAGCGGGACGTCAGTACGATAACGCGTGCGGTGGGCCAGCGCCTGCGAACGGCAGCGACCGCTTCGAGTGAGCTGGGGATTACAATAGGAAAATGCATGAGGGCGATGTCCGGTGTGGGCTTTACCACGACGGACCTGATGACCTCAGGGTGACTCTCGAGCGCTGTCAGAACTTCCATCCGCTCCTGTATGCGAAGTAGCGCCAGGAGCCCGTCGCGCATCACGTTCGGTCGGCCGATGACGAGAACTCGGATCGGGCGAGTCACATCGGTTCCAAGGTGCACAGGGCGTTGATCGCCGATCCCGCCGATCAGTGCGGCATCCAATACTGAATTTTGCCCAAGCATGCGACATATCCTCGGTAGTGCAGCCATCAAGCAGCCACTTCCGTACACGCTGGAGAGTCGAAATAGGTTCCCTTCCCGGATGTCGTCGATTGGCGACCTGTCGGGTATCGGCGGGGGCGCTCCGAGCCGTCGTTGGACGGACTCAGAAGGTGTATTGCAACGAAAGGCTTACCTGGTTGCTGGTGTAGCCGTAGCGCTGAATGTTGGAGTCGTTGTTGCGGCGAGCATACTCCGCCGTAACATTCGCCTTCGATGTTACGCGGTAGACCCAGCCGAGCTCCGCAAGGTAGCCTTTGTCTGATCGTTTCTGTTCTTGGAGCACCCCGGACTGGAGAAACAGGTTCGGGTCGCGGTATAGACTCCACCAATACAGGCCGTGGAGGTAAAAGGTGCTCCGCGGCGTCGCTGTCCAATTGAGCTCGGTCTCGAGCTGGTTGCGCAGCGGCGACACGCTGAAAAACTCGGTGGCGGTCCGCAAGTCCTGCCGGCGGTTCAGCGTCAGGGAGTATCCGAGCAGGATCTCGGCGCGACCGGGTTGCCAACTCTCGCGCACGCCAAATTCATTCTGCCATCCGGAAAGGTAGGCGTAGTTGGGGCCGCCCCTGATGCGCTCCAGTCGGTAGTTGAGACGTAGGGCACCGCCTGCGAGGGAGTGCTCGCCGCGCAGATTCAGTGAGCCGTAGGTCTCCAGCTCGCCGGTTCCGAGGTTGATTCGCGCGCCGAGGGCGCTCGCTCGCAAGGCCCATGAGCCCGCTGGCAGCAGGTATTCGGGTCCCGCCTGTGCGATCAGAAGGTTGAATGCCCTCTGGTCAGGGTATTGCACGTCGTAAAGACTACCCGCCAGGCGAAATCCTCGATCGCGACCGCCAGTCAGCCAACCGCCGCCGCCGGCCATCACCGAATACATGACCGAACCGGCGCTCGGGGTCGTCAGCAGCGTCTCATTTGAGGCGAGCAGAACGTTGTCGTCGTAACCGCCGTCCGTTTGGAGAAAGGCTTGCCATCCGTGGGGACCGCGCGGCTGGTTGTTCTGAAGCTCGGCGCGCGCCAGTGTTTGCAGGTGTGTATCGGGGGCCTGCTCTGCAACCTGCGAGAAGTATTGGAGTGCTTCGTGCTTGTGTCCGGCGCGAAGGAGTGTCAGGCCGAGGTTGTATCGGGCAAAGTCTCCAAACTTCGGGTCCGACAACAGCGATTTGAACTCGACGGCAGCCTCGGCGTTGCGTCCCAGTTTGTAGTAGGTCGCGCCGAGGTCGTAGCGTAGCGCTGGCGAGCTCAGTCCCCGGCGGCGCGCCTCCAGGAACTTATCCAACGCCCCCCGAAATTCGCCTGCGCCAAAGTCCTGAATGCCCTCCTGCATCGCTGTGTGGGCATCCGGGGAGGCCGCTTGGGCCTGCGGGAAAAGACAACAGCCGGCCATCATCAGGAGGACCCAGCGCCGGAAGATGCCGCCGGGGGGCGGCCGCAGCAGGCGAGCATTACTCAGACAGGCTCCTGGGAGTGGGATTCTCATAACGCTTCGCGGGAAACGCGATTGTCGAGCTCAGGGGGTGGATCGGCTTTTGTCCTGTTCGGGTTCACCGGTGCGGTGGCCGCCGGTTTTCGAACCGCCTTCCTGCTCTGCTTCGGTTGCGTCCTCTTGCGCTTCCCGCGCGTCATGGCGCGCCTCGTTAGCGTCTTCCTGTGCCTCGCGAGCGTCATGTTGAGCCTCGCTCATAGTTGCTCGCGAGTCACGCCTGGTTTGGTGGGGGCCTTCCGCTTTTCGTTCGGCTACATGTTCGCGTGCTTCTTGGGTGTCATGGTGGGAGTTGAGGATGGCTGTCAATTCACTGTCGTCGCTGACTGCCACGATGAGGATTTCCGCCGCGGGGGGCGGGCTATCGGGTCCCGCCGCCGACGCCGACACGAGTGGCAGGGCGCCGAGGGCACCGACCATCAGCGCTGTATGGGGTAGGGCTCGCTTGGGCATGGTGGAGCGACTCAACTGGCTACAGGGCAAAACAGGTTGCGCGGGATCGAAAGGGCTCGGTCGGAATGCTTTCGATGGCAGGCGTCAGCGCGGGCGCTTCGAGTCTCCATGATGGCTTTCATCCTCGGCTTTGCCAGGGTTGGTCGGCTTCGCGTTCGCGTCGTGGCGGCTTTCGGTTGACTGGTCGCGTTGCTCGCTGCCGGTAGCGCGCTGCCGTTCGGCGCCATCATGGTGGCGTTCGGTGGTCTCGTTGTGTTGCTGGCCGCCGGTGCTGCTCGCGGTCTTCTCGGGTGTTGGCTGCTTGGCGGTCTTTTGCACCGGGCGCGCGTCTTCATGCACCTCGGGGAGGTGGATCTTGTTGATCTTCTCCTTCAACTGCTCGGGATCTTCGATGACGGTGATGGTTACTTCCGCGGGGCGCTTGTCGTCGTCGGCCGATGCCGGCATAGCCGTCCAACATCCGATCGCGGCCAGGAGGATCGCGAGGGGCGCCGCCGACCTCCGCAGTGTTCTTTGACCAGCGGCGTCGTTTTCAGTCGTGACGGGGGATCCGAGGCTCTTCATGCGGGGTCTTTGTACGATCGGACGGCGACCGGGACTTCCAGGGTCCGCACCAATGAGCCTTGCGCGAGCCGAACAACCAACATTCCACCGTTGGGTCCCGTGGACTGCAGCGGCAATTCGAGCAGGTTGGGGCCGGCTTTCAGATCCGTTTGCCAAGTGACATAACGGACAGCGGGGCGCCCGGCAATCTGCACGTCATCGGGCAGCCAGACAGAGATACTGGCACCCGGCAGTGCTTCCGCGGTACGGAACATCAATCTGACAGTCCCGGCCGCCGGACCGACTCGAATCGGCGCCGCTGTCATGACGATCGGCGCGGGCGCATCGGCCTGGCCGCGGCTGCCGACCTTTACTCCCGAAAAGAAAACGAGCGCCAGCAGCAAGCCAGCCGCGGTGGCGAGTCCCGCCCGCTGCCAGGGGCTCCATCCGGAGGTCCGGTTTGCCGGAGGCACCGCGGTTTGCACAGCGGTTGTCAGGAGTCGCTCGAGAACATCAGGTCCCGGATCGGGCGCGGGAAGCAAGGCCAGGGCTTTCTTTAGCGCCAGGAGCTCTCTTGCGCGAGCTGCGCAAGCAGGACATTCCTCGAGATGCCGGCGCACGGCCAGTGTCTCGACGGGTGACAGCGCCGCGTCGCTGTAGTCCTCTATGTGCTTGATTATATTGTCACAATTCATTGTCAGACACTCGTGCAAGGGGCGGACAGGCAGCCCCATCGGCGTCCTCATTGCTTAACACGACAGTAGCGGGGGAAAGGTTCCGTTGGCGTAGCCAGTGGCGCAGGCGTTCGTGCGCACGGTGTAGCCGGGATTTCACCGTGCCTAAGGCAACGCCGAGAATTTCGGCGCTTTCCTGGAGCTCATATCCCTCCACGTCGTGGAGAATGACCACTTCTCGCTGGTCCTGCGGCAACTGGTCAACGAGCTCGGCGAGGTGCTGGCCGACACGCTCCATTTCTGTTGAAAGAGTCAGATCGGTATCCGGCGCAGCCCGAGCGGCCAGGTCAGTGGGCTCCGCTTCCCCCGGACTCGGCGGGTTGAGGTGCCCAAGCGGGCTTCGGGTCAGGTGCCGGAGCTCGTCCACGTAGAGGTTGTATAGTGCCCGCGCCAGCCAGGGTCGCAGGTTCTCGACTCGCTCGAGTCGCTCGGCACGGGCATAAAGACGAGTCAGTAATTCCTGGAGGAGGTCTTCGGCTTCATGTTGTCGGCCGGTGAACCGGCAGGCAAGACGATACAGGCCCGCCAGGTGCGGTCTCACCAACCCGGAAAAGTGGTCTTGCGGTGAACGGGAGTCAGGCCGCAAAGTCCCTCCTTTCCCGCGCGGCAGAAACCGGATTGTCACAATAGAGGCGTCCTGTCCGACCGCTGCAAGCTTGTTCGCCGGGATGGTAGGTCGGTGTGTCGTGATCCGCAAATCACGCTGCCGGAGGGCTCGAGGCGCAGTTCTGGCGACGAGCTTATCGGGGGGCTCGGGGGGGACGACGGCGGTGGTGAAGGCGCCCTTCTCAACAGTCGGGGCGGCCGCTGGCGGGGTATGCCGTTCGCGACAGGTCAGAGGGGTCGCAACACATCGTGGCGCTTTCTTCGAGTTAGTCGGCATCGAGCTCTGCGAGCTCGTGGGCCGTTGTGCGGTCGCCGTCTCATCGAACTTGCAGCATGCCGTCATGAATTTTCTCCAGGGTGACGAGCGAGCCGTTCCTCACATCCAAACTGCGCCGCATATCCCAATGGAAAAAAGTTTCCAAAATGAGAATTTTGTGCCAGTATGGGAGCCATCAAGAAGGGAAAGTCTAACGATGCAATCGTTGTCCGCGGCGACTTTTCCGTTGGCGCAGCGAGCCGCCGACAAGCGGCTTAGGGCCAGGATTCCCTGCGTGGCGCCCGATAAAAGCCGCACCTTCGAGCGATGTTGGTCACCTGAAAACAACCGTTCATTGGGCCGTTGCGACCGTTCGCCATGAATTGGCGGACCTCCCGTGCTGGCACTGCATAATTTTCTCAGTAGGTCGACACCGAGATAACGGATGAAAAGCGCACGCATTTCTGCAGCCCTGCTGGCTGGTTTGTTGACACTTACCGCAGCCGTCGGGGAGGCGTCGGACCCTTCCAGACACAGCACGGAAAACACCGAAAATCCCACCCCGGCTGTCGCAGGCGCAGTTTCTCCGGAGGTCCACTCAGCTCATGAACTGAATGCCGCGGACGTGGCGGCGTGGCTCGATGGTTTGCTGCCTTACGGGCTCAAGAGTGGCGACATTGCCGGTGCGGTGGTTGCAGTCGTGAAGGACGGCAAGGTGCTTTTTCAGTCGGGGTACGGTTACGCCGATGTGGAACGAAAGGTTCCCATGGATCCCGAGCGAGCCATGATGCGCATCGGGTCCACGTCGAAGCTCTTTACCTGGACGGCGGTCATGCAACTGGTCGAGCAAGGCAAGCTCGATCTCCAGCGCAATGTCGATGATTATCTCGATTTCAAGGTATCCCCGCAGGGTGGGCCGTCCATCACGCTGTTGGATTTGATGAACCACAGAGGTGGCTTCGAGGAAGGCATCAAGGACGTGCTCGCGACGGATCCGCGCGGCTTCATGTCAACCGAAGCCTATTTGAAGCAACATCCGCGGCCGCTGCTGTTCCGGCCGGGTACGGTGCCTGCGTATTCAAACTCGGGGACCGCGCTGGCAGGGTACATCGTGCAGCGAGTGTCCGGGGAGCCTTTCGAGCGCTATATCGAGCGACACATTTTCCAGCCGCTCGGTATGCAACATTCGACGTTCGATCAGCCTTTGCCCGATCGCTTTAAAGGCATGCCCAGTCAGGGGTATCGATCGGCCTCACAGCCCCCACAGCCCTACGAGCTGGTCACGACGGGACCGGCGGGGGCGGTGGCAAGCACTGCTGCCGATATGGCGAGCTTCATGCTCGCTCATTTGCAGCAGGGCCATCTGGGCTCGTATGACATGTTGAGTGCTCAGACGATTCAGTTGATGCATACCCCGTCCGAGGGCGCCTTGCCCGGCTTTGCAACGATGGCTCACGGCTTCTTTCACGAGACGCGCAACGGGCATCTGCTGCTGGGGCACGGTGGCGACACCATCGTTTTTCATACTGAGCTCGATCTGTTGCCTGCGGACGGCGTCGGCATTTTCTACAGCTTCAACAGCCGCGGTCGCGACCAGGCGGTGTACGGTTTGCGCAAGGCTGTTCTCGACCAGTTCATGGATCGGTATTTTCCGGCTCACGGGGGTTCCGATCAGCCTGCGACGCTGGTATCCGCTGCAGCAGATGCCAGGAAGATCGCCGGGCGGTATGAGTCTTCCCGCCGCATCGAGCATGGCTTCTTGAGTGTGTTTTATCTCTTGCAACAGGCGGTCATCGGCGCCAATCCGGATGGGACGATCAATGCGCCCAACGCGTTTGAGCCGGGGGAGGCACACTTTCGCGAAGTAGCGCCGGATTTGTGGCATGAGATCGATGGCACCCGTCAGCTTGCGCTTCGCAATGTCAACGGCGTCAAGACAGTGCTGGACAGCGAAGATCCGACATCGGTACTTCAGGCGGTGCCAGTCAGAAGATCTGCTCCGTTGAATCTGACAGTGCTGGTGGGGTCATTCCTGGTGCTCGCCGTGGCTGTGCTGCTGTGGCCGGTCTCCTATCTGGTGAGGCGACACTATCGTGCGACCGTCCAGCCCCTCGAAAGACAGAGGATGCGTACCTTTCTGCGCGTTGCTGCCTGCTTCGATGTCGTTTGGCTGGTAGCCTGGAGCGCCGTGCTCACGCCGGCGCTAAGTGTTCAGCTGGATTTCTACAGTACCGCGCATGACCCTCTCATCCGCGCGTTGCAGATCGCCGGCGTGCTCGTGATTGCTCTGGCGGTGGCGGGTATCTGGAGTGCCTGGCGCGTTTTCAAGGTGGGGGCGTCCTGGCCTTCTCGCATTGGCAATGGCCTGATCGCCGCGGCGTTGGTCGGCGTGGTGTGGATTGGATCCGTTGGCGGACTGTTGGGGTTCAACCTCAACTACTGAGGGGCGTCGCCAAACTGAATTGAAACTCTCGCCGAATCGAGGAAGGTTTTGTGACGAGTAAACGCAAGATCAGTCGCTTGCTCCTGTCGTTGACTGTCATGATCTACGCGGTTTTGGCAGGGCGTGGGGCGACGGCAGCGGACGGCCCCGCGCCCATCGATCCCGCGCAGGTCGACCTTCGGTGGGGAGTCAAGATTCCGATGCGCGATGGCGTACAGCTGCAGGCAACAGTCTATACGCCAAAAGGCCAAACCGCGCCGGCGCCATGCATCTTCACTCTCACGCCGTACATTGCGCAGAGCTATCATGACAGGGGCATGTATTTCGCGGCCCATGGCTATCCTTTCCTGACAGTCGACGTCCGCGGACGGGGTAATTCAGAGGGCCACTTCCGACCCCTGATTCAGGAAGCGGACGATGGCTATGATGTGGTGGAGTGGCTGGCCAGGCAGCCGTATTGCAATGGCAAGGTCGCCATGTGGGGCGGCTCCTATGCCGGTTACGATCAGTGGGCGGCGGCGAGTCAGAGGCCGCCGCACCTGGCGACCATCGTGCCGGCCGCCGCTCCCTACGCCGGTGTGGATTTCCCATTCCGCAACAACATCTTTTATACCTACGATGTGCAATGGCTCGCGCTGGTGAATGGCCATGCGGGCCAAACGAGCTTGTTCGGCGACGATCTGTTCTGGAAGAGCCATTTCCGCCGCCGACTCGAGGCGGGCGCGGCTTTTGATAGCTTGGGTGACAGCGTGCTCGGGGAGACGGCGACCATCTTCAAGGAGTGGGTCGCTCACCCTCACTTGGACGAGTACTGGGATCGGTTCAATCCGACTTCAGAACAGTACTCCAGGATCTCGTTGCCGATCCTGACCATCACCGGCAGCTACGATGACGACCAACCGGGTGCTTTGAGGCACTACCGGGAGTTCATGCAACACGCGGCTCCCGATGCAAAAGCGCGTCACTACCTCATCATCGGACCTTGGGACCATGCCGGAACGCGGACGCCCAGCGCGCAGGTCGGCGGCCTCACATTCGGGCCCGCAAGCCTGTTGGATCTGCCGAAGCTGCATCTGGAATGGTATGCGTGGACGATGCAGGTCGGACCGAAACCTGCCTTTTTGCAGCGGCCTGTTGCGTATTACGTCATGCAGGCCGAGCGCTGGCGCTATGCCGACAGTCTGGAGGGCGTAACGGCACAGAAGCGGTCGTATTACCTGGAGTCCGGGACGAACGCTACTGATGTGCTCGGCTCGGGATCGCTGCAACCCGCGCCCGCAAAGGGCGCACCGGACCATTTTACGCACGATCCTCGGGACACCCATCTCGCGGCAGTGGAGTATGACTCGGATCCGCAATCGTTCACCGATCAGCACTTGATTTACGCGCGGCGTGGCGAGCAGCTCATCTATCACACGGCGCCGCTGGATCGAGATACCGAAGTCAGCGGGTTCTTCAAACTTTCGGCGTGGATTGCGATCGATGCGCCCGATACCGATCTGGATGTCAGGGTGTACGAGCTCACGGAAGACGGCGGCAGTGTCCTCCTTTCCACAGATCTCATGCGCGCTCGCTATCGGGATAGTTTGCGAGAGCCCCGCGCAGTGCAAACCAAGGCGCCCTTGCGCTATGACTTCGATCACTTTACGTTCGTCTCGCGGGTCATCAGGAAAAACAGCCGGCTGCGGCTGGTGATCGCGCCGCTCGATTCGATCTATAACGAGAAGAATTACAACTCGGGTGGGGTGGTTGCGACCGAGACCCTGCAGGCAGCCCGGCCGGTCACCGTTATGCTGTATCACGACCGGGCTCATCAGAGTGTTTTGTTCGTCCCGGTGGGCCAGCCGTGACGACCGCGCACGTACCCTGCTTCGAATTGCGGACTGACATTCTTCGAGGTCTCTATGAATGATTCTTCAATCCAACTCAGTCGTCGACGCGTGTTGCAGACCGCCACGGCTGTCGGGGCCGCCACGCTCGGATACCCTCTGTTCGGGCGCGACGCGGGAGCTAAGCAGGGGAGTCCGGGGGGTTATTCAGCTCGCGTTTCGAAGGTGGTGGAGCGGGCCTTGGTGGTCGACATGTTGGCGCCGCTGAGAATGGATTTCGAGACGAGCGGCTACACCGCGCCCCTCACTGCGCCGGAAGCGGCTATGTTTCGCGAAAGCGGCGTCAATGCGTTTCACCATTCTATTGGTCTCGGCGGCCCGACGGCCTACGAGGACTCACTGGCGTTTCTGGCGGCATGGCAGGGCTTTGTCGGACGCAATGGCAATCTGTTTTCGCTCGTGGGCAAGGCCGCGGATCTCGATGACGCGAAGCGCTCCGGCAAGATCGCAGTGATCATGGGTATCCAGAACGCCGAGCAGTTTCGTGAGGCGAAGGATGTCAAGACGTTCCATGAGTTGGGACTGCGCTGCGCACAGCTTACCTACAATAGTCAGAATCTCATTGGCAGCGGCAGTACCGATCGGGAGGATGGCGGCATCAGCGATTTCGGCGCCGACATCATCAAGGCAATGAATGAGGTGGGCATGTTGGTGGATGTGTCACATTGCGGGGATCGCACGACTCTCGATGCAATCGAGGCGTCGAGTCAGCCGATCGCGGTGACGCATTCCAATTGCCGGGCGCTCAATAATCACCCGCGCCTGAAGACGGATGAGGCGATCCGCAAGTTGGCGGCCAAGGGGGGTGTGATGGGCATCACGGAGGTACGCATGTTCGTGCGGGACAAGGATCCGGTTACTGTCGAGCACATCGTGGATCATATCGATCACGTGGTGCAGCTCGTTGGTATCGATCATGTGGGGATCGGTTCGGATGCGGGGCTCACGGGGTACGACAACATGCCGGCTGAGCAGTTGAAGGCTTTGCGCGGCAGTTACAAGGCGAGTTACGCGATGAGGGATAAGTTGGATACGGATGGGTATGGGCCGAAGAGGGTGTATGCATTGACGGATGCGCTGATGCGGCGGGGGTATTCCGAGGACAACATCGTGGCCATCCTGGGGGGGAATTTTCGCCGGTTGCTTGGGGGTATATGGGTTTAGGCGAGCGCTCAGCCGCGATGGCTTTGGTGGAGGGCTGAGGAGAAGGTCGGGTAATTCGTGCGGTGTGCAGGTCTGAGGAGGCAGGGCGCAATTCGACGATGAAGTTCAGCAGGAGCGCTCGACCGGGCTCGAGGTGCGGGAGGTGAGAGTCGACGGTGGCGTGGCCGCAGCAGGGTGTTCGGCTGGACATTAAGGAGTGCGGAAGTATCGGCTGAAGATGTTTGCTGCAGTGCGAGTAGGCAGGCCGGTTTCGCGGGCTCCTTTGGTATTGACTTAAGATGGGGGAGTACGCGAGGATGAAGGCGCTCGAACTAACATAACTACTAGATATCGAGGGCCTGCATGGATAAAGACAATTCAAACGAAAAGCCCGGCGTGTCTGAGGCGAAGGGTTCAACGGACAGCGGTCGCCGCACGGAGACCGTCAATGTGGTTGATATGGGAAGCGTTTTGACGGAGACGAAGGGATACCTCCGCGGCCTCGAGCTCAATTACACTCCTCGCTCGGGCTGAGAAAAGTTAATGCGCGGCTCTGTGCCGCGCATTACTTGGTCTTAGGTCCACCATCACCCGAGTGCCCCGTAGGTTCTTCCTGCGCAGCCATGTCTTCCTTTGTCGAGGGAAGCGACATTGGGTGCTCCTCGATGTAAACCGCGACAAGTATCAGTGCGTCGGGCGTCGGCAGTTCGAGGCATTGGGTCCCTGGCTCGAAGGTTGGAAGGAGCCAGCTGACACCCGTGGAGGTCGTACCGACGTGTTGCCAGAGATCGCGGAGGAACTCGCAAAGACGTTGTCGAGCCAGGGTATTTTGAGTGAAGACTCTGCCGGGACCAAGGACGCGCTCCCCACTGAAATTCGCCATCCGGCGCAAGCTATCGATAGGGATTCTCCAGCGACCTCGCTCTGGTCAACGTGGGTTCACGCACGTGCTTTTTTTTCCAGCTGCAGGCGTGCTTCGCGGGAGCTGAGCCGGCAGCCCTTGCAGGTCACTCTTGAAGCTGTGCGGGCACGCAAAGCTCGCAGCATGGCCCGTGCTGATGCATCCGACTTTGACCGCGCTCGTGCGCTCGTTCTGGGTTTCAATCGCTTGCGTTGGTATTATCCCCGGCCCTATTTGTGTCTGTTTGACTCACTCGCGCTGGTGCACTTTCTGGCGAGGTTCGATCTGTTTCCCGATTGGGTGTTTGCTGTTTCGGCGGACCCCTTCGAGGCACACTGTTCGGTCCAATGGGGAAACGTCGTGCTCAACGACACGGTGGAGCGCGTGTCGGCCTTGACTCCCATTATGTACGTCTAGTGCTGTTCTGACCGGGAAAAGTTTCTGAGATTTGTCGTATGTACGCTTTCGTGACATTGCTATGGGCTGTGGATGATCCGAAGGCGGCGGCGACGGCAGCCAAGTGGGCACAACGATTGGTTGTGGCACCCGGCCGTTGGGAGAGCCTGCTGACGACGGAGGGCGCCATGGTTTTCGCGCAGCCTCCCACCGATCCCGGCTTACGGTGCTATGTGCTGCCGGAGAAGGCCGGCATCGTGTTGGGCCAGCTGTTCGCAGCGGATCTCTCCAAGGCGTCTCTGGAATCGATCGATGAGATTGATGAGCGTGCAGCTCGCGAAATCATCAGAACCGGCGGGCGGCACCTGGTGCGGAATTATTGGGGTGCGTATGTGGCCGTGTTGGCTGACCGCCAGGCCGGGTGCGGGTATGTGATACGTGATTGTTCGGGGAAAATCCCGTGCTACTACAGGCGAGCTCGGGATGTCACGATTGTGTTCTCGGATAGCGGCGATCTCGCGCCTTTCGAGTTGCCCGTGCCGACTGTGGATTGGAGCTACCTGGCGGCCTTCATCTATTCGAGTCAGTTGCAAGTACGCAGCTGCGCGGTCCGTGAGGACAAGGAGCTTCTGGTGGGTGAGCGACTGAGGGTGCAGGGTGGCTGCGAATCTCAGACCTCGATTTGGGATCCACGCGAGATCTGTCGGGAGCGGTGGTTGGATCGGTACGAGGACGCAGTCGTGGCGCTCCGGGAAGTAGCGCAGAGGTGCATCGACAGTTGGGCGGGGATCTACGACGAAGCGATATTGCTCGGTCTTTCCGGCGGGTTCGACTCCGCCGCCGTGCTTGGCGTTTTGAGCCAATCTCCTGCCCGTCCCAGAATCCATTGCATCAATCAATATTCATCCGACGCGCAAGGAGACGAGCGCAAGTACGCGCGAGCCGGCGCCTTGCGTGCCGGGGTTCCGCTAGCTGAGGTGCCGATAGAGTCGGCAGCCGATCAGTTTGATTCACGGCTCTTCCGGGCACCGAGAACCTCAAAGCCCTCGATCAACGAGCTTTTTCGTTTCCTCGAGATCGAGCTGATCAACCGTATCGCGGCAGAGACCGGCGCGCGGAGCCTGTGGACTGGCCAGGGCGGAGACCATATTTTTTTACAGACGACTGGCGCTTCGAGCGCGGGTGACTATCTCGATATCCGCGGTCTTCGGCCCGGGTTCATTACAGCCGTCCGCGATGCGGCTCACTTGTCGAAGCAACCCTACTGGTCCGTGTTGCAGTCAGCTTACTCCCGCCGACGGGATATTTCGGACGCTTTGGCGAGGAAGCCTTGCTTCGTAAATGTTGCAGCACTGCCGGGCAATGTCGACGACTACGTACTCTCCCCCTGGGGAACGGATGCCGAAGATCTCCCGCGCGGGAAGTGGATGCAGATCCGCTTCCTGGCGGAAGTGGCAAACCGGCACCGGCCGATTGCCCGACTCGAGCGGGCGCCTCAGCATCACCCTTTGCTTTCACAACCGCTGGTGGAGGTCTGCCTGCAGATTCCGACCTATCTGCTGCTTCGAGGAGGACGGGAACGGGCACTGGCGCGAGAGGCCTTCGCGAATCAGGTGCCCCGGGAAATCTTGAGACGGCACGATAAGGGATCGACCCTAGCTCACGCCACGGAGTTGGTACGGCGAAGCGAGCCGTTCTTGCGTGAACTGCTGCTGGGAGGGCTGCTCGCGGAAAACAACGTCATCGATCGCAAGGAGCTCGAGTCATATATCCTGAGGGGACAACCCTACCGCGAGGAACACTTGTTACCTCTTCTGGCCTGCATCGCTGCCGAGGTTTGCGTGCGCAAGTATGCCCACTAATGGGCAGGCCGTGGGTATGGCGGCTACCATCGCTTCGAGAGTTGTACCGCCAGGAAGCGTCCGAGCGCATTGGCATTGGCGCCGTCGAAGTTGATGCCAAACTGCTGGTTCGGGACCAGGGGTGGCGCTCTGTCCAGAAGGTTGGTTATGGAGAGTAGCAGTGCCGAATCGGCCAGGGGCCCATGCTCGGTGTTGAAGCGGTATTTCAGGGTCGCATCGACCGTCGTCCAGGTGGGGATTTCACGCGTGCCAGCTGTGTCATTCTCCTGGTAGGAGTTGGTGAAGTTGATGAAGGTGGCGAGCGTCAGGCTGCCGTGCTGGATGATGGCTCTGCCTCGCATTCGCAAGTCGACCGGGTTGGACGCCGTGTTCAGGATTGAAACCTTGGGAGCATTGCGCGTGAACCGAGTGTCGAACCGGAAGACGTAGGTTCCGGTCAGTCCCAGCTCGATGTTACCCAGCACTGATGGTGCCGACCACGCGCCATCCAGGTCGAGACCTCGGGTGCACTCGATCGAGAGGTTGTGCTTGCGCGAGTCAAAGACCGCACCGATGGTTGCCAGGTCAATGCCGAAGAGATTCGCATACCCTGGGCCCGCCGCGAGTTGCTGGACACGGGCCGGGGAGGGGTTTCTTTGTATGATCGACGTGCCGAGGATCGCCTCGTCGCTCAGGACGTTCAGGACATCGACGCTGAATTCCGGGTCGGTGACGACGTCGGTAAATCTGATGTCGTAGTATGTTGCGCTGGCACGAAACTCCGGCGCGGAGCGCGAGCTGAAGTCCAGGCCTACAGTCCAGGTGCGTGCCTTTTCGGGTTTCAGATCTGGATTGCCGCCGAAAACGGCGAGAGTGTTCGTCTCCCCTCCGGTCGTGGGATCGGGCTCGGGGACAGGCACGACCTCGAAGGGAACCGGATTCAAGTCACTCAAGAGGGGAGCACGAAAGGAAGTGCCGTAGGTGGCACGAGCCTCGAGCTCTGCAAACGGTCGCCAGATGAGACCGAGCTGAGGATTGTTGGTGAAGCCGAATTCGTCGTAGCGCTCGCCGCGATCCGCAAGGGTCACTTCGAGCCGCAGCGCCGGGGAAGCCTCGCTGAGGGGCCCGAGGAGCGGTACACGAAACTCCGCGAATACGGCCTCAACCTCCCGGGCGGGATCGAATTCGCTCATCGCGAGTCGATCGGTGTAATCGAACTCTTCGCGCCGGAACTGGGCGCCGATGGCGTACCGCACATCGCCAGCCGGAAGAGAGAAGCTCTTGCCGTCCAGCTTCGCATCGATGGAAAGGATCTGAGATTTCGCGCGTTCGTCGAATTCGGGGGTCGTCGTGCCCGCGGGAACGAACGTATAGTGGGTATCGCTCGCCGTGTACGACCCAGTCAATTCGATCTGTGCTCCATGAGGCAGCTCGATGCGCGCTCCGGCACTGCCGCTGTAGTCGTCGATGACAGCGCTCAACCTCTCGGGAATACCGAGTAGCGTCAGGTCCTTGTCGGTGGACCGGTGTGCATAAGTGCCTTCCGTGAGAAGCTCAATGCTGTCAGTGACCGAGTCATTTGCAGAGAGGAAGGCGCCGTGTCGCAGCTGCTCCGGAAGCAACATGAAGGGCGCGGGCGCAGACTGCGTATAGCTGCGGCTGCTTGCATTTAACGGCGTACGGTCCCAGTAGTCGTAGATCAGCTGGGCGGACCCGCTGTCCCAGCCGTGACCGACGGTCTGACCGAACTCTCTCTCTGTGGTGGACCCGCTGGTTACACTGCCGTAGCGGGCGCGAGTCTCCGCGCCGTCGAGGTTGCGGCCGAGGATGATGTTAACCACTCCCCCAACCGCGTCCGCGCCATATATAGCTGAGGCGCCGTCGGTCACAATTTCGATGCGGTCCACAGCATAGAGCGGAATCATCGCGAGGTCGACAAAGTTGGCCACGGTATTTGCCGGAGCGACCCGACGACCGTTGACGAGCACCAACGTCGCATCGTTGCCCAGACCTCGTAAATTGACCCCGGTGCCATCTACTGTGTTTGTGGCATTGCCCCCGCCTACGACGGAGCCAACTGTGGTTTCCGAAGCACCTCCGTTGAAGTTCTGCGGAATCTTCTGAATGAACTCTTGCAGCGTGCCGGCGCCCGAGGACTCGATGACTTCCCGGGTGTAGATGGTGATCGGAAACGCGGAATCCGTGTTACCTCTGATGTGGGTTCCGGTGACTACGGCTGCGTCTGGAAGGCCGCCGGCCGTCGCGCTCTGCGGCATGAGAGCGCACATGCCGGCCGCCAGGGCAACTCCCCTCAAGAGGGGCGACGATCCCGGCGCACTCGTTAGCGACGAATAGCGGTGCCTGGTCATCGGAACTCCAATGGAGGGTATGTGGAAACAAACACGACGGACCTCGATCCGGCGATGGATGCATCGAGGTCCGTCATGCCGCGGCGCCGGTCTGAGGCGCGGCCGGCGGTTCCAAGACACGCATTCGACCTCGCCCCGCTCGTTTGGCGCCATACATGGCTGCATCGGCACGGCCAAGCATGGCCTGCGGAGAGTCCCCCACGGGTAAACCGAACGCGATGCCGATGCTGGCGCCGATGTGAACGCTATAAGACCCGACAACAATCGGTAGTTGGATCTCGGCGATGATGGTGTTGGCTATCTGCTCGGCTTTGCGGGGTTCGGCGATCCCAACCAGCGCGATGGCGAATTCGTCACCGCCCCACCGTGCGATCAGGTCGCCCCGGCGGGCATTGCGTTGCAGGATCTTTGCGACGTGACACAACACGTGGTCACCTCCCTGGTGTCCGTGTGCGTCGTTGACTTCCTTGAAGTAATCCAGATCAATTGCCAGTAGAGCCAGCTCGGGGACAGGATGCAGTGCGAATGCGGCGCCTAACGCTATTTCAAATCCCCGGCGGTTGAGTAGCCGCGTCAGGATGTCCTGACTCGCTTGTTCCTTGGCCGATAGCTCTGCTTCTTTCCTTGCCGTGATGTCGTTCACGACCCCCTGGAGCGAGGCCGAGCCGATTGGAGTGAGGGCTAGCCCGATCCACGCGCGGCGCGGGTCGCCGGGGGTCTGCAGCTCGAGGTCGACGTCGAATGACTGACCGGTAGACAGACATTGCCGGATGAGTTGGGCGAGGTGCTCCGCGTGTGCCAGCAGGAGCGATTGCAGGCTGGTTGCGCCCGCCTGCGGCAGTTGCGCGGGCGACACCCGCAGAAGTCGGATGAATGCCGGGTTCCAGGACTCCAGGACGCCGCGAGCGTCGAGCACGAAAAAGCCGCTCTCGGCCTTGTCGAAGATCAGCCGCAGCTTGCGCTCACCTACTTCGTGCGCCGTGCGCAACCCGCGCTCGGCTATGAGGACCGCATTCACGTCGGTGATTAGTGTGCCGATCTCATCGAACCGGTGACTCGCAGGGGCGTGCAGCAGCGCGCCACAATTGAGACGGATGCGGTGGAGTTCGTTGGACACGGCTTTGATCGGGAGCGTGGAGTAGAAGTGAACGGCGATGGCTACGCCTGCCGCGATCAGCGCGACCGCAAGAATGACCGCGAGGGTTGAAGCACGGCTATAGCTCGCCGCCTCGGCGCGTATGGCCTCGCGATCCACCTCCAGCCGAATGTTACCCAGCCGCTTGTTGGCGTCGAAGTAAGAGGAGATCGGCCTCATGATCACGCCGTAGCGAAGGTCGCGCCCCTGTGTCTTGCCAACCCGGGCAAGCGTGATGGATCCGGACGTGATGGTCACTCCAGAAACCTCGCGGTTGCTCATTAATCCATTTGCGATGTCGTTCGCGGACGTGGCGTCGTTCACATAACAGGCAATCTGCAACGATCTCTCCACCGTCGAGAGCAGCTGCTGCAGTCGAATACTCGCCCGCTGTTGTTCGCTGCGTTCCACGGTCACGGAGACGACCCACGCGAATGTCAGCCCGAGAATCATCGCAGGGACGAGGATCGCGAGCGTCGTGCGCGTAACGATGCTGCCTCGGACGCGCGCGTAGAACCACTGTGTCCAGCGGTTATTCCGTAATTTCAAACGCGATATGAACACGGCTGTCGACTACCGACCGGTCCACGTACGCAATGGCATTCGGGTTGGTTGCTACGATATCGATCGCCGTTTCTACGCCGGATACGGCGAACGGAGGAGATATCTTCCCGGAAAAGGACAAGCGCGCCCAATACGAGACCATGTCCGAAGGATTCTTGTGCGCGAGCAACCAGTAGAACTGGCAGCGCGCCGCGGAACGCACGTCCAGGTCGATGGGCAACGCGGACGCGCCAGTCGGAAAGTTGCGATAGCGGCCGAGGAAGATGTCCAACACCTCGCTGCGAGTCAGGTGCTGGACTCCAATAGTGGGATTGACTATCACTACGAGCGTCGTCTGTGCGCGGGCCGGTGACACCAACAGGGCCGCGACGAGCGTGAGAATATGTTGTAGGAATATCCATTTCGGTCTCGGACTCGATGACACGGATCGTCCCCTCACGGCCGAAGAGAACAGCGGTTGAGGTCCGACTGAGTGGCAACCCATTGGGTATGTAACATGAGTTTCCCACGGCCGCTGCAGCGCAAATGTGTTCTGCATCAACATTGCTGCGTTCGACCAAATTTCGCATTGCATCATCGTTTGGAGTCCGATGTATACCAGACGCGGTTTGCCATAGCGCGAGTGCAGTCGGGGCCGAGGCTGCATGCGGGTACGCGTTGCGCGAGTTGACGGTTTCAGCGCGCTGACGGTTGTCTCGCGGCGAGCTTAAAATGTTCTGCGCACTGGCGCGTCTCCAACTCGGCAAACACACGAGCCGCTGCACGTGGTTTCTCGATTCCATAGCCCTGCGCGTATTCGACTCCCAGCTCACGCAGTCGGTGGATGATTGCCTCTGTTTCCGCATATTCCGCTACTGTGTCGATGCCGAGATCCCCGGCCAGCGTGACAATCGCACGCACGATCGCAGCGGAGTGTGGGTTCGTCAGGATGTTGGACACGAAACTGCCGTCGATTTTGACGCGGTCTATGGGGAGACTGGTTAGATTTTTCAGAGAGTTGACGCCGGTGCCGAAGTCATCGAGCGCGAAATGGCAACCGATGGCACGCAGTTTCTCAATGAATCTGACGGCCTTGGCAAGGCTGAGCAGAGCGACAGTCTCGGTCACCTCGAACATGACAAATCCGGGCGGCAGGCGTGCCTCGCAAATCAGGGCGTGTACGCGTTCGAGGAACTCGTCGTCCGTCAGTGATGGTCCCGCGAGGTTGATGGACAAAGAGACGTTGGCTGCCAGAAGTTGCGACAAATAGGGCCGCGCTTGCGCGATGGCGTGTTCGATGACCCACAGGTCCAGCTCAGGCGCGAGTTCCGCGCGCTGTGCGACGGCCAGGAGCGGGCCGGGCGCCCTGTTTTCGTTTGGCCGATCTACCAGGCGAAGCAGCAGTTCATAGCCTCCTACTTCCTCCGGGCGATTCAAGGGCATGATTCTCTGCGCAAACAGTGTCAAGCGATCTTCTTGCATCGCCTCACGCAACTGCTGAAGGGCGACGATGTCCGTGTGCCGCCGGATCATGGAGGCGTCGTCGTCCTGATAGATCTCAAGGCGGTCTCGCCCGCGGTCTTTCGCAGTTTGGCAGGCGAGCTCAGCCAGTACGAGGCCGCGCTCGAATTCTGTCGGGAGGCCGAATGAGGCGATACCACAGCTGAGAGAAACAGGTTGCTGCTGGGAGATCTCAGTCGCCATGGGTACAGCGAGTTCTTGGATCGACCGTGCGACGATCTCAGCGACAGAAGTGCTGGTGTCGGGCAGCACGATGGCGAACTCGTTGCCCGAAATACGGGCCGCGGCGGCGTGCGACGGCACTGGTGGCTGTTGCATAAGTTGGGCGACACGGGCGATAAGGGCATCTCCGGCTGCGAAGCCACCGACTTTGTTGACGACGTGGAGGCGATCGATGTTGATACAGATCACCGCATGAGACCCGGTGGCACTTGCGGTGATGGAGTCTGCCGTCTCGATGTGCTGCTGCAGGCCGAGCCTCGTGTATAGGCCGGTGGCTCGATCGAAGTCCGCTTCGAGCAGGGCGTCGAAATGGCGGCAGAGGTGCTTGGCGACGGATAGATGGAGGGGGGTGAATTGGGGATCATCCGTCGAACGCAGGAGGCACAGGGCGCCTGGGGCGGCGCTTTCGTCCCGGCCGACAACGGGAATCACCAGCAACCGCATCCCGGGGAGCGCTGCAGCCCGGTTGGGGGGGCGATTGTGGAGCATAGGCCGCTTCGTGAGCTGAATCGACTGCAGGCAAGAAGTTTCGAGGTCGCGAAAGGTCTCTACAGCCCATTGCGTGTTAGCTCGAGTCGCGGCCTGCACCAGTCGAATGTGACGTTGTGGAATGAGGAGCGCTCCCAAGAGGCAGCCGAGATGGTCTGTCAGGGCGGCCAACATGTGAGCGAGCCTGCTCGAAATGTCGTGTGGTTGAGGGCTGTCCTTGTGATGTGTTGCGAGCGCGCCGATCTCGAGTAGCCAGTCAAGCTCGGCCGCAGGGTTGGGTGACTCCGGCCCTGGTGAGGCATTCATCGGCAGGGGCTGAGTGGACACTGACTTCACTTCCTGGGGGCAACACTACATCCATTAACCGGCAGCGGCCGTTGCTGGGCCGACGGCTGGCGCACGTAGGACCTTCAACATTCTTTTGCGGCATATTAGGTGATAACGGTCGAAGCGCAATTTGCGGGGTGCAGGGTTGTGAGATGAGTCATGGTCTGTGCGCTGTTTGGATCATGGCGCCTGCATTGCAACAATACGACAGCGCGGACATTTTGCGGTTGCGGTGTAGGCTGGAGGGAATGGTAGTAGTCCGAAGGGAGGGGTTTGAGGGCGGGAAGGGGTGCCGTTAACTGAAGTGAAGCTGCAAAGCGGTGTTGGAAAGCTTACGCCGTGTGGCCGCATTGGGAACCCACGCGGCGAGCTCATCGAGGGTGTCCTGGAAAGTGACGTGGGACTCGTGGCCCACGAAGGGCAGTCGCTACCCCAGACGAGCCGCTCGGGGCCCACATTCTCGAGGAGCGACTGAGCGAGCTCATATGCGAGGGGGCGCGTTGGGGGGTGGCGATACGGTAGTCCGGGGGAGGCCCAGGTGAGGCGGTAGGCGCTGGATAGCTTGACCCAGGTGCGGCCTCTTCCTTGAGGCTGATCGTCTCGGAACGCTTTCCGTGTTGGTTTACAACAGCGGGGTCACGGGGGCGGCGTCGGCGTTGGCGGAGGTGCGGACTGAGACCATTGATCAGGTGCTCAATGTCAATCTTGCCCCGGCTGGGTGAGGTGAGCAACTCGTCAGCAGTGCTGACGCCCAGCAGGTAATGCAGTACGCCGCTATCGCGCAAGTAGACCTTCGGTGCCTTCACGAGGCGCTTTCAGACGTCCAGCTGAACGCACAGTCGTGCTCTCAAATTTGCGTTTGCTGTTTACATGTGTAAATATTGACCATCGTTTACGGATGTAATTATTGATGGAGGGACGGTGACAGTGAAGAGCTCAATGCCTATCAGCGAGGCTGAATCCATTGTCATGCAGGTCTTCTGGGAGCGCGGCGCCCTGCCGAGCGAGGATGTCGTTTCTGCACTGAAGAGTCACGGAAAGTGGCAGGAGTCCACGGTAAAAACATTGCTGAACCGGCTGTTGAAGAAAGGCGCGCTTCGCGCCCGCAAAGACAAACGTCGCTACGTCTATTCACCCGTTCTTACCCGCAACGAGTGGCTGTCTCGCGAGAGTCATGGGTTCCTCGACCGCTTGTTTGGCGGTCGAGTCGTGCCGCTGGTCTCGTACTTCAGCCAGCAGAGGAAACTCAGCAAGAAGGACATCGAGGACCTCAAGCGCTTGATCAAGGAGATCGACGATGCGCGCTGAGTTGTTCCAGGCTTTTGCCGAAACGACTCTCGCCGCGAGTGTGGCATTGGTGCTCGTCGGGCTGCTACGCAAGCCGATGCGGGCCGCCGTCGGCGCGCGCGCGGCATACTTGCTGTGGCTACTGGTCCCGGCGATGGCAACCGCGGTACTACTGCCTGCGCCCCCGGCTCTTTTGTCATCTCGGTTAAATCTCGTGCCCGAGCAGATCAGCTCAACCTTCACCAGAGTTACATCAGGAGAATCCGCTTCCGAGCATGCTCTATTCACCAGCGTTGCGCTCACAATCTGGAGCATTGGCGCCGGTGCAATGCTCTTCTCGATGCTCGCGCGGCAGCGAGTGTTCGAGCGAACCCTTGGTGTACTAACACGCGACGCGGATGGCCTATACCGCGGCGACGTCGCCGCGCCGATGATAGTCGGTGCATGGCATTCGAAGATCGTCGTGCCAACGGATTTCGAGGCACGCTACTCGCCGGAGGAACGCGAATTGGTCCTGGCGCATGAACGCGCGCATCAGGCTCGTCACGACGTCGCCGTCAACACGATCGCATCGTTTGCGCTTTGCTTGTTTTGGTTCAATCCGCTGATGTACCGCGCGCTCGCTTGGCTGCGATTGGACCAGGAGTTGGCTTGCGACGCGCTTGTACTGTCGCAGCGCGACGATGCCCGTCGCCGCTATGCCCATGCTCTGCTCAGGACCCAGCTCGCGACCGAATCCGCACGGCACTCATCCGTGGGTTGCCATTGGCAGTCCGCCCATCCCCTAAAGGAGAGAATTGTCATGCTCAAGCGCTCCCTTCCCACACGGCCACGCCGCCTCGCTGGCCTCGCATTCGTCGCCGCTCTTACCGGGGTTGCGAGCTACGCAGCCTGGTCCGGTCAGGTTTCTATGATCGCGGGTCCGTCGATCCTCGTCGATTTGAAGATAACGATCTCGAATCCACAGACGCATGAAATAAGGGCGCTGGCGACTCAGTACCTCGTCCATTCGGGCGAGACGATCCAGGATGCGAATGGCCGACCGCTTGACTTCGCTTGCACGCCGTACTTTGTGGACGAATCCGAGAGATCGACCGACTGGAGTGATCAACGGGCGCGCGGCATTCCGCTCTCGGTTGCAGGGCGGATACTGCTCGACTGCGCAATTCGCCGTGATGGTGAAATAGTCCAGAGACCCGCGGTCATCGTGAAAGACGGTGAGCCCGCGAGGATCGAGACTGCGGAGAGTGGTGGACGGTACCTCTATCGGTTCGAGGTAACTGCATCAACATCCCAGGAGAAGATCGCTGCGGCCAAAAACCAATCGGGCAAGTGATGGAGTGGAAATAAAGCGCGCAACCGAAGGGAAGCCTACTTTCGCTCTGCATTAGAGCACGGCGCTCGCAAGGCGAAACTCATGGGTGTCCGCTGGCCGGCGTTCGCCATTGCTGACGACCCCGGGACACCAACCGTGCCGATCTCGTCGAGGAGCATTGTAAGCGGCCATCCCTCGAAAACCGCGCCTGAACAACAGCGGCAAGGAATGTCAGGGCAGGCGGCTCCTCAGTTTCAGCCACAGGGGTGACATCGATAGACCTATCATCCGGTTGGGCCCCTCTGCCAATGCGAGTTACTGTCACACGCTTCCAAGGGATGGTGGACAGTCTGACGAGTGGGCTGGCTCGGGAGGTGGGCGGGGAAGGAATTCGGGTGACTGCAGTGTCGCCGGGGCCGCTACGCACCGCGGATTAACTAAGTTCTCGAAAGTATGGTGTGGCAGAGGAGGGAGTCGAGCCCCCGACGCCGATTGCAAATCACCCCGCTACGGACCAGGTGGTTGTGCGAGAGTTGCGGTGCGATCGGGTTCGCGTGCTCGGGCGCCGAGTACTCGGTGGTAATGCGCCCATCGATTCCACTTCGCTGTCATGCAGTTGAAAAGCAATCTCCTCGGGGGAACAAGACTCGTTGGTGCGGGGGATGATTGTCGTCCGTTCCCTCGGGCTTTACCGTTAGAGCAAACGACTAAGGGCTCTGATCCCTTGACCGTGTTCCCCGCGGTGTACTCCTACGCGGCCTCGTTGTACAAACATCTTCTGCCGCCCTGATCTGACATGGTGCGCCACGCTTAAGACACATGGCCCCAAGAATCCAATGTCAGGGATGTAAGGAATAGAGAAGGAGGAGCCCTTGGAGATCAGGAGAAGATTCGGGACCGCGCGTGCGTTGATCCCGGTGATGGCGGTTATTTTCTCGTTCGTCAGTGGGGTATTCGCTCTACCGGCCGTGGGGGATGATCGTGAGGACTCTGAACACTGGGTTGGTATCTGGGGCGCGAGTCCGGATTCAACCGGTCAAGTGTTCAATGGTCAGACGATCCGGCAAGTCCTGCGTATCAACGGCAGCGGCAGGCAGGTTCGCGTGCGATTCTCGAACGAGCTCGGGACCCAGGATCTCGTGATCGGTGCCGCGCACATTGCTGTTGTGCAAAGTGGCGCCTCCGTCAGGCCGGAAACGGATCGGGTGCTGACCTTCTCAGGCCAGCCGACTGTCACCATTGCGGCAGGTTCCCCGGCGCTGAGCGATCCCGTCGATATCGACGCACCGGCTTTGAGTAGTCTTGCGGTTAGTATTTTTCTGCCATCCAGCACCGGTCCGGCGACGGCGCACAACTTCGTCATCGAGTCGACTTTCATCTCCCCGCCCGGGGACTTTACGGGCGTCGCTACCATGCCCACGGGCAGCTTTTCGGCATCACGTTTCTTTCTAACAGCCGTCTACGCTCGCGCGGAGCCGCAGTCCGTGGCCATCGTTACACTCGGCGACTCGATTACGGAAGGGGTTGGCTCGAGCTTCGCCGCCGACCACCGCTGGCCCGATCGATTGGCCGAGAGACTGGCAGCTACGCGACGGGAGAGAGCCATCAGCGTCGTCAACGAGGGCATCGGCGGAAATCGGGTACTACATGATGTCGTTGGGCCGAATGCGCAGTCGCGTTTCGACCGCGATGTGCTGTCTCAGCCGGGCGCCAGATTCGTCATCTTTCTTGAAGGGATCAACGATATCGGCTTTGCGGGAGCTGTGAACTTTGTCACTGCAGATCAAATCATCGCCGGTTATCAGAAGATCATCGACCGGGCCCACTCTCACGGCCTCAAGATATTTGCCGGCACTTTGACGCCTTTCGAGGGCACGCTGATCCCGGGTTATTTCACTCCGGAAGGGGAAGTGAAGCGGGAGACGGTCAATACCTTCATTCGTACGAGTGGCGCATTCGACGGGGTAATCGATTTCGAAGCTGCCGTGCGGGATCCGTCTCATCCGACCCGCATGTTGCCAGCCTTTGACAGCGGTGATCACCTTCATCCTAGCGATGCGGGCTATCAGGCGATGGCCAACGCCATCAACCTGAGGCTCTTTGACCTGGATGAGGATCATTAAGAGTGCGGTCGAGGCCTGCCTCGCCCCCACCCCGGCACTACTGAGCCATAGACCTGCTCATCCCTACTCGATACAAGTAGTACGGGCCACCCCCTGCCGAAGGGGCAGGTAGGAGTGGATCGCCGTCGTTGTACCTGCGGCTGGCAACCCAACCGCTGCAATGTTGCCCTGGCAATCGATCCATAGCGCGTTCGTCAGAAGCGCCGTCGGTCCGCCTGCCAGATTGAAAGTCAGGTTGTACATTGTTCCGTTCGTGTAGTAAAACGCTCGCGAGAGGACCGATCCGTTGACACTCGAGATGGTGTTGGTGTAACCGACGATTTCGTGCGAGTCGTTTATGGCCGAAGCGGCGCTGTTATAGTTCTGTCCGGCGATGGCTCCAAGGTCAGTCATTGCACCGCTGTTGTAAAGAAAGGCGTGTCGAGCCTGCTGAGTCGAGTTGGCCAGCGGAAACTTCGTATCCGAGACGCCGATGATCTCCCCCTCATTGTTGTAGTTGATTGCTGCAGCACTGGGGCCGCTGGTGCGCGCGCTACCCAAGGCGCCCGGCAGGACACTCAGGTCCGTCAACTTCGGGAACTGACCGGGGATAAACATCCACATCGCGGCATCCGAATTCGGGGTAGTCAAGCAGGTAGAGCCTACGATCTCACCGCCAGGAGATTCGGCGTAAATCAGATTGGTGGTTGAGCCAAAGCAAGCGGCACCTTGAGTTGAAGCCTCGCTCGGCAAAGTGGTGTTTGGTGTGGCTTGTATAGCCTGCCAGGGCAGGCCGGAGCCGGCGGTGGTCGGTCCGAGATCGACGAGGGAGAATTGCGGCGTGGTCTGGCCGAATGCACTCGAACAAAATGCTGATGCGAGCAGCAGGGCGCAAAAGCTGGTGCGATACATAAGGATAACTTCCTTGCAACAGACTTGTAACAGTTTGCGGCTGATCCCGACCGCCGTCGGGGCCCCCTCCTTGAGGATTCTCTGGTCCCGCGCCGTGATAGTTGGCTGTAGAACGCGAGTCTGGGCAAAAGTGTTCCGCTAGGATGCGGGGAGTATGGTGCTTCTGAGGTTTCGACAGGTGCGCAAGTCTCTGGTCAAAGCAATAGGGCTCTGCGCGTAACAGGCATCATTGCTGGAGGAGCATCGCTTGAGTTTGGCTCAGCAATCGCAGATTGAACGTCTCATTGCTCTGTTTTATGCAGCGTTCGACAATCGGGAGGGGAGGGCCATCGCTGTGGCGGAGCTCCGTGAAATGTTTCTCCCGGATGCAAGGGTGACGCGACTGGCGGCAGGTCTGATCGAGTCGTGGTCCGTCGATGAGTTTATTGCGCCGCGCGAGGCTATTCTCACCGATGGGACCCTTGTCGATTTCCACGAGTGGGAAATCGAAGGAGCCACAACTATTTTCGGCAACATCGCGGAGCATCGGTCGCGGTTCGGGAAATCCGGGCTGCTGCGGGGGAGCCCTTATGTTGGGGAGGGAAGGAAATTGATTTTGCTCTGTCAGTTGGACGCTCGATGGCGGATCGTTTCGATTCTCTGGGAAGATCTCTGACGGGCAGGGCAAACCAGTCGGCTGGCCCGTTAGTCACTGGTTCACTCGAGGTATTCCGGGGCCGGTCGGATTCAATCGAGAGTCTCCAGGGGTTTGCCCGGATGACTCGAGCTGGGGATTACACACCGAGGAACAGGAAATCGAGGGCCGCCACAATCTCGTTTCTATAGGATCCCAATTGGTCTTTCACGCTGCGGAGGTCGGCGATACCAACAGGGGCCATGCGCGGGACGAGCAAGACGTGCTCTACGCCCGACACCTTGACAATGGGGGTCAAGCGCCCCGATACCCCGGGTATGCGCGCGCGGGCGACTAACGGAGCAACCATCCGATCGCGACCCGTATCCGCGAGCTCAGATTGAAGGATTGTGACGAACGGAAAAGCGTCTTTTGCACGCGGAATCGGGTTCTCGAAAACGTCGTACTGACTCACGGGTTGTTTGTATCGCTGTCCGTGCCACGATAATGTTCCCGGACCATCTCAGGGAAAGAACCGTGCTCGGACTCATAAGCGTCGAGTGCCTCGATGTCCTGGCGGACCTCCGCCTTGAGTTGCTCCGCCTTGCGCCGTGCAACTTCTTGGGCCAAAGCTTCCTCGGCGATCTGCGAGGCGTTGATGCCGCAGCGTTTGGCCTGGGCGTACAGATCTGAATTGAGGGTAACGCTTACCGTCTGCTTTGCGGCTTTGGTGTCGTAGAACGGGGTTCTCATCGAGGTCTCCATTGAAGACTCGGTAATGTAACCCGTGTCTTAGGCACGGGTCTATTACATGTGCATCTCGCAACGTAATTCGCGCTAACCACTTGAATATACTGGTTGCTCGATATTTGGTTGCGAATAACTTCCCTCATAGATTGTCCGATGCCGTCATCGGCCATGGGACTGATTGTCTAGGTAGATGTAATTGGCGCATAATTATCATTATGTAAAATAGAGGCACAACCTACTCAGCCCGAGACGTACCGCGAATTCGAGTGTTCGGAACATAACACTGCTTTGGGCTCCCATTCCAACACGGTTTGCGGATGCAGACGGTCTGCAGGTCGTCGGTAGATGGGTGGATGTGTCTGCCGAGCATAGGGCTAAGCGACCCGATCTGCTTTTGCCCTGAAATATCTGGAAATCGATATCAATGGCGCAATCTGCGCCCGCCACCACGACTTCGGTGGCGGAAATTCCGTTCCCAACCCCGTCTTGGCCCACTCTCCGGGGTTCGGTTTGAGGAAGGTTCCGAACACGATGTCAAACACTGGAAACACATCGGCGAAGTTCCGGTTGTGATGAGCTGGATCGACGGAATGGTGAATACGGTGAAGTTGCGGAGTCATGAGAACTTGATCGAGCCAGGGCAGCTCGATTCGAATCGCCGAGTGATAGAACATTGACCACAGCGATAAGAAGGCAGATGAGTAAAAGGCGGCTTGTCCGGCCTCTTTGAGGTCCAGGTCGAAGATGAGTCCGAGTGTGAAGACGGAGAAGAAGGCGCGAAACGCGGTTTGGAGGAAATGGTCTCGCTCATACGTTGATACATTCATGTTTTCATCGCTATGGTGAATCTTGTGAAACTCCCACAGCAACGGAATGCGATGCTCTAACCGATGGGCGAAATAGAACCATCCATCGTGAAGAAGCAATGGAACAGCGATCATGGCGAGAACTTCGAGTGTCGGCCCAGCTGTGGGTAGTTTGCCGATGTCAGAGAATGAGAATGAGATCGGGTGCCAGGGAAGATGCGCGCGCACTTGGCCGCTCCATAGGCCGGCAAGCATTCCGAACGGATATGAGAGGACTAAGCCGGAAACGCTGATCAGGACATTGGTCATATATTCCCTGACACGAGGTCGCTGCCCCACCGGCCGGATTTGCTCGAGAATCGCGAACGGAATGATTGCGCCGACGCTGAAGAGGAGCACCATCGGGGCCATCTGAGAGAGGGTCTGAATGATGGCTTGCAAGGCTCGTCCCCTTTTGCAATCACAACTGCGCTTGCGTCGCGGCGTACAGATGCTCTGTGTGACGGAACCTGTCAACGATTAAAATCTCGCACGGACGTGAGATCTATCGGGCCATCTGGGTAGCATCAGACAGATGACGAGGAAGGGAGCGGGTAGGCCCTCACTCCATGATTCGGGCTGCTTAAGCTTGCCAAGTCTGGACTCCGAATCGTCGGTGGAGAGGCGATCTACGGAGTTTTCCCGCGAGATTAAAACAATGAGATTCCTGTCAGCTCGGCGAGCTTGGTGGTGAGTCGATCCTGGAAGTCAGGGTCGGACACGGCGGCGGCGGGTTGCTGCTGTTGGCGGTGAAACCAATAGGCGCCGCTGACTTTCGCGGCAGGGTCGTTGCTGACGGCGAGCCATGTCTGCGTTAGGTATCCCATCTTCAGGTCGTCTGGCGCTCCAGGGCCGCCCATCTTTGTCGGGACCCAGCCTGGGTCGACGGCGTTGCTGAGGACGGGCGGCCAGCGTCGAGCTACTGCGAAGGCTAATGCGGTGAGGTAGAGTTTGCTTTCAGAATAGGCGGCGCTCGGCTCCCAGCGGCGGTCCTTCCAATCGATGTCTCGCAGGGTGCTGCACCCGCCACGATGCATTCCGCTGCTCAGGTAGATCAGGCGATCTGGGCGTTCGATGAGTGCGGTGAGCATGTACGGTGCCAGGGTGTTTACGGCGAGGACCTTCGCGTGACCTTCGGGTGTCGTTCCACGATTCGGTTCCTGGTAAATGCCGGCGTTATGGATCACAGCGTCCATCTTTCCGAATTTGTTGACTTGTGCAGCCAAGGCGCGCGTCTCGGCTGCGCTGCTCAGGTCGCCGATGACAACCCCTCCCGAGCGGGCGGCCAAGTCGGCGAAGGCGGAAGCGCGTTCCGAGGAGCGTGCGTGCAGGACGACCTGGTGGCCTTCAGACATGAGGGTACGTGCCGCTGCGAGGCCGAGCCCATCGGTGGAGCCTGTGATTAAGATGCGACTCATATGGCTGTCCTTTGAGGGATCCCTGTCCGCGCGTGCTTGATTAGAGAGCTGCAGCATAATGCCGCCGGCACCTGACCCTGTAATCGATGAGTGCCATGCAGATACAACCGCCGCCGCAGGCAAGTCTCACCCCTACTCGGTTTTACCTGCCTGAGCTGGATCTCGTCCGTTTCGTCGCATTCTTTTTGGTGTTCTCGAGTCACGTCGTTCCGGGCGAGCCGGAGTTTTATCAGCAGGCGGGGATTCCCGGGCCTATTGCTACGGCGATAGTCA
>Ga0265331_10000503_pt1 | contig 36817 bp, 32 predicted proteins | sample 41923metaG_FD_202088 | JGI IMG/M metagenome (GOLD analysis project Ga0265331, IMG submission 202088) | Rhizosphere microbial communities from Carex aquatilis grown in University of Washington, Seatle, WA, United States - 4-19-23 metaG | ecosystem: Host-associated > Plants > Roots > Rhizosphere... | reverse complement strand
CTCATTATGGGGCACGTCGAAAGTTACCCACATGTTCTTCAGAACGTAATGCTTTGACTGGTAGCGGCAACCGTGGCAATTAATGATCAGGGTGGAAGTGCGCTCCTGAAACGGCCTGCCCAGTGCGTCCACGCCCGTCACTGTCAGCGGGACGGCTTGAACAATTCTGGTGCTGCGCCGTTTTTGTGAATCTATCTCGGGACTAACGTTGGATTCCGCCACAAATGCACCCCACGGTCAGTTTTTAAGCCTAACATTGAAGCTTTCAGGCGTCGAAAACGCTGAAATTTATGGATTCGTATTAGTTACGCCTTGTGACTGCACATGCGGATTTGGACCCGCAATAATATTTCCCGAGGATGGCATTCCCTCCACGAGAACCGACTTGCGTCACGCGACGTGCTCTGAGGACGGAGAGGCTGGGCGCCTTTCGCCTTCGCAATGTACTACAAGACTGGAGGAGGGAACAAGAGGGCGTTTCAGCAGAGAAAACTGCACTGAGCCGAAGGCTATCGAATGGCTATGGATACCAGGGAAGGTTGTGGGGCTCTTTGAGGAAGCGAAAACTCACCTGGTGTGCAGCAAGCGGTGTAAAGCATCGCAAAATCGCGCTGCATGTCCGGCATTTCCCGCAGGCCTTTCAATGTTTCCTTTAGGATTGAGGAAGCCACCGCGTCACTCGGGAGAGTCAGTCGGTAGTGCATCCAGCGGCCCTGCCGCCGGGCCTCCACAATGCCTGCTCGCCTCAGGTACGCCAGGTGGCGGGAAATCTTCGGCTGGCTCATGGCCAGGATTTCCACGAAATAGCAGACACAGATTTCGCGGTCGGCGATCAAGTTGAGCAAGCGGAGGCGCGTGGGATCGGCCAGGGCACGAAAGAGCAGATCAAGGGCAACCGGTTTTTCTTTTTCCGGCATGACAATATATTATATATGGCTTGACAGATGTATACAAGGCGTCTAGTCTATTCATATATGCATTTGCATATGTATTGTGAGCGCCATAGGAGAACCCCATGCCAACGGCCACGATTCGATCATTAAAGGCCCACGTCTCAATCAACGTGAAAAATGTTTCAGAGAGTATTGCGTTCTACCGAAATCTCTTCGGCATCGAGCCTTCGAAGATACGCAACGGATACGCGAAATTCGACGTATCCAATCCGCCGCTCAACTTTACGTTGAACGAGGGAGCGAATGAAGTGCGCGGCGCTTTATCCCACATGGGAATTCAGGTTGCGTCAACCGAAGACGTGCTGGCTGTACGCCGCCAGTGGCAAGAACGGGGATTGCTGACCCGCGACGAAATGAAGACGGAATGCTGCTATGCGTTGCAGGATAAGACCTGGGTTCGCGATCCCGATGGAAACGAATGGGAAGTGTTTGCGGTTCTCGAAGACAATCTGCCCGAAAAAGTCGCGACGGAAAAATCCTGCTGCGGACCGGATTGCTGTTCCCCGGCGGCAGCAGTAAGACTCTGACAGCCGCGAGAGAGCATGATGGATAAACGCTACAACGTCCTATTTCTGTGCACCGGAAATTCCGCACGCTCGATCATGGCTGAAGCCATACTCGGTCATAAGGGGCGTCCGAATTTCAACGCCTATAGCGCGGGCAGTCATCCATCGGGGGCAGTCCGGCCTGAGGCGTTGAAGCAAATCGAGAATGCGGGAATACAAGCATCGGGTTTTCGCAGCAAGAGTTGGGATGAATTCGCGACTTCCGGCGCTCCGCGCATGGATTTCGTTTTTACGGTATGCGACAACGCAGCGAACGAAGCTTGCCCGATTTGGCCGGGACAGCCGATGACCGCACATTGGGGTGTCCCGGATCCTGCGGCCGCACAAGGCACGCAGGAGGAAATTCAGCGCGCTTTTAGAGAAGGTTTTGTATCTCTCGACCGTCGAATCTCACTTTTTCTGAGCTTGCCAATTTCTACTCTCGACCGGCTAGCCATCAAAAGAGAGATCGACCGCATAGGCAACCAATGAAATCCCTGTTCCCGCAACTCAGGTGAAATGAATGACCACTCCCTACGCCCAAGGTCCCGCCTGCTCCCCTATCGCGCGCGCCCGTCTCTCCTTCCTGGACCGCTACCTCACACTATGGATTTTTCTCGCAATGGCAATCGGTGTTGGATTGGGGCATTTCATTCTGGGGACGGCGACTTTTGTTCAACGATTTCAGGTTGGCACTATAAACATTCCCATTGCCATTGGGCTAATCATCATGATGTACCCGCCCTTGGCCAAGGTGCGCTATGAAAAACTCGCCGAAGTCTTTCGCAATCGTCGCGTACTTGCGCTTTCGCTCCTCCAGAACTGGGTGATTGGACCGATTGGAATGTTCTTCCTGGCGATTATTTTTCTTCACGGCGAGCCTGCGTACATGCGCGGGCTTATCCTGATTGGAATAGCGCGTTGCATCGCAATGGTTATTGTCTGGAATGAATTGGCTTCCGGCGACACGGACTATGCCGCAGGTTTAGTTGCATTGAACAGCATCTTCCAGGTCCTTTTCTACAGCGTCTATGCGTGGGTGTTTATCACCGTTCTTCCCACGTGGTTCGGTTTGGAGGGAAGCGTTGTCCGTGTTGGCATCGGACAGATTGCCGAAAGCGTCTTTTTCTACCTGGGTCTGCCGTTCATTGCGGGCGTTCTCACGCGCTTCTTCCTGTTGCGCGCCAGAGGAGACGAGTGGTATCGGACTCAGTTCATTCCGCGTATTAGTCCGTTAACTCTGGTGGCTCTTTTGTTCACGATTCTGGTGATGTTCAGCCTCAAGGGCGACCTGATCGTCCGTCTCCCGCTTGACGTGCTTCGCATCGCACTGCCGCTGCTGATCTATTTTGTCTTTATGTTTCTGGTGAGTTTTTGGATGGGCCGCAAGCTTGGCGCGGACTATTCGAAGACCGCAACGCTTTCCTTCACTGCGGCGAGCAATAATTTCGAATTGGCGATCGCCGTTGCGGTGGCGGTCTTTGGCCTCAATTCAGGGGAGGCCTTTGTCGGCGTAATCGGCCCACTGGTGGAAGTGCCGGCGCTGTTAGGGCTTGTGAATGTATCGTTGTGGTTTCAGAAGCGTTATTTTGTCACTAAAGCGCGCGGTGTTTGAACGTGCGAAGGCCCTTGCTGTAGCTGGCGACAGTCTGCCCATCGCCGAAGAGTTTGTATTTGTAGGTGGTCAGCCCTTCAAGTCCCACAGGGCCGCGTGCGTGGAGCTTTCCAGTGCTGATGCCCACTTCCGCGCCCAGGCCGTAGCGGAAGCCATCCGAAAATCGCGTGGAAGCATTCTGATATACGCCCGCCGCGTCCACAAATTCCATGAATCGCGCCGCAACGTCATGGCTTTCGGTGACGATGGATTCGGTGTGCCGGGAGCCATAGCGGTTGATGTGCTCGATGGCTTCATTGACTCCGTCCACGACCTTGATCGAAACGATCAGATCGGAATATTCCTTGTTCCAGTCGTCTTCGGTCGCTGGGGGAACTTCCTCCGCTCCTGCAAATTCCATGGTCCTGGGGCAGCCGCGAACTTCGACTCCTGCGGCGCGGTATTGCGCAATCATCTGCGGCAGGAACGCGCGGGCGACATCGCGGTGAACCAGCAAAGTTTCGAGAGCATTGCAGGCCGCCGGGTATTGAATTTTGGAATCGAGCGCGATGTCGTATGCCTTCTGCAAGTCCGCATCCTCGTGCACGTAAACGTGGCAGATGCCTTCGCCGTGGCCGAGGACGGGGATGCTGCTGTTCTTCTTCACGTAGTTAACAAAAGCATTCGACCCACGCGGCACGATCAGATCGATATCTTCGTTCAATGTTAGAATTTGCGCTACGTCTTCCCGCGTGTGGAACAAGACGACCGAGTCCACCGGGATGTCGTGGAAGGCAGAGATCGCGTCGCGCCAAATCGAAACCAGCACAGAATTCGTCTCGGTTGCTTCCGCTCCGCCTTTCAGGCACACGGCGTTGCCGGACTTAAGGGCCAGCGACGCAATCTGCGGCACAACATCCGGTCGTGATTCAAACACGACTCCTACTACGCCGAGCGGGCACGATTCCTTATAAAGAACGAGTTTGTCGTCAAGCTCCATCGCTGACAGACGGCGGTGCAGCGGATCGGGCAACTGGGCCACTTCGCGCACTCGTGCCGCCATTTCCACCACGCCGCGCTCGGTCGTTCGCAATCGCGCGAACAGGGCGCGGGACATCTCGCCGCTCTCGACGGCCTTGGATGTCAGCGCGCAATCTTTTTCATTCGCGGCAAGAATTTCCGCCGAGCGCGATTCGATCGCGTTCGCCGCAGCGAGCAATGCGTCGTTGCGGCGCTCGCTGGAAACCGCCGCTAGGATATGCGCCGCATGCCGCGCTCGCCGGACGGTGCGCTGGACTTCCGAACCTTCGAGTTGGTTTTTCGTTACGTTCATTTGCGATCCAATAAAACAATGTTATCACGCTTGACCAGCACACCCGCTCGTCCGTTGGCTCTGCCGATCGATGCACCGTTTGCGCCGCCGATCATGCCTTCCGCGTCTCCGCGGGAAAAATCCGAAATTCCGCGCGCGAATTCCAGTCCTTCGGCATCTACGATGCTGACTACCTCGGCGGCGTCGAATTCGCCTTCCACATTGACTACTCCCGAAGCCAGCAAACTCGCTTTGCCCCCCGTGAGCGCCTCGCGCGCGCCCGCGTTTACGATCACGCGCCCGCGGACACCGGCGGCGTAAGCGATCCAGCGGCGCTTTCCCGCCATGCGCGTCTTGGACAAAAAGACAGTGCCAGTCGGCTCGCCGTCGAATATGCGGTCCAGTGTTTCCGGCTTCCTGCCGTTGGCGATCACGGCGATCCCGCCGGCTTGCGTAGCAATCTCCGCGGCGTCCAGTTTGGTCAGCATACCACCGCGCCCGCCTTCGGAAGGCCCGAGCGCCAGAGATTTCAATTCCGGAGTAATTTCTTCGACGAGGGGAATTACTTTTCCGCCCGAGTCTTTCGAACCCAATGGCCCGAATTCCATCAGCCCGTCCACATCGGTTAGCAGGACCAGCACATCGGCATCGATGTGGCTCATCACCAGCGCCGCCAGGCGATCGTTATCGCTGAAGATGCGTTCGCCCGCGCGAATATTCAAGTAGTCGAGCTCGGCGGTGGAGACGGTGTCGTTTTCATTGACGATGGGCAACACACCAAGTTTCAAGAGCGTTTCCATCGTCTCCCGCAGATTGGAATACCGCGTTCGATCGACGAAATCACCTTCGGTGAGCAGCACCTGCGCGAGATGAACGCTGTGCGTCTGGAAGAGTTTTTCGTACTCGTGCATCAACAGGCTCTGGCCGACGGCGGCGCAAGCCTGGCGCATCACCAGATCGTTCAGGCGGTCGCGATGCAGGCCCAGGCGTCCCCGCCCCAGGCCCACAGCGCCCGAAGACACCAAGACGACCTGTCGGCCATCCTTCTTCAGCCGTGCGATGGTGCGAGCAACCGGCGCCAGATGCTCGGCGTTAAACTGGCCGTCGCTGCCAGTCACGATGCCAGTGCCCAACTTGATCACTGCGCGGCGCGCAGCACGCAGCCTTTTCTGCTGCTCAGTTCCTGAAATCTGATTGGTCACGAGGTTTACTTTATCATTGACCAGCACTTGGGCGAAAGTTATGGGGGATCACGGGGCGGTTTACTCGGTGAGACGACCTGTATAGATTGCTTGAGCCAGTGAAGTTTGCGGATGGACGAACCCATTGAAATTATATTTAGGATAAGGGCGTGATCGTCTAGAGCTGTTTTCCTAATTAAATGCCGGCATTCTCCCTCGAATTTCGATCTTTGATGAGCATATTGACAAGTCGAACATTTGTTTTCGAGTCGGTACTTGCCTTACTGAGCCCAGCATATAACATTCTTGTTGGCCATGGACTACAATGGCGTGTATAGATCCAGCCATGGACAGTCAGAGTGGCTACATTATTCATAGGGCATGACATCACCTACTGAAAAAGAGACTGACATCTCTGTCGAATCATCCTCCGAGAAGCGTCGCCACTTACGCTTCCCGTTCATTGCATCTGTCGAAGTTATCGAGTCTAAATCCGGAGCACGAATTACAGGTCGCACCAGCGATTTAGGGCAGGGAGGTTGCTACGTTGATGCTCTTAGTTCCTTCCCACCCGGTACGGATGTATTTCTCCGCATTACGAGGGGCAATAATTTATTCGAGGCCCAGGCAAAGGTTTCTTTTTCACAAGACGGCATGGGCATGGGACTTGCCTTTGTCTCAGCCATGCCAAAGCATGTAAAGTTGTTTCAAAAATGGCTGCTCGAAGTTAGCGGGGAAGTTCCTCCCTCGGAGGATGTCCCCGAAAGAGATGCGCCGGGAGTAACAAACGGAATATTGAAAGAACAGGATTCCGTCCTGAAAGAGCTTCTGATTACACTCATCCAGAAGGGAGTTCTAACTGAATCGGAAGGGAAGGCGATGTTGGAGAAATTGCAATCTTGAGAGTTACCGCGACGACGATCCTACCAGCACAAACCCCAAAGATTTGCTCCACATTTGACATTCTCTGTTTTTGAGTCAATCGTGACCGCATTCTAAGAAGATTTTAACAAGATTGAATTTGAGTAGCCTCCTTACACTTTAGACTACTAAACATCGAAGGCATTAGTGCGTGCGTGTATTCATTGGTTGTTTGATTGATCTTAGGACATTTCCGGGGTGTCTCCGCTCTTGTCGTCCCTCTGAAAGGTTTGATATCTTGCACCCTGCTCAAGTTGGAATCGCTGGGTTCAGTACCTAGAATTTCCTTTTGAAAAAACCAGAAAGCAGGCTTCAAGGAATGGCTAACCGAAGTCCAGTAGACACTAGTTTCGAACAGATTTCTGCATACTCCCTCCTCTTATCGGAGGCGCTTTTCGAAGCGCTCGCAAAGAAGGGCCTTCTTTCACACAGTGAGGTCGTCGAACAAATCGGTAAATTAAAACAGGAGATGATGATTAGACGCCTCAGTTTTGACAAGACGGTCTAGCCAGGATTATGTTCGCTATAGGCGATTTTGATTCCTTACCATCCATAGACTGGCGCGCCCCCTGCTCTTATCTGTCATTTCTCGATGAGTTTTTAGGGTGCTACTTTGCTCCCGATCACCTAGCTTTCGCGGTGTGCACGATCTTGGACATGGAGGGTTTTCTCTTCCCTTCGGCTCGTTAATCGTTTTTTCAATCGGCTCATCCTTTGAGCTGTGCCCAGCAGGAAACGCCGGTCTTCTTCGTCAATATCTGCCAGGAGGCGACGAAATTTGATCCAGAATCGTATTCCACCTTTGGACATTTCCCAACCGACTCCATTCTTAACGCCGGTTGGAGTTGAGTTTGGGTGTTTAAGTGTCCCATGACCGTCGTAGAACAATTGATACATGGGAACATTCAAGGCTCGTGCCAATCGCTCAAGGGTTTCAAGGCCTGGAACGCTATGCCCATTTTCGATGCGTGAGACAAAGCTAGCGTATAGCCCGCTGCGATGTTCGACCGTGCTTAGAGAAAGACCCTTTTCCTTACGTAAGAAGCGGAGTCGTTCACCAATGTTCATTGCACTCATTTCCTTATGGCCGAATCGTGAACGGGCAGCCAATCTGCCAGCTTCTGCTTGATTTTTCCTTTTTACTGATTGGTGCAAAATGCCCCGCTCTCTCTTCCGACGTCGGCTTTTGACAGCGCGCTATCAAATCATCCCGATTCCTTAAGTTAATTTGACTTCCCAGCCCCATCGGCTAGCGTTCAGACAGGAATCGGAGAGTCAAAACTGCGTATAGAACCCTCTCAACTTACATATCGGCAAATGACCAGAAATCTTCAGTCAGGCATATATCCGAGCCGAAAGAATCCTGGAAGAAGTTTCGGGTTAGTTACGGGTATATTCTGGTTTTGCAGAAAAGTAGATGTTAAACAAGTTATAAGTGATCTATGGAAAGAGGATCTAACTTATGCTGTGGCAGAGGGTGACACAAGGACTTCGCGAGAGGCGCTTATCCCATGATCCAATCATTTTGGCTTACCAAGTCAGGTTTAACCAGAGTTTCGCTCCCAGGCAAGAGCTGACTTTAGGTAGGCAAACAACGAGCCATTTCTTCGAGTGTCCTCGCAAACTGCCGAGGACGGAGAGCAGGCAATCCCAAACATTTTTTCCCGCCATCGAGGGCGGGCAGCCAAAGGCAGCTATTTTCCACCGGCAAGCAAAGGAAGGCGGTAACGGGCAGGTTCGGTACGGTCGCAAGCAAACTGAAGCCGGTCCCATCGGGTAGATACGTATTGCTCAGCACCAGATCGACCGGGCGAGAACTCAAAAGTTCGGCCGCCGCTTCCAGACTGTAGGCGAAATGGCTTCGAAAGTTCCAAGCGTGCAGCCTATCTGTCAATTTTCGCGAGCTGTGAAAACCCTGTCCGACCAGGAGGACATTTCTGCCGAATAGTGTCATGGATAGCCTCTAGGATGCCACCGCTCTCTTAAGCGGGCGACTAAAGTACCAAGAGTACTAAAGGCAAGACTGTTCAAAAGCGGACACATCTTGCAAAAACGAGAATTTCTATGATTGTTGAGATAAATTCCGACAAGTTACAGGCGGGCAATGGACTGCGGGAAAGTTCTAGAGCCTACCGGAGAGCTTTCCTCAAGGACGGGTTCACTTCCAATCCTCCGTCGTAGTCGATGTATCCCTTCTTTCTGAAGCGATTCATGAAAAGGTTGATTCGCGGGCGCGTGGTTCCGACCATTTCCGCCAGAACCTGGTGACTTAGATGAGGAATCTCAACCGTCGCCCCGTTTTTCCTCTCCAAATGTGCTAGACGGAGGAGAACGCGCGCGAGCCGTTTTTCCGCGGAGGAAGTAAGCAGGTCCGCCACATGGTCCTGGTAGTCCTTCACGCTGGACAGCAGATAGGAAACCATGGAATTGGATGTCTTATTATCTTTGCGAAGCATTTGGAGCATTTTCGCCTTCTTTACGGTGCGGATGGAGCTGGCGGTCAACGCGACGGCCGTGGTCATCCGCAGTGGGTACCCGGCCAGGCAAAGCTCACCGAAGATATCGCCTACTCCCAGAATGGCCGTAACCGCGGATGCTGTATTTTTCGTTCGTGTGCTGAGCCGCACGCCTCCTTCTTGAATATAGAAAAGCGTATAGGCAGGCGCGCCTTGTTTGTAGATGTTCTCTTTGCGGCGGTAGCTGGAGATTGTGCCGCCCAAACTAGCTCCGGTAACGAAACCGGGAAGCAAGGAAGCCCCCGGATTTCCGTGATTCTTGTGTCGCTGCACTCCTGCTGCGCCGTTACCCATGGTTATACCTTCTCCGCTAACTTCACGGACTTCCGGTGAGCTTCCTGCGACAACTCGAAAGCTTTGGTGGCGTGTTCCAGTGCTTGTCGGGAATGCTCCTGCCCGGTTTGATGATCTTCTTTTCCATGGTGCGCCGCGGCACTGCGGTGCGCGTGGGCGGCAAGTTCGTGGAACTCGGCAGCTCTTTGGTGCGAATCGTTTGGCATGGGATTTTCCTTCTTTGTTCGAATTAATCCTACATCCATTTACAATTCCAGACTGTCTAATTGTGAACACGTATCTCCGGACGGTCTTCTTCCCAGCTCCAGGAGAAGGGATGAGGTTTTGTTGGCAGGGATCTTCAGGAATGCGGGTTATGCGGGGGAAAAGCTACAGGTCGCGGCGGCCTTCCATTGCTTTCATCATCGTAACTTCATCGGCGTATTCCAGGTCCGCGCCGACTGGAATTCCGACGCCGATACGTGTCACGCGGACGCCGAGCGGCTTAATGAGCTTCGAGAGGTACATGGCCGTGGCTTCGCCTTCGGCGTTGGGGTTGGTGGCGATGATGATTTCTTCGACGGTGCCGCCCTTGAGGCGCTCGATCAGGCTTTTCAGATGCAATTGATCGGGGCCAATGCCGCGTAACGGCGCGAGAGCTCCGCCGAGGACGTGATAGAGGCCGCCGTACTGGCGCGTTTTCTCGATGGCCATGATGTTGTGTGGCTCTTCGACGACGCAGATCGTTTTGTGATTGCGTGTGGGCCCGGTGCAGTAGAGGCACGGATCGTTATCGGTGATGTTGTTGCAGATCGAGCAGAGACGCATGTTCATCTTTGCGTCGCGGATGGCGTCGGCGAGCGCGATGGCGTCTTCCGGCTTGGCGCGCAGGAGATGAAACGCGAGCCGCTGTGCGGTCTTGGCCCCGATACCGGGCAGATGTTTGAGCTGGTCGATCAGGCGCTCGACGGGTTCGGCGAAATCAGGCATGCGGAGTCTTTCGTGATAGAGAGTTCCGTGATCGATAGTTCCGCGATGGAGTGTGGCGGACCGGAGGAAATAGTTTCACTCGGGACATCCGCTGAAAACACAACTCTAAAGTCCTGATTAAAACAATCCTGGAATTTTCAATCCCGCCATTCCGGGGATCGAGCCGCTCAGGCTCTTCATCTGGCTGGTCAGCTCTTCATCGACGCGGCGTCCGGCCTCATTGACGGCGGCGCACACCAGGTCCTGCAGCAATTCCTGATCTTTTCCCGCGAACACTTCGGGGTCAATGCGAATCTCGGTGACCTGCTTTTGCCCATTCATTCTGACGTTGACCATGCCGCCGCCGGCCGATGCATCGACGTGCACGGTTTCGATCTGCTTCTGCAGGCTTTCCTGCATTTGGCGAAACTGCGTGAGCATCTGCTGCAGTGCTTTGACTTCCATGGTCTATTCCTCGCCCCGGCGTTTCACGTCGGAAATCTGGCCGCCGAACCGCTCCATCATCGCGCGCACGATCGGATCCTGCTCGAACTTGGCGCGCAACTCTCGAGTGCCGGAAGTTTGTGTTGCGGGCCCAGCTCCCGGTACGGCTTCCAGTTTAACACAGACGCGCACCGTCTGGCCGAGGATGCGACTGGCAATGTTGCGCAAACGTTCCATGGGATCGCGCGCCTGCAACATGTCCGCCAGCGCGCGGTTCTCGGTGGAGAAAAATAATCGCACTTCGCCGCCGGCAATCTCCCAGCGGAAGGCGTGCTGCACCAGTTCGCCGAGGAATTTTTCCTGCGCGAGGATGGCCGCCTTGATGGCATCGACTTGCGAATCCGCAGATCCATTTCCTGTGGCGGCGGCTGGCGCAGTCGCGCTCGGTTCTTGCTCAGGGGAGGGAACTACTTTCAATTTTTCCGGTGCGACATTTGAAATTTCACGCGGTGGTGCAGAAGGAACGGGAATTTCAATTCGCGGCGCTGCGGCTGGCTGCGGCCGTCCTGAAGAAAAAGTTTGCGACGAGCCTGCTGAAGTGGTGGCGGCGAATGCCGAAAGGCCGCCGGGGTTGGGAGACGGCCTTATGGGAGCGGACGATGGCCTGTCTGGAAATATTGCTGCGGCGCTGCTGCGCGCGGGAGATGACGCCTGCGGCGATTGCGGCGCCGCGCTTGCGGGCCGCGATGGACTTGCTGGTGGCGCGCCGCTTTCAAGTTCCGCGAGCACTTCTTCGAGTGGAGCCAGCCGCGCGGCATTCACCATGCGCAGCAGGCCCATTTCCATGTGCAGGCGCGCGTCAGGCTTGCGGCGCAGGTCGTCGTCGGTGTGCAGCAGGATTTGAAAAAAACGCGTCAGGTCTTCTTCGGTGAAGAGTTCAGCGGCACGTTTCAGGTTCGGGCGGCGGTCAGCGGGGGCGGCAATCAAATCGGAATCCGCGCCGCACACTCGCGCGACAAGCAGGTTGCGGAAATGCCCGATGGCCTCGCGGCAGAAGTGCTGCAGGTTCTGTCCCTCGGCCAGCAGCTTGTGCACCAGCGTAAGGATGCGTTCCGCCGATTGCGTCTCGATCGCTCCGACCAATTCATCCAGAATTTCTTCGGGGACTACGCCGAGAAGTTCGCGTACTTTCGCGTCGGTAATCTCGGTCCCGCAGTAGGCGCGCGCCTGCTCCAGAAGAGAGAGGCCATCGCGCATGCTGCCTTCGGCGGCGCGAGCCATCACGGCCAGCGCGCCGGGCTCAGCCGTTAAACTTTCTTTCACGCAAACTTCTTCGAGCGCGTTGACGATTTCGGCAAAAGACAGCGCGCGAAAGTGAAAATGCTGCGAACGCGAACGAATGGTGTCGGCGAGATTTTCCGGCTCGGTCGTCGCCATCACGAAAATTACTTTGTCGGGAGGCTCTTCCAGAGTTTTCAGCAGCGCGTTCGAGGCCTCGTCGGTGAGCATGTGCGCTTCGTCGAGGATAACGACTTTGTAGCGGCCGCCGGACGGCGCGTACCGAACCATTTCGCGCAGCTCGCGAATCTGGTCGATGCCCCGGTTGGACGCCGCATCGATTTCGATTACGTCGAGCGAATTTCCCGCTCCGATTTCGCGGCAGGAGTCGCAATCATTGCAGGGTTCGGCGGCGGGGCCGTTCGAGCAGTTAAGGGCCTTGGCGAGGATGCGCGCGGTGGTCGTCTTGCCCACGCCGCGCGCGCCGGAAAAAATGTAGGCGTGCGCCACGCGGCCGGACTGGACTGCATTCGCAAGCGTTCGCGCGATGTGCTGCTGCCCGACCACGTCGGCGAACGTTTGCGGCCGCCATTTTCGCGCGATGACCTGGTAGCTCATCAGATGTAGTCCAATAATTCCCGGCGTTCAAATGACTGCAGATGAGAGGAACTTCGGGTACTCCGCGGCGCACGAAGTGATCCCGGTACCGTTGCTCCCTTCCGGGCCTGGCGGGGTTCGCGGGACTTCGTCGCACAGAGCCCGAAGTTCCACGCATCGGCAGTCGCGATATCAATTTCTGGCGGGTTCCAAGTAGAGCCCACACCCGTGCAACCGCAATGAAGTCTAGCACAGCGTCCGATTCGAAAAAAGAAAACCGGACAAAGAAAAGATTTAGCAAAGAGAGCACAGAGGGCCACAGAAAATATTAACACGCGACCGGAAAACTATAATGTGACGGAGTTTTGGTCTCCTCTGAAGTTCTCCGTGCCTCCGTGGCGAACCCTTCCCAAATTTAAGCGAGTTGCCTATTTCGAAACATCGCACCGCACATTGACGAACATCGAGGCAGCGCGCGTCGTATGATTTGTCCGTATCGTTCCTCCGCAATCCGGTCCGGCGCGCTCCCGCAGGGCGCAGCCGGGCGTACGGCGCCAGCGCAACGCCTCACGATACGAGGCCTAACCCGTGTGCGGCCGAAATGTCGGCCGACACGGCAGGATGGAGGATCCCATGAAACGCATCGTTGCATCAGTCGCAGTATCGTTTGCCGTGGTAGTGTTGTTTGGCGTCAGCGCGATCCCAACCCGCGCGCAATCCCAGGAACTCCTGCAGGGCACGCAAGTGCACCTGCGTTTACTCACCGGATTAACCACCGCCGTGGCCAAAAGCGGTGATCCATTCATTGCAGAGGTCTCCGCACCCGTGTACGTCGGCAGCCAGATGATTCTGCCGGCGGGGGCACGCGTAAACGGCACGGTTGGCGGCGTGATTCACACGCAGCACTTCTCCATATTCAAGGGCCAGGCGGCGATGAACCTATCGTTCAAGGACCTGGTCGTCGATAGCCGCATCTTTCCGGCGAAAATGACCATTCTCGAACTGGACAGCCCACAAAACGGAGAAAAAGAAGGCAACGCCCGCAAAGACGTCAAGGTGGAAGAGGGCCAGGTCGTGCAGGCCAAGCACGACATCAAGGGTGACGTCATCGGCGGAGCCATCGGGATTGGCGGCGGCACGGTGGTTGGCGCCGTATTCAGCCACGTGGTTCGCGGGTTCGGCTTTGGAATGATCGGTGCCGCCGCGTATATCGTGGAGCGCAAGGGCAAGGAAGTGGACCTTCCTGCTCAGACGGTCATAACCGTTCGAATGGAGAACACCATCAGCCTGCCCCGAGTATCGGCTGAAAACCAAACATCGTCGCCACAGATGGCGCAAGCGCAGTAAAGTCTGGCGAGTTCGGCAACCGAGAGTGAGGAAGGAAGCGTCGCGTCAGCCCGGGTCAAGGCTGGCGCGACGCGAGTGGTTTATTGGTGGGTTACTTTGAGCGAGGATCGTGAGGAGGTTTGGGGGGAGGAAACGTAACCTTCCAAATTCTTCCTTTTGTAGATTTGCGGACGCCGATGTTCCAGCCCTTATCGTCTTCTTCAACCCACATCACTTCGAACTGCTGCGCGGGTTCTTCCGTAAAATTTAGCCCGGCAGGAGGGATCACCTTGATCTCCAACCGTTCGCCGCATCTCAGCGGGACATGGGTATGAAAACGGGACCCAGTATCGCTGATATCTTCAGTCCTGGTGCGCTCGACAAAGGTTCGACCTTCTTCATCCACGCCTGAAATTTCCACCGAATAATTGAGGAATAGCCGCTTTCCGCGGCGGCGGTCAATCGTCGCCGTATTTCTAACGTCTTTCGAATATTTCAGAGTCTGTGTCAACCGGCCATTCCTCTCGTATATGAGAGTGGCAACTCCAGGGCCAAACAGACCTCCGTGAGGCTCAAACAATTGAATGACCTACGGAAGACGCCTAGCAGACCCTGTGCCAAACGAAAATTCCTGTTCGAATGTGAAACTGATGGGAGCGCGTCCTGGGGACATCAGGTGAGTTCAATGCTATGTCTTCGTTGTCGATCCCTTCTTTTCGGATCGTTTCAGGAAGCGATACAGGCTGGTGCGGCCTATTCCGAGCAACTGAGCGGCGCGGACGCGATTGCCATCGCAGGATTCGAGGACGCGCCGGATGTGCTGGCGGCGAACTTCATTTAGCGGAAGCGGACGCCAGGAGTCTCCCGCGCGGCCGCCCGAGGCAGCAGGTTTCTGGAGGTTTTCCGGCAAGTCATCCACGTCTATAAATTCATTGACTGAAGTTAGGCAGGCGCAGGAAATCACGTTTTCCAGTTCGCGGACGTTGCCCGGCCAGCCATGTTGGGACAATACGGCTTGAGCGCGGCGGGTGAGTCCCTGAATCTGCTTGCTGTAGGCCTCATTATATTTCTTTAAGAAGTATTGGATAAGCAAAGGGATGTCATCCAAGCGTTCCGATAGGCTGGGCACGCGAATCTGGATGGTGCTGAGGCGGTAGAAGAGGTCTTCGCGGAAACGTCCGGCGAGGACTTCGGCGCGCAAATCACGGTTGGTAGCGGCGATCAGCCGGACGTCCACGCGGCGGACTTCCGGCGACCCTACGCGCTGAATTTCCCGGTTCTGGATCACGCGAAGCAGCTTGGCTTGCATGGGCAGGGATGTCTCGCCGATCTCATCCAGAAATACGGTTCCTCCATTGGCATATTCGAACAGGCCGGGGCGGGTGTCCGTCGCGCCCGTGAAGGCGCCGCGGATATGGCCGAAAAGCTGGCTTTCGAGCAGCGTTTCCACCATGGCGGAGCAGTTGCATACCGCGAAGCGCTGTTGCGCCACAGGACTGATCTCATGGATGGACTTTGCGACCAGCTCTTTGCCGGATCCCGTCGCTCCGATCAACAGGATGTTCGTATAGTGGCGCGCCACTTTGCGAACCATTTCGAACACCTCAATCATGGCCGGGCTGCGGCCCACGATGCCGTGGAATTCCAAATCGGTCAGGAGTCTCTGTTCGAGACTATGAATGCGCTTGCGGCGATTAAAAGATTCGGAAAGTTCGTCCAGCGATTTCTTGAGGCGCGAGCGGTCCACCGGCTTCGTGATGTAGTCATAGGCGCCACGCTTGATGGCGGCGATGGCGTTATCCAGGGAGTAGAAGCCGGTCATGAGAATGACGTACACGCCGGGGTCATGCTGTAGCGCAGGCTCCAGGAATTGAATGCCGTCCATGCCGGGCATCTTGATATCCGACATCACCACACGAACGCGGCCTTCATCCACCATCCCAAGGGCGTGCTGCGGGTCACAAGTGCCAATGGAACTGAAGCCGAGACAACGAAGCGACTCCTGAAGCATCTCGACCATTCCAGGTTCGTCGTCCAGGACGCAAACCGTCATCGCGTCTTCGGAGCTTCCAAGGACCAAGTGCCCCTCCTTGGTGGGAGCTGTCATAGTGTTCATATGTGAATCATGGGCAATGCATATGCCAGAACGGTGGCGGGTTTGATCTGGCTTCAGGGGGGTGCCCCATCATTATTCGGCTGGGGCGGAAGTGAAATAACTCTTGTTCTGAGAATCAGTTAAACCTAAATTCAGGAGAGAGCTTCAAGGCCAAGGTCATTGCCGTTCGCAGAATTGGGAAGAAGGCGAAAATAAATCGAGGGATTCGCGTTCCAAAATGGAGCGAATCCCTCGATGAGCGTTCCAAACCTGAATTTGATGTATGGGCAATACCCGGCCTAATTGACAGCCGATTCCGGGGACTCGCTCAGATAGGCGAAGAACTCGAATTCATCCGCCGGATATTGGATGACGCCACCCAACTCCGAATCGATCTCACAAAATGCACCCTGGGTGTAGCACAGTTCCAGAACGCGATCGGGTGTGGACGATGTGGCGCGACGGATTTCATCCCACGTGGCGAGCCGGTCTTGTGTTGCCAGGCTAAGCGATTCAGGCTTCATAAAGAACCTCCTCTTGTTCCGCGTGGATTGACTTCTGTTCCTCTTCATGGCTATTGGATGAAGCTGAGTGAAATAAAGATGCAACCCCGGTCTTCAACTGTTCTCTGGATTGGGGATGCAGCTGCGATAGCCGCATCTCGCACAATCCATCGGAGTTCATGGGCAGGACGTCATGGACTTCATAGGCCACAGGAACTGACGTAAACGATGGTTCCGGCGCGATGAGCCGAACAAAAATAATCGCGCCCTCGGATATGGTATGACGCAGCATCAGTCTCTTTTCTTCGTCACGGGACCACGACAAATTGCTGTTCTCGGCAAAAAACATATCGTCCAGTCCCCAGCCGGAAACCTCGATTTGATAACTGCCGGAGAAGTTGGTGTTTTCGTTCATTCGATTCGTGCTCCCGCTCGCTTCTAGTGCAGCCCAGGGGCCACACTTGGAGTCAATCTATTAGATTCAAATGGAAGGACTTAGTTACATGCAAGTGGGCAAATGATCCGGATGGCTGTGAAGAATTTGGGACAGGTGTGCAGTTTTGAAACGGCAGCGGTCACAGCTTTTAAGGCCGGCAAGGTTGGGAAACTCGAAAAATTATTGCCTTTGATTTAACCGTAGTTGATTCCGGGATAAAGCAGGCGTAATGCGATCGCAAAAACGACTACAAATATTTTGTCGAAAGCGTACCAAGCCACGATAAGCCCCAACATGGCGTACCCGGATTGCCGCAACCAATCCAGATACCGGCGCGCCGTGTTTTCAGTCATGAACAGCATGATCCCGGCATGCCCGTCCAGCGGCGGGACAGGGAGAAGGTTAAACGTGCCGAGCAGGAGGTTCAGAACAAACAGGATGCTGAGCGCGGTCGCGCCAAATGTCGGGTCGGCGGAATGCGCCGAGACCGTTACATTCGTGTAGTTGATGGCGTCCGGGGCTGTAAGATACCCCGCCGCCATACCGATTCGAATCGTGACCCCTGCCAGCAGCATCAATGTGAAATTCGCGGCGGGTCCAGCCATGGCCATCCATGCCGAGCGCCGCGGATACCGTTGCTGCCAGCCGGGATCGAATGGGGCGCTGGCCCAGCCAATCATCCATCCGCCAAGCAGGAAGGAAACGATCGGGACGACCACCATTCCAAACGGTGATCGGCGGATGTGGGGAATAGGGTTCAGCGTTGCCTGACCTCCCTCCGCTGCAGTGAGGTCGCCTCCTATTTTTGCGGCGAGCGCGTGCGCGGCCTCATGGCAGGTCGTGGAGAAAAGAAAAACGACGTACCAGATAAGACCAAGAGCGAGGTCGGGCGTTTTCATCTTTGAATTGGCTGCGATTGAAAATACTGGCTCCGGGGCCTGGACTCGAACCAGGATAACCAGCTCCAAAGGCTGGCGTGCTACCAATTGCACTACCCCGGAGTAGTTTAGGGCCTAAACAGATTAGCGTAAGTGGCGGAATCCGTCCAATGGGTCGTGAAGAGGGAAGTTTGCAGCCACAAGGATGGCGTCACCTGAATTTCCGGCGCACCTTTTTCTGGATGCGAGTTTCTGTTAGTCTGAATGGACTCAAATTGAAACGGAGAGGTGTCCGAGCGGTTTAAGGAGCACGCTTGGAAAGCGTGTGTTGGGGAAACTCAACCGTGGGTTCGAATCCCACCCTCTCCGCCATCAAATCGTTACGTATCCATCCCTATCCTGCCACTCACGAAATGTCGATTTTGCGGCCCAAAATGCGGTATTTTGCATCCGAAACTGGATGATATTTTTTCTTCCATGCAACGGGAAGCCAATTGGCCCGATCCGCTCCGCGGCCAAGTCGCATGGTTGAGCTTCAAAATACGAACGTTACTGGCGAGGGAAATCTAAGCTACAGCAGTCGTTCGTTTACTGCTGGTAACTTAATCCAGGCAGATTGTCGCGAAACTGGGCACACTATGGAGTTGCTCCTCCCTTCCATTTTATTCCATCGAAAGCTCTTACCGCCTAACGGGAGAGAATACAGGATTTCTTACATTGTCCATTACAGTACAACCGTGTAACGTGCATCATATAAACTTGGAATCGGATGTTTCCGAATGTACGGCAAGGACGCCAGTACGGGAAAGGAGACTCTGATTGACAGCTGACGCCAGCGAGCATTCACCCATCAACCCTGACCATCAAATCCCAGCCCATTTTCCGGTCCGTCCCCGCAATAAGGTTATACGGATTGTCGTATGGAGTGTGGTGCTACTGGTCATTGCCATTGCGTTCATCCTTCTCTGGCGTCATTACGAAGATGCCAAGAACGCGGCCGCTTCGGCGCGCCCGGCGCCGGGGACTGCCATTACCACCGCGACGGCTCAAAAAGGAAACATCGGCATTTACCTGGACTCTATCGGAACGGTCACTCCTGTCTATACCGATTCGATTACCAGCCAGGTGAATGGGCTGGTTATCTCGGTTCAGTTTAAGGAGGGGCAACGCGTACACAAGGGCGATCCTTTAATCGACATCGATCCGCGTCCTTACCGGGCGACGCTTTTACAAGCACAAGGGACGCTGCAGAAAGACGAGAACTTACTCGCCCAGGCACGGATGGACCTGGAGCGCTATCAAGCGGCGTGGGCGCGCAATGCCATAGCCAAGCAAGTCATGGACGACCAGGAAAAGCTTGTGCTACAGGACGAGGGCGTCGTAAAGAACGACCAGGGGACTGTCCAATACGATCAGATTCAAGTCGACTACTGCCATATTACTGCTCCTATCGACGGGCAGGTGGGTTTACGGCTAGTAGATCCGGGCAACGTGGTCCAGTCGAATGGAACCACAACTCTTGCAGTGATTACCCAGATCGAGCCCATCACCGTAATTTTCACCATACCTGAAGACAGTCTGGGCCAGGTCGTAGCGCGCCTGCGAAAGAACGCCAAGCTCGCTGTCGATGCCTTCGATCGTACGGCGCAGACGAAGATTGCCAGCGGGCAGTTGCTTACTCTGGACAATCAGATCGATACCACGACGGGGACGGTAAAAGGACGATCGTTGTTCGCCAATAAGAACGATCCCCTCTTTCCGAACCAATTTGTGAACACCCGTCTGCTGGTGAATACGTTGATGGGAGTGACGCTGATCCCGTCATCGGCCATTCAACAAAACGGGCAGGCATCGTTCGTGTATGTGATTCAAAACAACATCGCTCATTTACGCAGCATAAAGCCGGGGGTTACCGATGGGGGGGTGACGCAGGTCGATGGCATTAATCCCGGGGATGTGGTCGCTAACAGCAGCTTTGATAAATTGCAGGACAACGCTGCGGTCGTCATTTCGAAACAGGCTGTCCCGGCTGCGGCGAGCGGGAGCAGCGCTCCGTGAGTCCCTCTCGTCCATTCATTCTGCGTCCAGTCGCCACCGCCTTGCTCATGGCTGCAATCCTTCTGGTCGGCATTGTCGGATATACACAACTCCCGGTTTCCGCGTTGCCCGAAGTCGATTATCCCACCATTCAGGTGCTCACGTTTTATCCCGGCGCAAGCCCGACTGTGATGGCAACCACGGTGACTGCGCCGCTGGAGCGGCAATTCGGCCAGCTCCAAGGTCTGAGTCAGATGACTTCCAGCAGCTCCGGAGGCACTTCCGTCATCGTTCTGCAGTTTAATCTCAGTTTGGCGATCGATGTAGCCGAGCAGGAAGTGCAGTCGGCTATCAACGCGTCGCAGAGCTTCTTGCCGTCCATACTGCCGGCACCCCCGACTTACAGTAAGACAAATCCGGCTGACGCTCCCGTGCTCACCCTCGCGATTACGTCGCAATCGATTCCACTGTCTCTGGTGGAGGACCTGGTGGACACTCGCCTGGCGCCAAAGATTTCCCAGCTCAATGGGGTTGGCCTCGTAAGCATCAGTGGCGGCCAAAAACCAGCGGTGCGCATTCAAGCAAACCCCACAGCCCTATCATCCTATGGCCTAAACATGGAAGACCTGCGCACTGCGCTGACTCAGGCCAGTGTGAATGCCGCCAAAGGGAATTTCGACGGGCCCCGCCAGGATTACCAGATCGATGCCAACGATCAATTGATCACCAGCGACGATTATCGGAAGGTCGTAGTTGCCTACCGCAACGGCGCTCCGGTGATGCTGACTGACGTGGCGAATATCGTAAACGGCATCGAAAACAACAACCAGGCCGCGTGGATGAATCAGACTCCCGCCGTAATCCTGAACGTGCAGCGGCAACCCGGAGCCAACACCATCAATGTCGTCAAGGGCATCAAGCAACTCCTGCCCCAGCTGGAGGCCAATCTACCCACAGGCATTCAGGTGACCACGCTCACCGATCTCACGACTTCGATTCAAGCCTCCGTATCCGATGTGGAGTTTGAATTGATGCTGACCGTGGGACTCGTGGTTCTGGTCATCTTTCTTTTTCTAAGGAATCTTTACGCCACGATCATTCCGAGCGTGGCTGTTCCATTGTCTCTGATTGGCACCTTCGCGGTCATGTACGCTCTCGGATACAGCCTGGATAATTTGTCATTGATGGCGTTAGCCATCTCCACCGGATTCGTCGTGGATGATGCCATCGTAATGATTGAGAATATCTCGCGATACATCGAAGCCGGCGATCCGCCGATGGAGGCTGCGCTCAAAGGGGCGGAGCAAATCGGTTTTACGATTCTCTCCCTGACCGTCTCGCTGATCGCCGTGCTGATTCCCTTGTTATTCATGGGGGATGTGGTTGGGCGTCTGTTTCGCGAATTTGCCGTCACGCTGGCCGTTACGATCGTCCTTTCGGCGGTGGTTTCGCTCACGCTCACTCCCATGATGAGCTCGCGCATCCTGCGGCACGTTCCAAAGGAAAAACAGGGCCGTTTTTATCAAGCCTCCGAGCGCGTCTTCGACCGGACGATCGCTTTCTATGGCCGGACGTTAAAATTTGTCCTTCAATACCAGACGATCACATTGCTGGTCGCCGCGGCTACGCTCATGCTTACGATTTTTCTTTACATTGTGATCCCAAAGGGGTTTTTCCCGGTGCAGGACACGGGCGTCATCCAAGGAATATCGCAGGCGCCGCCGACGATTGGCTCAAAAGCCATGGCGGAAAAACAGAAGGAGCTGGCAAAGATTGTGTTGGACGACCCCGCTGTCGAAAGCCTTTCGTCGTTCATCGGCGCCGATGGAACGAATACAACGTTGAATAGCGGAAGATTGTCTATCAACCTGAAGCCGCTCGACAAACGCAGTATTAGCGCGTCCGACGTGATTCGCAGGCTCAAGTCCAAACTGGATCAGGTGCAGGGTATACAGCTATTCATGCAGCCGGTGCAGAACATTACCGTGGACGATCGAGTGAGCCGCACGCAATACCAGTACACCTTGGAGGACCCCGACGCGAACGAACTGAATGACTGGACCAACCGTTTCGTCGAGCGGCTAAAAAAGCTGACGGAGTTGGAGGATATTGCCACCGATCAACAAACGGGAGGGCTGGCTGTTTCTTTGGTGATCGACCGGGTCACCGCCTCGCGATTTGGCATCGCCCCGTCAACGATTGACAACACATTGTATGACGCCTTCGGGCAGCGGCAGATCAATACGATGTACACGCAGGTGAACCAGTACCACGTTGTTCTCGAAAGTCAGCCGCAGTTTCAGTTGGATCCCAACAAACTGAATCATCTATTCATCCAGTCCAATGCCTCCTCAGGCGCAACCGGTACAGGCGCAACCTCTTCCTTTGCGTCCTCCGGAGCCACTGCCGCCGGATCCAACGCGCTGACGACTTCCGTGCTTTACACTCCGGCGGCAAGCACCCTGGCTCCGCCGCGTAGCGCGCTTACGGCTAGCGCCAGCGCGGCGAATTCCAGCCGGGGAGCCAACTCCGCAGGGATTACGAGTTCGGCTGCAAACAATGCCGTGCCGCTCAGCGCGTTCGCGCATTTTGAGAACACAACCGAGGCACTCACCATTAACCATCAAGGCCAATTTCCGGCCATCACTGTGTCCTTCAATCTCGCGCCGAATGGCGCCCTGGGCAATGCTATTACGGATGTCGATAAACTAAAGAATGACATGCACATGCCGGCTAGTCTTCAATCGGACTTTCAGGGCACAGCGGCGTCATTCCGCGATTCTCTATCGAGTGAGCCTTTGCTTATTCTCGCTGCCTTGGTCACTGTGTACATCGTTCTCGGCGTCTTATATGAGAGTTTTGTCCACCCGGTCACGATTTTATCAACGCTGCCCTCCGCCGGCGTCGGCGCTTTTCTGGCGTTGCTTTTGTTTCATCAGGATTTAAGCGTGGTGGCCATTATCGGGATTGTCCTGCTGATCGGTATCGTGAAAAAAAACGGGATCATGATGGTGGACTTCGCGCTGGATGCCGAGAGGAATCATGGGATGAACTCGACGGACGCAATTTACCAGGCATGCCTACTTCGATTCCGCCCCATTATGATGACCACGATGGCGGCACTCCTGGGAGGCCTGCCCTTGGCCTTCGGATCCGGTTTCGGTTCTGAATTGCGCAGGCCGCTGGGCATCGCCATGGTGGGCGGATTGATACTGAGCCAGGCGCTTACCCTTTACACTACGCCCGTTATTTACATCTTTTTCGACAAACTCGCGCGGCGCTTTGAGCACAATCCGAGTGCGGTGGAAACCGGAGAGACGGAATCGGCGGGACCGGCATGAATATCTCCGCACCATTCATTCGACGGCCTGTGGCTACCACCTTGCTCACCGTGGCGATTGCCCTAGCCGGAGCGGTCGCATACCGGGTACTTCCCGTGGCGCCCCTTCCAGAGGTCGATTTTCCGACGGTTTCAGTCGGCGCAGGTTTGCCGGGAGCCAGCGCCGATATCATGGCCTCCTCCGTTGCAACTCCGCTGGAGCGGCAATTCGGGCATATTGCGGGCGTGACGGAGATGACCTCCACAAGCACCCTGGGAACCACCGCGATCACAATTCAGTTCGACCTCAGCCGCGACATCGATGGTGCGGCCCGCGATGTGGAGGCCGCCATCAATGCGGCGCGCACTTATCTCCCGGCCAATTTGCCGGGCAATCCGACCTACCGCAAGGTCAATCCCGCCGATTCGCCCATCATGGTTCTCTGCCTTACCTCGGACAAGTACGGTCCCGATAAAATCTATGACGAAGCCTCCACGATCCTGGCGCAAAAGCTTTCACAAATACAGGGCGTGGGACAGGTCAGTGTCGGAGGCGGCGCGCTGCCGTCCGTGCGCGTGGACGCGAATCCCACGCAACTGGCGAGCTACGGTTTAACGATGGCGAACTTGCAGTCCACACTGAGCCTGCAGAACGCCGATCTGGCCAAAGGACAAATTACCGATGGCACAGTGACCGCGGATATCCTGGCTAACGACCAAATTTCGCACGCGGTGGATTACAAACCGCTCGTTGTAGGGTACAGCCACGGAGCGGCCATTCGATTGTCCGATGTCGCCCAGGTAACCGACTCGGTGCAGAATGTCCGCGCAGCGGGATATCTAAACAGCAAACGCGCGATTCCGGTCATCATTTTCCGCCAGCCCGGTGCCAACATTATTCAAACCGTGGATCGCATCCGCGCTCAGCTTCCGTCTATCGGCGCGTCCATTCCAAAGGGGATCGATACCTCCATCATTCTCGATCGCACGATCACCATTCGGGCCGCCGTCAGTGACGTCGAAAGGACCCTGCTGATTTCCATCGGCCTCGTGATTGTGGTGGTGTTTGTCTTCCTGCGCAACGGCCGCGCGACACTCATACCTGGCGTTGCCGTGCCGGTCTCACTGGTGGGCACGTTCGCGGTGATGTATCTGCTCGGGTACAGCCTCGACAACCTCTCGCTGATGGCCATGACCATTTCCACTGGATTTGTGGTCGATGACGCCATCGTGGTGATGGAAAATATCTCGCGCCACCTGGAGAACGGAATGAAGCCCTTTGCAGCGGCCCTGAAGGGCGCGGAAGAAATCGGTTTCACCGTCTTTACCATCAGCATTTCGCTGATTGCGGTTTTTATTCCGCTGCTATTGATGGGCGGAATCGTCGGACGTCTCTTCCGTGAATTTGCGGTCACGCTCTCGACGTCTATCGTCGTATCCATGGCCATTTCGCTGACCACTACGCCCATGATGTGCGCTTACCTGTTGCGGAACGAGCGTGCGGAAAAACATGGCCGCATCTATAAGGCCACCGAAAGGTTTTTTGACTGGGTGCTTTCCTTGTATCGCGGGAGCCTGCGCTGGGTCCTGGACAATCCAATCCTTACCCTGCTGGTACTCTTCCTCACTATAGCGCTCAACGTGGTGCTGATCGTCAAAATCCCCAAGGGTTTTTTCCCAGTGGAAGACACGGGAGTGATCAATGGCTCTGTCCGAGGGCCGCAGGATTCTTCCTTTCCGGCGATAGATAGTTCCATTCAGCAAATCGCCGCCGTCATCAAGAAAGATCCCGCCGTCGAGAATGTGGTTGCGTTTAGCGGCGGCAGCGGGGCTACTAACACCGGTTCTTTTTTCGTTGCCCTGAAGCCGTTGGCAAATCGCAGCGTCAACGCGACGCAGATCCTCGACCGGCTGCGCCCGCAATTGAACCGGCTTCCGATTGCTTCCGCGTTTCTGCAACCTGTGCAAGACTTGCGCATTGGCGGCCGGTCTAGCAATGCCATGTACCAATATACGATTCAGTCCGACAATGTGCGGGATTTGACCAAGTGGGGACCGATTCTACTAAATGAAATGAAGCGCCTGCCCGGCATGCAGGACGTGAGTTCCGACCAGCAGAATGGCGGCCTGGATGAGCTGATGACTTACGATCGCGTGACTGCCGCGAAACTCGGTTTTACCGCGCAGTCGCTGGACTCGACGTTATACAGCGCCTTCGGCCAATCGGAAGTCTCCATTATCTATACGCAGCTCAATCAGTACTATGTAGTGCTGGAGGTTGCTCCCCAGTATTTGCAAGGCCCGCAGGGATTGAAGGATATTTACCTGCACACGGCGAATTCCGCCAGCAATATTCCGCTGCTTACCGTAACCAATGCACAGGCCAATACGACTCCGCTGGCCATCAACCATACGGGCTTGTTCCCCTCTGTCACCTTATCCTTTAACCTCGCGGCGGATAAATCTCTAAGCGACGCCACGGCAAGCATCGACCAGATGCAAAAGCGCCTCGGCACGCCTTCCACGCTGCAAGGCTTCTATGCCGGCACGCTCCTGGCCTACCAGCAGTCGCTCGGCACCGAACCTGTGCTGATTCTTGCGGCGTTGGTTGCGGTCTATATCGTTCTCGGTATCTTGTATGAAAGCCTGGTCCATCCCTTGGCCATCATTTCCTCGCTACCGTCTGCCAGCGTGGGTGCGATACTCGCCTTAATGCTCTTCAAGGTAGATCTAAATATTATCTCCATCATCGGCATTGTGCTGTTGATCGGTATCGTCAAAAAGAACGCCATTATGATGATCGATTTCGCTCTCCAGGCAGAGCGGCAGGATGGAAAGAGCACGTACGACGCTATTTTTGAAGCGTGCATGTTGCGCTTCCGCCCCATCCTGATGACCACCATGGCGGCATTGCTGGGCGCTCTGCCGCTCGCCCTGGGTACAGGCACGGGATATGAACTCCGTCGCCCCTTGGGGATCACGATTGTCGGGGGACTGATTCTCAGCCAGATGCTGACGCTCTATACGACTCCGGTCGTCTATCTGGCGTTCGACCGGCTGCGGCTGCGGGTGCAAGGAAAGCCGCATGACGCTCCTGGACATGGGACCGGACCGGCCCCCAGCGCCGCGGATTAATTGGAGGGATTACGGGATGCATCGCATTGTGAAATCCACCAGTCGGAGGGCCGCCATCTATTTTCCGGCTATATTGTGTTTGCTGGGTGGATGCTCGGTTGGCCCAAAATATCACACTCCGTCAACGGACAATCCCGCGGTATACAAGGAACTCACACCGGCCGGTTTCCCAAATACGGATGGCTGGAAAGTGGCGCAGCCTAAAGATGACGCCCTCCGCGGCAAATGGTGGGAGATTTTCAACGATCCGCAGCTGAATGCGCTGGAGGACAAGGTCAACGTCTCAAATCAAAGCATCGCGGCTGCCGCGGCAAATTTTTTTGCGGCCCGCGCCATGGTGCGCGAAGCCCGATCGCAGCTCTTTCCAACGGTGAGCGTCAATCCATCCATTACTTCGCAACGATCGTCGTCCAATAATAAAGCGGGAGGCACCACAAGCTCTGCTTCCGGCTCGGGGACAGGGACCACATCCTCCTCGGCGGGTACTTTTTCCGACTTTTCTCTCCCGTTCGATGCGACCTGGCAGCCCGATTTGTTCGGCCGTATCCGGAGCACAATCAATGCCGCTGCTTACGGAGCACAGGCCAGCGCAGCGGATCTCGAGAATACGCGCCTCACCATGCAAGCCGACGTTGCGATGGATTACTTTCAACTACGCGGGCAGGACGCGCTGAAGCAGTTATTGGATTCCACGGTGGTCGCCTATGAGAAATCACTCGATCTGACGAAGGCTCTCTATGAAACAGGCATCGGCACGGAAGAAGCCGTGACACAAGCCGAGACTCAACTCGAGTCCACGCAAGCCCAGGATGTCGCTCTGGGAATCCAACGGGCGGAATTTGAACATGCCATAGCCATGTTGACCGGTCAGCCTGCATCGAGCTTTTCGATTCCGGTAGCGCCGCTTACATCGACTCCCCCGGCGATTCCATTTGGCGTTCCGTCCCTACTGCTGGAGAGGCGTCCGGATATCGCTTCAGCAGAACGCCTGGTGGCTCAGGCCAACGCGCAAATCGGCATTGCCAGAGCTGCCTACTTCCCGACGGTTACACTGAGCGCGCTGGCAGGATTTCAGAGCTCATCGATCGCCACCTGGTTTGCGTGGCCGAGCCGTTTTTTCTCGGTCGGCGCGACGGGCGCGGAAACCATTTTTGACGCGGGATTGCGCCACGCCACCGTCGTGCAATACAAAGCGCAATACGATGAGACGGTGGCCAATTACCGGCAGGCAGTTCTAACTGCTTTTCAGCAGGTGGAAGACAACCTCGCGTCGCTGCGAATCCTGTCTGAGGAGATTCAATTTCAAGATAGCGCGGTCAAGTCGGCGGAAAAAAGCCTCGCGCTCGCCACGGACCGCTACAATTTGGGAATCGATCCCTACCTGAATGTAATCACTGCGCAAACCGCGCTGCTATCCAACCAGGAAACCGCGGTCAACCTGCGAATTCAGCAGATGACTGCTAGCGGAGGGTTAATCAATGCTCTCGGCGGTGGCTGGGACACGTCACAGCTCCCGTCGCCAAAGCAATTGACCAGTAAAGGACCATAGGTTCAAACCTTTCTTCTAGTGAAAAGGATCGCCAGTTTGGTCTCTGTTTCTGGAGGGTACCAGAGAGACTTAATGGGATCATTAAGACCTGAGAGATGGAAGCTAAGTTTATTGTCATTATGCATTTGCTTGTTATCTGTCCTGACTCCACAAATATGCCGATCTAAGTGGAAAGTATCCCCCATCTCCGCCATCAAGTCGTTACGCATCTAGCTCTGTACTTTGTTCTTGAAACTTCGATTTTGTGGACCATAATGCGGATATTTTGCTTCTGCGAACTTGACGATATTTTCTCTCAGAGGTAATTGGGAGCCAATCGACACAATTCTCTCCGGACCGGATTGAAGTGTAATGACCTGCCAAACTTTTCCCGTACAACCGCGGAGAACTCAACGGTCATTCGATCCGAGTCGTGCGGCGTCTATGCCGTCCGGGTGCCCCAGATGTGTTTAGCGACTATTTACTCACGGCGCTTTAAATAATCCGGGCAAAGCATCCGACGCTCGGCCCATCGCGCGCGCCAGACTCAGCTTGGCGATATTGAAGGCAAACACGCCGTTGATGAGATCGAAATCGGCGCTGGTCACTTGCTCCTGCGCTTGTACGAACGTGACGTTGTCGACCACTCCCGCCTCCACTTTTTGCCGCGTGAGTTCCAGCGCTTCCCGGGTGACCTGCGCATTGCGCTGCGCAACCTCCACCTGGCTGGCGGCAGCTTGCAAATCCAGGTAAGCGCTGCGGACATCGCTTTCAATCTGCCCTTTTAAATCTTCGTACTCGGCGCGCCGCTGGGCCAGCGTGGCGTCGGATTGCTGAATATCTCCCTCGGCGCGTCCTCCCTGCCAGATGGGAATTTTCAAGCTGGCAGTGGCCGTGTACGTCGTTTCTAATTGGCTGGGATTGACACCAATGCCGCCGTAGTCGGCGGTGACGCCGAGAGACGGGTAACGTTCGGCGCGCGCGGCAGCATGTGCGCGCTCAGCGGCATGCACCTGGGCGTCGGCAGCTTTCAAATCGGCGCGCTGCTTGAATGCTTGTCCGAGCGCGTCCTCCATGGTTAATGGGGCTGCGGGGGAGAAGGGCACTTCATCGGTGAGATCGTATCCGTCGTTTGCCGGCAGCCCAATCATTCGCGCGAGATTGATTTTTTGCTTGGCCAGATCGTTTTGGAGGGACAGCAAACGTTGTTTGTGCGTCAACGATTGCACCTCGTTGCGGTCGGCATCCACTTTTGCGACCAGCCCCTGCTGAAATTGCTGCGTGCTTTGGTCGAACACGGCGTTCGCGCTTTGCAACTGTGCTTGCTCCGAGGCCACCCGCGCTTTTGCGGCAATCGCTTGGAGGTACGCCCCGCCGACAGCGAGCACGATCAACTCCCGCGCATCCTGGGCCAAATACCGATTCGCCATGGCTACGTTGCTCGTGGCGCGATAATTATTGATCGCGGTCAAATCGAAAACGCTCTGCGAAAGATGGGCGCGGAGGTCCATATAGTTAAAAGGACCGATAACAGGAGGAATCGAGAACCCCGGAAAGGTAAACCGGAAACCTTGCGCGCGGAGATCGGTGGTTTGAACGTCCTCGGTTACCGTGCCGTTGATATTTGGCAGCAAGGAGCTGAGCGCTACCTTGGTCTGTCCTTGCGCTTGTCGCAAGGCTTGTGTCGCGCCGGTTTGGCCGAGGTTATACGCCAACCCACGCTGAATCGCCTCCCGAAATCCAAGCTTTCCATTGAACGGCATGTTCGCCACACCCGGCGTGCTTCCCGCGTAAGCGCCTTGCACTTGCACATCCGGGCTCAGCGTGTTGACCGTAGAAGTGGTGCTAGGGGCGGGCTTCTCCGATGTTTTCACCGAACCGCTCGCTTGGGCGCTACGCCCCGAGAGCGGAAGTAGCACCGCCTGCGTGCCCTGCGACTGTCCGAGTGGAGGGCCAAGCTGTGCGAACACTGGACCGGCGAAAATCATCCCTGCCATAAGCAGCAACAATCGGCGGCTCGCACGCTTGCCTCCGAGATTCGTGTAATGACTTGAGAAGAACCGACCTTCTGATTTTCCATGCATAAGAGACCTCTACACCGGCTTTAGCTGAGTTGTTTTCTAAATCGCCAGATACTAAGGGAAACGAGCACCACGGTGAATGCCAGCAGCGCGAGGAAATTGGGCCATAGCGTGTCGATCCCGCTACCTTTTAGCATCGCTCCACGTGAGATCACACCAAAGTGTTGGATGGGATTGAATTGTGCCACAGGCTGGAGCCACTTCGGCATCGCTTCCACTGGAGTGAACGCCCCGGAAAGTGACGTCAATGGCGGATTTACGAAAAAAAGCGTCAGCTGCGCCTGCCGCGCTGATTTTGTAAACGTAGCGATAAACGTGCCGATGCCAATTCCGCACAATAGGCAAAGGGCCGCGGCCGAGATGACCAAGAAAGTGTTACCCCGAAACGGGATTCCAAACACCACGCGCATAATGCCCACCGCCATGATGCCCATCATGCAGAGAAGCACGAAAAGCGGAAAAAGCTTTGCCACGATGATCTGCGTCGTGGAAGCTGGGGACATCAACAGTTGCTCCAGCGTCCCGGCTTCGCGTTCCTTCACGATTGCCGCAGCCGAAATCAACGAGCCGTTCAGGATCAGGAGCACGCCGAGGATACCGGTAACGATAAACCAGGTAGGCTCGAGTCCGGGATTATATAGATACGCCGGATTCAGCAGAACTATGCCCGGCCGGCTTACGTCCGGCGATGCAATCCGCTGGAATCGCGCGTGAATTCCTTCCCCGGCGAGCGTCTGGTTGTATGAAGCAATCACGCCCTGCGCGTATCCTTGGCCGATGGTGGCCGTATTGGAATTCATGGCGTTCAATAGGACTTGAACTGTGACAGGTACGCCACGCTGTAGATTGCGCGCATAGTCGTAAGGAACCACGAGTCCGGCATCCAGATCGCCATTCGCAATCTTCTGGCTCATTTCGTTTATGTCGAAAAATGTCTCGGCGCCCTGGAAACTCTTGCTTTCGGTCATGGTCGCGACTAGTTCCCGGCTCTCGGGAGTTCGGCTGTCGTCCACAACGCCGAGCTTCAGGTTGCTGACGGTCGCGTTGAGGGCAAATCCGAAAAGAAGCAATTGCAACGTGGGAGGTAAGATCAAGGACATGGCCAGACGCCGATCGCGCAGAATCTGTCGAAATTCCTTGCGGATCAACGCCATCATACGGAAGCCGATAAATGCCCGAATCGTATTCATGGCTAGTCCTTCAACTGCATGCGCCGCAGATTACGCCAGGCAATAGTGTAAAAAATGGACCCAATGAATCCGATAACCAGTACCTTAAGCCACACCGAGGGCCAGCCTCCGCCCGCCAGCAAGGCGTCGCGTACCACTTCGATGTAATACCGGCCCCACACAAAGTTGGAAATCCAGCGAATGCCCACGGGAATATTCTGAACAGGGAACAACAAACCGGAGAGCATATACACAAACAGGAATCCGGTAAGCGCTACCGCTTGCATCGCGGCCACCTGACTGGGAATCGCCGCCCCGAGCATATTTCCGAATGCCGTCACGGTGAACATGTACAGAATCGTGGCCACGATAAATGGCGTGGGATCTCCCGCAAAGCGCAGTCCGAAGCCCATGAATAAAATCATCATCATGACGATTGCTTCCGCGCTGGCCACCACCATGAAGGCGGCAATCTTTCCCAGCAGGAATTCATGAGCTGATATGTTGGACACGTAGACCTGAAGGATTGTTTTTTGTTCGCCTTCCTTGGACATCGCCAGCGTGGCCAGCAGTGGAGGAAAGAGGGACATGGCCAGCACGTAGATTCCGGGACCGTAAAATTTCTGCGAGGAACGGCTCGGGTTGTACCATAGCCGGATCGCGGCCGTGACTGGCTGCGGACGAGCCGCTCCCGCGTTTTCGGCATTGTACGCGCTGACAACTTGCGCCGCATCGCCCGAGATAATTTGCGCCGTATTCTCGTCAGAAGCGTCGATCAGCATCTGGACTGTCGCGTTTTGGCCGCGCGCGACTTGACGTCCGTATTCTTCCGGGATGATCAACGCGCCCCGCGCTTTATTGGAAGCAAAGGCCACCTCAGGCTGCTTGTCCGCAGGCCATGACGCCACATGAAAACTGAGCGACTGGCGAAACGCGTCCACCAATTTCAGGGAAGCCTGGGACTGGTCAAGATCCTGCACGATAATGGGAAGATCCTTCACCGTCAGGGAGATGGCCGTGGTTTGCAGCAGCAGCAAGACCACGGGAAGCACGAGCGCGAGCGTAACGGCGAGGCGGTCGCGCATAAGTTGCGTCAATTCTTTTTGGGCCTGCGCGAAGATTCGCCGCATATACTGTTTTTAATCCTCCGAGCCAATCTTGCCGCGCTCACGGGCTTGCTCGACAATGCTGATAAACACATCTTCGAGCGAGAAACGTCCCTCGCGCGTGCCGAGGACGTGGACGCCCCCTGCTTCGAGCTTCTGGGTATTCTCGCGAATGCCAGCTTCCACGTCGCCGTCCGTGATGATGTGAAGCCGGGTGCCGAACAACGCGACCCGCCAGTGCTGCGTTTCAGACTTCAGTAGATCGGCCGCGCGCTGAGGTTGGTCCACGCGAAATTCCAGCAGATGCCCTTTCTGCTGGGCCTTGATTTCGCTCGGCGTTCCTTCCACAAGAAGTTCCCCTGCGACCATGAAGCCGAGACGGTTGCACTGTTCGGCTTCCTCGAGATAGTGCGTGGTCACCAGCACGGCTGTCCCTGCATCGGCGAGATGATTGATCATCGTCCAAAAAGCGCGGCGGGCCAAAGGATCGACGCCCGAAGTGGGCTCATCGAGAAACACGATTCCCGGCTCGTGCATAATGGCGCTGCCAAACGCGACGCGTTGTTTCCACCCGCCCGGCAAACTCCCGGTGATCTGTTGTTCCTTGCCCTCGAGCCCGGAGAAATCGAGCACCCAGCGCTCCTTCACTCTGAGCTCTTCCGCAGGGACGCCATAAACTCCCCCGAAGAAATCCAAATTCTCGGCGATCGTCAGATCGTCGTAGAGAGAAAACTTCTGCGACATGTAGCCGATCTGTTGCCGGATTTCGGTCGAGCGAAAGCCGCCCCGTTCGCCGGCGAGTTGCATATTTCCCGTGCTGGATTCCAACAAACCGCACAGCATTTTGATAGTCGTGGTTTTCCCGGCGCCGTTGGCTCCCAGCAGTCCATAGATTTCGCCGTAGCGCACTTGCAAGCTCACGTCGTGGACCGCGGTGAAGTCACCGAATTTTTTCGTAATATGCTCCGCTCCGATCGCAACCTGTCCGCGCTTTTCCCGGTGGTCGTGGCGGGCGGGGAAAGGCGTGTCCTTCATTTCCTGACGGAGTGAAAGGAGTTTCGAGACAAACGTGTTTTCCAACGTGGGTTCGTCCACCCGCACATTGTCGATGCGGATACCTTCCGCGCGCATGACTTCTTCCATTTTTCGTTGCGCAGCTTCCGGGGAACGCGACAATAAATCCAGGCGGTCCCCAAAGCGTTGCACGTCGAAAATGTCAGCCTCGCGGCCAACTGTCTTCTGCAGCGCAAACAGTGCTTTGCGGAGGTCCGGAGCGCGCAATTCGATGCGCTTCGCGTGTAAACTCTCGCGAAATTCATCCGGCGTGCCGATTTGCTGGATTTCGCCCAGGTGAATCATTGCAATGCGATGGCAGCGCTCTGCTTCATCCAGATATGGAGTGGCCACGAGCACGGTGAGACCCTGCCCGGCCAGGTGTGCAAGCGTGTCCCAGAATTCTCGCCGGGATACAGGATCGACGCCTGTGGTCGGTTCATCCAACAACAAAATATCCGGCTCGGAAACCAGGGCGCACACCAGTGCCAGTTTCTGTTTCATACCGCCGCTCAACTGCGCCGCCAGCCGGTCGGAGAAGCGGTCCATGTCGAACATTTTCAAATATCGCCCGCCGCGGTCGATAATTTCCTGTGGAGGAACTCGCCGTAAGTCGCCGATATAGCGGATGTTTTCCCTCACGCTCAGATCGGGATAGAGGCTGAATGTCTGGGTGAGATATCCGGTTCGCGCACGCGCGTCGCGAGCCGGTTTCCCGAAAATTGTCGCCGTGCCGCTGGTCGCCTCCATCACTCCTGCCAGAATTTGAAATGTGGTGGTCTTGCCCGCGCCGTCGGCGCCGATCAAACCGAAGATTTCGCCGCGCTGGACTTCAAAGGAAATTCCGCGGACGGCTTCGAGCGCGCCATAGCGTTTCTTCAGGTCGCGGACATCGATGGCGGTTCTGTTTGACGCACTATCGCGCGCGGAAACAGTTTCACGATCCGTGGCTGCCGTGCTCATTGTGCCGCTCGTTTGTGCGGTGGCCAGGTAGTGCCGTTGGTCAGGATTTCTCCGTCCGCAGGCATACCCGGTTTTGCGAAGCCGATTCCTTGAGTCAATTGCAGCTTCACACCCACGACCTGCTTAACGCGGTCGTCGCGAAAGTACGTGTTTTCGGGAGTGAATGTCGCCTGTGGATCGATTCGCAGAACGTACCCATCAAGCGCCTGGTTCGGATTGGAATCCAAAAATACGTGCGCAGGCTGGCCGACTTTCACTTTGCCGATTTTGCCCTCGGGAATAAACCCGCGCAAATAGACTTTGGAAAGATCGAGGAGCGTTATAATGGCTGTACCCGCCTGGACCACCTCACCGGGTTCAGCGGCGCGAGTTAGAACCGTGCCTGCAAAGGGCGCGAGCACGGTCAAATCGGCTCGATCCGCTTGTGCCTGCGCGAGTTGGGCCTGAGCCTGTGCGGTTTCCGCCATCGTGGCCGCGACTGTCGAACGCTGCTGCGCGATCTGGGCCTCGGTGCCAGATACTTGCTCGACGCGGATTTTTGGATTTTCCAAATTTGCCTGCGCGGTGGTCAGCGCGCCACGGGACGATTCCACCTTCCGCTGCGAGGCCGCCACCACCGCGGCTTGCTGGTCGGCTTGTACCTCGGCCTGAAGCCCTTGCTGTTGGGAAACGGCACCGGTTTTGGCAAGCCGCGTGTAAGCATCGCGGTTGAACTCAGCCAGACGAAGCGCGGCCTGCTGCTGTGCGAGCTCCGCCTCGGCGACGGTAAGGTCTGCCTGAGCCTGCTGGACACGCCCCGCCGCATCCGTTGTCGATTGGGTCTTCTGCAATTGATTCTGGCGCAATTGATCCTGCAATATGGAAATTTGGCCGCGCGCGGCTTGCGATTTTGCCTGCGCATCGGCGAGTGCGGCCCGCGCCTGGTCTTCTCTCGCGCGAACCTGGGCGTCGTCCAGCCGGGCGATCACCTGGCCCGCCGCAACAGTGTCCCCCTCGCGAACGGTGACTTCAAGTATCTTGCCGCTGGTTTTCGGCGAAACCGCCGAATCGTCGCCTTCCACACGCCCGCTCAGGGCGACGATGCTGTCGGGCAGCTTCGGCGCGGAAAAAAATAATTTCCATATAACAATGGCGGCGACAACCGCCCCTACGCCGAGTAGGATCATCTTGACGCGTGAGCGCGGCGCTTTGCCTTCCGCTGGTGGCGCCCCGGACGCTGGAGGTTGCGAAGATCGCTGCTCAGCCACCGACGGCGGTTCACTAGGAGATTGAGCAGGCGATTGAATCAGTGTGGTGGTTTTCATTTCATCCATGGCGTGTCCGTGCCCCCACTTCCTTCAAATATACGAGCGAGAATCCCGCGATATGCTCCGCGATGCGGTCTAGTTGGCCCGCAGTGAGCTTCAGCTCCGGCTGCAAGCGCGCGAGCACGGGCCGGGAAAACATATAGAAAAGGATTTGCCCAACAATGCTGTTCACCGAGAGTTTCGTGGTTTCGTGTTCGGGCGGTAAGCCGATGATCGCGCCGACGGCTTTGCATAACCGTTCATAGATAGGACGCATTCCTTCATCCACAACTCGTCCCATAGCGGGCGTGGGCTGCGCGAGTTCGTGCAGCACCAGACGAATGTGCCAGTCGGGCCGCGTTTCCTGGCACAAGGCCATCAGCCGCGCTCGAATCACCCCGCGAATCGTGTCTTCAGGAGTAAGGTCGGATTCCAGGGCAGCTTTCATCGCCGCCGACTGGGCCGAGCGAACGGACTGCCGCAGCACCTCGGTATAGAGGCCCAGCTTGTCGCCGAAGGTGTAATTTACCGCAGCGACGTTGGCGTTCGCGCGGCGGCAAATTTCTCGAATCGTAGCGGCATGAAACCCGCGTTCGGCAAACACAAAACCGGCTGCCTCAAGCAACTTGTCGCGCGTCACATCCGAGGTCTTGCGCGTGGCGCGCCTGCGGACGGAAGAGGAAATTCGGGGAATAAGGCGACGCTTCATGTAAAACATATGTTTAAAACATTTGTTTTATTCTGTCAAGCCAAAACTTGCCAGCATATAAAATACGACCGGTCCCGATTAACAAATCCATTTTTATTGAAACCGCTAAAGTTGCAAAGCCGCGGCGTGCAGGCTGCTTGGTCGTGAATTTTCTCTCACGTCGCCCGTGTAAAAAGACCCGGTCACGTCCGGTCCGGAGAGATTCGAACTCCCCACCTTCTAATCCGCTCAATGATGGCAAGCAGATAAATAGATGGAGAAGTCTTTCCTTATTGAACTTCGGCGTGGTGATGGCGTTTTGTACGCCGAACGGATTGGAATCTTCGACTGGCGAGACCGTCAGTCCAATCGGATACTTGGACATACGGATGTGCGCAGCGAGACATTATACAGTCGAAATTAAATTCAGAACGGGCACACTTCTGTAAATGGGTTCAAAACAAGTGTTGGGAGCTTGCTCCGGAGAGCAAGCTCCCAACAATATTAGAAGCTATTGCACAACCCTCCGCAAGACGATCATGAAGCAAGCGATATGAAAGAAGGCCCCATAGATCGTGAGCGAGCGGTCGTAGCGCACGACCAAGCGACGGAAGTTACCGAGCCAGGCGTT
>Ga0265331_10000502_pt1 | contig 36921 bp, 39 predicted proteins | sample 41923metaG_FD_202088 | JGI IMG/M metagenome (GOLD analysis project Ga0265331, IMG submission 202088) | Rhizosphere microbial communities from Carex aquatilis grown in University of Washington, Seatle, WA, United States - 4-19-23 metaG | ecosystem: Host-associated > Plants > Roots > Rhizosphere... | reverse complement strand
CGCGGTCAAGGACGCGATCGAGAAGGCGCTCAAGCGTGACGCGGAGATTGATGCCGCGCAAGTTAGAGTGGCTGCCGATGGCGGTAAGGTAACCCTAGGCGGCACGGTCCGTAGTTGGGACGAGCGAGAAGAGGCCGGATCGGCCGCATGGAGCGCACCCGGCGTGACCGAAGTTGTCAACAATCTCGCGGTTGCGTGCTGAGCGCATCAAACACGTTGTGCGATCGCGTGGTCGCCACGAGCAGCAGTGGCAAAGTGAGTCGCCTTCGTCCTCTCGAATGGGAGGACGAGTAAAGTGAGCGCGCCGAATTCTGCGTACACCCATGTTTCGTTTCACACCCAGCATCGAAAGAGACAGTTATGAAGGATAATCCCAAGAAGGCACATGAGGGCAAAGTCGTCAAGTTTGCGGGCGACAAGCTCACAACAACCTGCAGCGAAGGCAAGGAGCACCTGCATACCGTGGCACAAGACGCAAAGGTCACTTGCGATGGTCACGCCTGCAAGGCTTCCGACCTCAAGGTTGGAACACCCGTCCGCGTGACAACACACAAGGACGACAAGAACGTCGCGACCACCATCGATTCCGGGAAACACATCGCGGCAATGGGGAAAAAACCCTAGTCGCGCGCCCGTCAACGAATAGCGGGCCGGCGTCTAGCTGGCCCGCTGGTTCTGAAATGCCGTTTACCGTTCAGCCACACACCCATTAAGGAATCATCTCATGTTACGTATTTACCTGTTTGTAGCTTCCTTTGCTTTGCTTTGCACGACTTCACTTGCTGCACTTGCCGATGAGGAAGCCAAAGGCGCGGAGAAGAAGGTAGAGCCAGAAGCGAGCCCTGGCTGGATTATTATTGAGGAGGATGTCTGGATTCGATTTATCGATGAGCCATCGCTTCGCATGCGTCAGGCCCACGAGCGCTTCCTGAAGAAGGAATACGAAGCGGCGGGCCATGATCTGCGGAAGGCAGCAGGTTATCTTCAGGTCGAGGCACAAAACGCCGCGACCGGAATCAAGGCAGCGCTCACCGCATCCGCGCACGAGTTGGAAGTGTTGGCCACCGAAACACAAGCCGGGAAGGTGAAGGTGGTCAAGAAGTTGGAGTCTGCATTCGCGCGAGCGGAGCATGCATTAGCCGCCGATCATTTGGCAAAGGCGAAAGTGGCGCTGAACAACAAGAATCATGCGAGGACGGGACATTACTTGTCTTCGGCTGTCGCTCACGTCGAGAGCGGCGCTAAGTGGGCTGGTCACGAACTAGAGACCGGAGCGATGGCCACTGCGAACGGCGTCCGCACGTTGTCCGGAAAGTTGATTGAAGGCGGTGGTGTCGCGGTTGACGAGGCCGGCAAGGGCATCACGTGGGTTGGCGATGAAGTCGAGAAGCTCGGCAAGTACATTGAACCCCACAAGCAAGCCGCGGCAGCATCGAAGCCCGTGAGCAACGAATAGAATCGCGCGGCGCATGGAACGAAGGTCCTTGTATAGCGACAACTGGAATTCCCGGCCGGCCAGGGATCGGTATTGATTGCAACTCTCACCTAGAAGGAGGGTTGCAATGGTCAAGGATCGACAGGTTCGACGGTTGCTGTCGCATTCGGCGGCAGATTCGACGTTGTCCAATGCGGCGATGAGGCCAGGCATGGATGAGAAGACGGCGCGCAAGTATCGGGACATGGGACTGTTTCCGAGCGAAATGGGGTCTGGTCCGCGGACGTGGCGGACGCGGCCAGACCCGTTCGCGGCGGTGTGGGACTCCTCGACACATCACACGCGAAAGCGACGATTCATACCGAAGCAATCGCCGCAGGCGCGTAAGTTTGATTGGCGCACACGGCGGCACACGAAATCACGACTGAATCACGTTTGGAAGGAATCGTGTGATGGAGAAAACGGAGCAGGCCGACATCAAGTTGCAATTGCTCGAACTGGGCAAGCAGTTTAGGCGGGAAGCCGACTTGGCGGCAGAATCGCTCCGCGAAGACGTGGTAAAGCCAGGAGAACTCACAAGTTTACCCACGCATCCCGCCGACCAGGATGTCGCAGGATTGGATGTCGAGATTGCGATTGCTCAGAATGAAGGATTACTTTTGGAGCAAGTCCAAGCCGCGATTCAACGGATCGAGGCGGGAACCTACGGTGTTTGCCAGGAGTGTGGGAAGCCAATTGACGAGGCACGACTGAAGGCCATTCCATATGCAGGACATTGCATCAATTGCGCCCGCGGTGACCGCGACGAGATCGATACACCGGTGCGAGGTGAACCGCGACGCTTCCGTTAGTCAGCCGTTTTTATCCCGACGCCTTCGGAGGTATAATGAGCGGCGGGATCAGAGGAGTGGTGCTCTGTGGGAGCGTCCATCGCCGCGAACAAAGTTCCGGGCGTGCGTGCCGCGCTCATCGCTGATGTTTTCTCCGCCCAACAGGGCGTCGAAGATGACGACATGAATGTCTTTTGTCTGGGTGGAAAAGGTGATCGGATCGGCGCTCGCTTTGGAACTGATCGAGATTGTTCTCGCCGCTCACCTCAGCGGTGCCGAGCGACACAAGCGCAGCCTGGCCGAGGTGCAGGCATTGGAGAACCAGAAAGGTGCGCAATGAAGGGTTCACTCGAGACGTCTCGATCGATTCGAGAAGACGCGCCACAGAGGGGAGCCTGATGACTGGCCCACGTTCGGATGCGCTCGTCCTTTTCGGCGCCACCGGCGATCTAGCGTTCAAGAAAATCTTTCCGGCCCTGCAGGCTCTGATCCGGCGAGCGCACCTCGACATGCCCATCGTCGGCGTGGGTCGATCGAGATGGACCCTCGATCAGTTCAAAGCGCGAGCTAAGGACAGCCTCGAACAGCACGGCGGCCTGGACCCGGCGGCGTACGAGAAGCTTTGCTCCCTGCTGGGTTACATCGATGGTGATTACGGGGACCCGTTGACTTTTGCGAAACTACGCAAGGCCCTCGGCGCCGCCCAGAGGCCGTTGTATTACCTGGTCATTCCGCCCAGCGTCTTCGCCACCGTCATCGACGGGCTGGCGAAGTCGGGCTGCGTCAAGGACGCCCGTGTCGTTGTGGAGAAGCCTTTCGGCCGCGATCTTTCATCGGCACAGGAGTTGAATCGCACGCTGCACACTCACTTCCCCGAGCCGGCCATCTTCCGCATCGACCACTACCTCGGCAAGGAACCGGTCCAGAACCTCATTTACTTCCGCTTTGCCAATCCGTTGCTCGAAGCCGGTTGGAATAAAAATTACATAGAGAGCGTGCAGGTCACCATGGCAGAGAGCTTTGGCGTTGCCGGCCGCGGAAAATTCTACGAAGAGGCGGGGGCCATCCGTGATGTGATGCAGAATCACATGCTTCAGGTGATTGCCTGTCTCGCCGAGGAATGCCCGGCGGGCAACGACCGCGAGGCCCGGCGGAACGAGCGTGTCCGACTGCTTAAGGCGGTCCGGACGCTCGAACCGGTGGATGTCGTACGCGGCCAGTTCCGCGGGTACCGGCGCGAGCTTGGCGTGGACCCCGACTCCCAGGTCGAGACGTTCGCGGCCATTCGTTTTCGCGTCGACAACGAGCGGTGGGATGGCGTGCCCTTTTACGTGCGCGCGGGCAAGTGTCTTCCTGTCACTGCAACCGAAGTGCTGGTTCGGTTCAAACGCCCGCCGCGGCCTGTTCTGGACGAGACCAAACAGTCGCTGGCCAACTATTTTCGCTTCCGGCTCAGCCCCGAGGTGGTGCTGGCGCTGGGAACCAAGTTCAAGAAGCCGGGGGAGCAGATGGTGGGTGAACCGATTGAACTGGTCGTCTGCCACGAGGCGCCCGACGAGATGGGGCCTTATGAGCGGCTCCTCGGCGACGCCGCCAATGGGGACGGGACACTCTTCGGACGCGGCGATACCGTGGAAGCAGCTTGGCGCGTCGTCGATCCCATCCTCGGCAACACGACGCCGCTCTTCGAATACGAGCCCAACACCTGGGGGCCGCTCGCACCCGCGCCTGAACTGACGCCAGAGGGCGGTTGGTACAACCCCAAGTCGAAAGAGGGGTATTCATGACGCATCCTTCCGCTCAAGGAATCGAGCACTCGCATTACGGCGTGGTCACATCGGCGTGTGGAGGTGTTAACGAATCCTTGTCGAAAGCACAAACGCGCCGAAGTGCGCAATGACGATAACAAATATCCCTTCCCGCATCCTGACGATCAACGGTGGATCGTCGAGCCTCAAGTTCGCGCTCTTTGAGCGAACCGATCCGGCCGCGCGTCTCCTGTCCGGTCGGGTCGATCGGATCGGGTTGAAGGATGCCCAGTGGACCGTGGTCCAGACGCGCGACGGTCGAGCGGAGGATCGGCGAGTCGATGCGCCGGACCAGAAAGCAGCCGTCCGCCTGCTGATCGATTGGTTCGAACGCGCCGTCAGGTTCGCGGAGATCGCCGCCGTCGGGCATCGTGTCGTTCATTGGGGGAGCCGCTACCATCTGCCCGAGCGCGTCACAGCGGAGTTGATCGAGCAATTTCGCATGATCAGCCCGTGCGACCGCGATCACTTACCGGGCGAGATCGAGTTAATCGAGGCGTTCCGAAACCGTGATCCCGATTTACCACAGGTTGCGTGCTTCGACACTGTATTTCAATGCGACATCCCCCGCGTTGCCCAGATCGTGCCGATCCCCCGGCGGTTCGAGGCCGCTGGGGTGCGAGGTTATGGCTTCCATGGCCTGTCATATGCGTATCTGATGGAGGAACTGGCCCGGGTGGCCGGCCCGGAGGAAGTGCGGGGCCGTGTTATCCTGGCGCACCTCGGCTCCGGGGCCAGTTTGGCAGCAGTCCACGTGGGCCATTCCATCGACACGACGATGGGCTTCACGCCGGCCTCCGGACTGGTCATGGGGACGCGCACGGGCGACCTTGATCCGGGCCTGGTCTGGTTCCTGTCGCATGCCCAAGGGGTGTCGGCTGACCAGTTCGACAGCCTCGTGAACCAAGAGTCCGGCCTGTTCGGCGTATCGGAGAAGAGCTCCGACGTGCGCGATCTCCTGGCACGGCAAATTGTCGATGTGCGGGCGGCCGAGGCAATCGAACTGTTTTGCTACCAGGCGAAGAAGGGGATCGGCGCATTCGCCGCCGCGATTTCCAACCCGACCATCCTGGCCCGCATCGAGCATGAGGAATTGGAGCAGTTGCTCCGCGGCTATGGGTGGGGGGGCTGCTGGCGGTGGATGAAAGCAATCCAACCTGCAACAAGCGGTTTGCCAAAATGGGGATTCCCCACACCGAGGAGGCCCGCCGCGCCTATCGGGAGATGATTGTGGCCACCCCCGGTGTCGGCGACTGCATCAGCGGTGTGATACTCTACGACGGCACCATCCGCCAGAAAGTGCATGATGGCACTCCTTTTATCAAGGTTCTCACCGATGCCTGGATCATTCTCGGCATCAAAGTGGACGCGGGCGCGAAGGACATGGCCGGTGATCCTGGCGAGAAGATGACCGAAGGTCTGGATAGACTGCCGGCTCGGCTCCAAGAGTATGTGCAAATGGGTGCCGGCTTTCCGAAGTGGTGGGCGGTGCTTGCGATCGGCGATGGCATTCCCAGCCAAGATTGCATCGTGGCCAACGCGCAGGCTTTGGAACATTACGCCGTGATGTGCCAGGAAGGCGCGTTAGTGCCCATCGTCGAGCCCGAAGTTCTCATGAACGGCACGCACACCATGGAGCTTTGCGGCACGGCGACGGAGGGAGTCCCCCGCTTTACGGCGGAGGCTCGGAAGGCGAACCGTGCGCTTGTCGACTTGCTCGGCCCCATCGCAGAGCGCAAGAACGCGACGCCAGCCCAGATCGCACTCGCCTGGCTCTTGGCCCAGAAGCCGTGGATCGTGCCGATCCCAGGGACAACCAAAGTGCATCGCTTGCAGGAAAACGTTGCGGCAGTCGCGGTTGAGCTCGGCGAAAGCGATCTGCGGGTCATCGAGAGCGCCACATTGCAGATAACGGTGCAAGGGGCCCGGTACTCCGAGGCTCCGTAGCGAATGATCAACCGCTAAGAAGACAGCGGACAGACGACAAGGAGAACGACCATGCCTCTCAATGAGCGAGCACGCCAGAATCACGATGAGCTTTTTCCCGGCCACGTCTCCACCCTGGCGGTGACCGACCCGGAACTGATTGAGTTCTTCGACAACTTCGCCTTCGACGAGGTGCTTCGTCACGGCAAGCGGTTTCGTGCGTGGCCGATTTCCCGACGGAAATGCACGTACAGAAGGCTTGAGCAGTAGCTGGTCTTGCGCAAACAGGATGCCGTTGCCTTGAGGACGATTCATGCCTCCTCGCCGAATAGCTTCGCTCTCCTCGCGGAAAGTCATCTACGCCGCGATTGTCGGAAACCTTTTCGTGGCAGCGACGAAGTTCGGCGCCGCAGCATGGACGGGCAGTTCCGCCATGTTGAGCGAAGCGGTTCATTCGGTTGTCGATACAGGCAACTCGCTCTTGCTCTTGTATGGTCTGCGCCGGGCAAAGCAGCCGCCGGACCACGATCACCCGCTGGGATACGCCCGCGAAATCTATTTTTGGAGTTTCGTCGTCGCTGTGATGGTGTTTGCTCTCGGGGCCGGTGTTTCACTCTACGAAGGCATCACCCACATTTTGAACCCTGAGCCGATCCAGAGTGAGGCGGTCATTTATGCTGTCCTTGGGTTGTCGGTCTTGTTCGATGGGACGACCTGGTGGATTGCTCTTCGCAATTTCAAAGGCCAAAAGAGCTTTTCTGAACTTTTCAGCGCGATCCGAAACAGTAAGGATCCGCCGTCTTTCATGGTGTTATTCGAGGACAGTGCGTCTCTCATTGGTCTTGCCGTCGCGCTTGCCGGCACCTTTTTATCAGTCCAACTGGACCTTCCGGTGCTCGATGGCGTCGCGTCCATTTTGATCGGTTTGGTTCTTGCCGCGACGGCTGCTTTGCTCGCACGGGAAACCAAGGGTCTGCTAATCGGCGAAGCCGCGGATAAGCCGATCGTGGATTCCATCATCCATATCGCGGAGGAGATGGAGGGCATCGCCCATGCAAATGGGATCATCACCGTTCACCTGGGGCCAGTGCAAATTGTAGTCGCGCTCAGCTTGGAGTTTGCCGATGAACTGAGAACTCCTGAAATCGAAGGCAAAGTGACCGAATTGGAACGTCGCGTGCGACATTTGCATCCGGCGGTTATCGCGATTTTTGTAAGACCGCAAAGTTCAAGCGGGTATAAAGTCGCTCTCGCGCAGCGTTTTGGTAAATCGTACAGCTAAGAGGAGTACGCAATGCAAGACCAGAAGAATGAGACGTTGACGTCCGATATCCGAGGGCCGTCGCATTGTTGTGTGTCCGGTACGGAACACGATCGAGGTGTGCCGGAAATTGATCTACTGAGTCCGTTGTCCATTGGCGGACTCCAACTCCGCAATCGAATCGTCATGTCTCCCATGTGCCAATACAGCGCCGAGGAGGGCATGGCAAATGGTTGGCACCTGGTACAGCTGGGAAGTAGAGCGGCGGGCGGAGTGTCGCTGGTCATGGTCGAGGCGACTGCCGTTACGCCGGACGGTCGCATCTCGCCTGGTGATCTGGGAATCTGGACCGACGCGCACGCGGAGCCCTTAGCTCGTATCGCTCGGTTCATCCGTTTTCAGGGAGCCGCCGCGGGCATTCGGCTCGCACACGCGGGTCGCAAGGCCAGTCATGATCTTCCCTGGCATGGCGGCGCGGCGTTGAAGCCAGGGCAAGGCGGTTCGAACGTCATCGCCCCCAGTTCCATCCCTTTTGATGACGCCGATCCGCCACCCGTGGCCCTCGATGAGGCCGGTATCCTGTGCCGGCGGCTCAAGGACGTGGGTGTCGATCTGATCGATGTATCCTCCGGCGGAATGACGCCGAAAGCGCGAATCCCTGTCGGCAAGGGCTATCAGGTGCCTTTTGCCCGTCGCATCCGGGCTGAAGCAGGGCTCAAAACCGGCGCGGTCGGGCTCGTCACGGAACCGAGCCAAGCCAACGAGATCATCACCGGCGGCGACGCGGACCTCGTCTTCCTCGCCCAGGAATTGCTGCGCGAGCCCTACTGGGCGCTGAATGCGCAAACCGAATTGGGTGGCGAGCCGTTGTGGCCAATTCAGTACGGCTACGCAGTCAAACGTCGTTCGAAATAAAGTTGTCGTTCTGATCGTGGGTCCCCCCGCGCAACCGGAGAATGTCATGCATGCAATGGTTCTAAAAAAACTTGGCGCGGCCCTTGAATGGACCGAACTCGCCGATCGACAACCTGGGCAGGGCGAAATTCGCATGAAGGTGGCCGCTTGTGGCGTCTGCCGTACGGACCTGCATGTCGTCGATGGCGAGCTACCCGATCCGAAGGTGCCGATCGTTCCAGGCCATGAGATCGTCGGCCGGATCGATGCGATCGGGGCTGGCGTCGAGGGGCTGCGGGTGGGTGAGCGTGTCGGCATTCCGTGGCTTGGTCACACCTGCGGTGTCTGTCCCTATTGTATGGAGCGCCAGGAGAATCTGTGCGACCGTCCACTCTTCACGGGGTACACGCGCGACGGTGGCTTCGCGACGGCGACGATCGCCGATGCACGCTTTGCGTTTCCGCTCGGCGAGGCCGGCAGCGACGTGGCGCTTGCCCCTTTGCTTTGCGCCGGCCTGATCGGCTGGCGTTCGCTGGTGATCGCAGGCGTTGGCAAACGCCTGGGACTCTACGGCTTTGGCGCCGCGGCTCATATCATCGCGCAAGTCGCGACGTCGCAGGGGCGATCGGTGTTTGCCTTCACGCGGCCGGGAGATGTTGCCACGCAGGTCTTCGCCCGGCGCCTCGGTGCAACCTGGGCCGGCGGATCCAACGAGATGCCGCCGGAGCCCCTCGACGCTGCGATCATTTTTGCGACTGTTGGCGGTCTCGTTCCCTTGGCGCTGAAGGCGGTCCGCAAGGGCGGTCGCGTTGTTTGCGCGGGCATCCACATGAGCGACATCCCGAGCTTTCCCTATCGGCTGCTATGGGAAGAACGAAAGCTCGTGTCGGTTGCCAATCTCACGCGACAGGATGGAATCGATTTCCTGCGCCTTGTGCCGGAGATCGGCATCGTCACCAAAACGACGAGCTATCCCCTCAACCAGGCCAATCAAGCTCTTGCCGATCTCCGCGCCGGCCGGTTTGAAGGGGCCGCCGTTCTCGTGCCATGAGCGCGATTCAGCGGGGTTCGGGGATTAGACCTTGTTCCTCGGGGCCCGGCGACGATGGGCAATGGGCATGTGTCAAATTGAACAAGATGCAATATCGGATCACGCTCCTCGCAGTCAAAGACGCGCATCTCGTATCGGCCGTGAATCCGATCGAGCATGTGCGCAACATCGACAAATGCGGCGAGGGGCTGCCGGAGATTCGTAACGGCGAATGGGGCCTGACTAACGCGGGTAAACCGGCGTAAACCGAGCAGGCGCCAAAGAGGATGTTCCCTATGCGCACGAGCCCAAATCAATCCGAAGCCGACCTGACACTCTCGAAGCTGCCGACCGGGAAGGCCGCTGACATGGCTTCCAAGTCCGTTTCCGACACGCTCGTGGCGCTCCACATAGACGCCGAATCAGGTCTCTCACAAGCAGAGGTCGACTTGAGACGGAAGGAGCACGGCTACAACGAAGTGGCCGAAACAAGTGAGCACCCGATCCTCAAATTCCTTGGGAAATTCTGGGGGCTGTCAGCATGGATGCTTGAATTGATCATGCTTCTGTCGCTCGTGCTGCGGCATTACTCCGATCTCGCCATCGTGGGCGGACTGCTGGTCCTCAATGCCGTGCTGGGCTTCGCGCAGGAGCGTCGCGCCGCAGGCGTGATGGAGACGTTGCGGCGACGACTGCAGGTCAGTGCGCGCGTGCTGCGCGACGCGAACTGGCAGGTAGTTCCCGCCCGGGAACTGGTCCCCGGCGACATCGTCCGCGTCCGCGCCGGCGACATCATCCCAGCCGACGTGAAGCTCCTGACCGGAACCTTGAGCGTTGATCAATCGGCCCTCACGGGGGAATCGAAGGATGCCGACAAGGCTCCGGGCGAAGTGCTTTCTTCGGGCTCCATCGTCCGCCGGGGAGAAGGGAACGGCGTGGTGCTGCTGACGGGGGCCAAGACGTATTTTGGGCGCACCACCCAGCTCGTGCAGGTCGCACGCCCGAAACTCCACATCGAGGCGGTGGTGTCCAGGGTCGTCCGCTGGCTGTTCGTCATCGTCGGCGCGCTGCTGGCCGTGGTCATCGTGTTGTCGCTGATCCGGGGCGCGCCGCTCTTCGAGATGATCCCGCTCCTGCTGGTCCTGCTGATGAGCGCGGTCCCCGTGGCACTCCCGGTCATGTTCACCGTCAGCATGGCTCTCGGGTCGGCGGAACTGGCGAAGCGAGGCGTCCTGGTCACGCGGCTCAGCGCTTCGGAGGACGCCGCGACGATGGATGTGCTCTGTGTGGATAAAACGGGCACGATTACGATGAACCAACTGGCAGTCACTGGCGTGATCCCGCTGGAAAATACCACGGAATCCGACGTGCTGTTCGCCGGCGCCCTGGCCTCGCAGGAGGCCAACCAGGATCCGATCGACCTGGCCTTCCTCGCCGCGGCCCAAGCACAGCACGTCGTCGATGGGGTTCCGGCGGTGAAGCCGATCTCGTTCGCACCGTTTGACGCGAAAAACCGGCGGACGGAAGCCGTGGTCGAGCAAAACGGGCAGCGTCTTCGAGTGCTGAAGGGAGCTGTGCGGACGGTCGCCGAGGTGTGTGGGCTGCAGCCCCCGGCGATCGAGGCCCTGGAAGCCAGGGTTAGCGAATCCGCGCTCAAAGGATATCGGACGCTGGCGGTGGCGCGTGGACCTGAGGCGGCTCCTCCCGGGCTGATCGGACTGGTGACGTTGTACGACCCGCCCCGATCGGATGCGAAACAGCTCATCGCCGCGCTCCATGACCTTGGGGTTCCAGTCAAAATGCTGACCGGCGACGCCCTGGCGGTGGCGCGCGAGATCGGTCAGGGAGTCGGGTTGGCCAATATTCGGCGCGCAGCCGATTTGAAGGCGGCGAGCGCCCAGACCGGGAATCAGGCGACCGACTTCCTGGCGGGCGCCGACGGGCTCGCCGAGGTGTATCCGGAGGACAAATACCTTGTCGTGCAGCACCTGCAGGCCGCAGGACACGTGGTGGGAATGACGGGCGACGGCGTCAATGACGCGCCGGCGCTGCGTCAGGCCGAGGTGGGGATTGCCGTCAGCACCGCGACCGACGTCGCCAAAGGGGCCGCGAGCGCCGTCCTGACGGAACCGGGGCTCACGAACATCGTGGCGCTGGTCGAGCAGGGGCGGACGATCTACCAGCGGGTGCTGACGTGGATCATCAACAAAATCAGCCGGACGATTCTGAAGTCAGCCTACGTTGCCATCGCGTACGTGGTGACAGGACACTTTGTGGTCTCCGCCTTTGCGATGCTGCTGCTTACCTTCATGACGGACTTCGCGAAGATCACGCTTGCCACCGATCACGTTCGGCCGTCCAGAAAGCCGGAGACCTGGAACATCGGCGGATTCATCACGGTGTCGGTGGTGCTCGGCGTGGCGATGGTCGCTGAGGCGCTGTTCTTCTTGTATCTCTGCTGGCCACGCTTTGACTTGGCGCCGACCAGCAACCTCCAGGACACGCCCCTCCATACGTTCAGCTTCCTGATCTTGCTCTACTTTGCGGTGTTCTCCGTTGTCTCCGCGCGCGAACGACGCTCGTTCTGGGCGACAATGCCCAGCCGGAGCCTCATCGCTGCTCTCACCGTGGAAGCGCTCACCGGGACCGTCCTGGCGCTCGCAGGTCTCCCGGGCCTCGCGCCGTTGCCATGGGAGCAGATGCTCGCCATTTTCGGATATGCGATGATTTCCTGCCTCGTCGTGAATGACGCCCTGAAAGTCGTCATGATCAAGCGATTCGTTCCCGCGGCGGTGGGCCAGCAGGCTTGTCGCTCGGCAGCTTCGCCATGACAGGGATAATCATGGGCGGCGATTCGAGAGGCAGTCCGCGCTTCGGGCCGGATTGCGATTGAGGGAGATTCCAGGGAGCGTCGGGATCATCACTCACGGCGATGATCTTTTTGCCGTCGGGACCGGGAATCTCATAGTGACCTTTTTTGAGTCGCTGCACCTCCTGTTCCTGTTCGTCGTAGAGCAAATGGTCCCCTTCGCCCTCGCGCATTCCCGTTGAAGACGCAGAGCGAAGAATTTCGACATTAGTGGGAGATTCTCACGCGCCTGCGGTCCGCGCATTGCGCGTCAAACGCTCAACGTCACGACCCCGGCATGGGTGGCAACGTTGATGCCGCCCGACGTTACGGTGGGGTCCCATCGCAGTTCCGCCTCCACGTCATTCTTCAGTTGTGCATCCGTTTTCACTTCAAGTCCTATCTTCGCCAAAAGCGATCAAAGAGCCGATATGTTGAAATACCAAAATGGACTTCAATGCATCGGCTTACCACGCGCACGGTCCCACGGCCAACCGAGGTGTCTATACCGTGTTGCTGTTGACAGTGGCAGAGCAACTTTCATACCAACACGATCATGACACGAATTCGGTACTGCCGGAAGTGAGCGGCCAGAAACATTGCCGCCATCAGCTCCAACACTGGAACGACAACGACCACACGCATGGCGTGTGCTGCTCCTACGACTCGCACTCGGCATCGGGCGTATGACACAGTAGGACGAGCGACTGGTAGGGCCAGAGCCGTGGCGTCTTTGTTGTGCGGAGCCGGTGGAGGCAGAGCTCCAAGCCGCGGTACCGGTGCTTCGCTGTACGCTGCAGTTCGTGCAGCTAATACGTGCGCGTGCCCTTCTTCAATCTGCGCGACGCATGTGGCCCGGGCTGCTTCTCGCAGCGCGACATCGCCGTTAGCCTTGGCCGCCTTAATAAGTGCTCGACCGGTTGCTCCCTCGTTCATCTCGACCGAAAGCGACTTGCACTTTCGCTGAATCCTTGCGATAACTGCTGCACCCAGCGTGCCTCAGTCATCGCACATTACGCAAAATGACCAACGGCAATTTGTTCAAGTCATTTCTGCGCGGGACCCGAGCACCAGCGCAATCGAAGGGAACGTATGGCATTGCACTTGCGGGCTGGCGAATCTTTCAGTGGGGGCGCTCGGCGCGTCATCCGTGGTGAAATCGATAAGACGCTCCGCGGACTGAGCCGTTCGCATAGTAACCAGCGGAATGCCGTGCATGATGCTCGCAAGTGCTTCAAGAAGATGCGAGCGATTCTCCGCCTGGTGCGCAACGAATTAGGGGCGCGCGCTTACCATCGCGAGAACGCGTGCGTCCGTGACGCAGCTAGACCGCTGACCGAACTTCGGGATGCGACGGTGCTGCTTGATTCGCTGAATGAATTGGTGGATCATTCCGCTCCTCGCATTTCGGTCAAGACAATCCGTCGTATTCACAAGACGCTGTGCGCCCACAGGGCAGCCGTCCAAAAGCAGGCGCGGGAAGGTGTTGGCATACTGGGAAACGTGCGCGCGACGCTCAAGAGCGCTCGTTCTCGAATTCGACGTTTGGACGTTCACGCCAGGCCTTGGTCAGCCGCGCTTGGCGGGTTGAAGCGGGTCTATCGCCAGGGGCGTCGCGCCTGTGGTGCCGCAATCGCCAATCCCACGACCGAAAACCTTCACGAATGGCGCAAGCAAGCCAAGTATCTTTGGTATCAACTTCGGCTTCTCGAAGTTATTCGACCCAAGGCCATGAAGGCGCTTGCGCGGCGGGTACACGAACTGACCCAACGGTTGGGCGACGACCACGATTTGGCCATGCTGCGCCAAGAGCTTGTGACCGAACGGGACACATTGGACGACTCCGATGCCATGGATTCGTTGTTCAAAGCGATTGACTCGCGCCGCGATCAATTGCAGCGCAGGGCAATCGGCCTGGGAAAGCGCATCTACCGACGGAAGCCCAGTGCTCTCAAACGGCAAATCAAGCGGTACTGTACGAACATGACTCGCGGCCACTGACCGGGGCCTTCCCCCGCCCTGGTTTAAGCACCCTTTGATGCGAAGAACTCGCGCGCATGTGCCGGCAATTGGCCCTCGGCCATGTGATTCCGTCGATCACGATTGAGCCGACGATGTGCTCAGCCACGTCACCGTGATTGCATTTCAAGTCGGCCAAAAGCTGCTCCATGGCGCTGCTCTCGCCAGTGCCGTGGCCGAAGATCAGGATTTGATCGGCGCCCCGGAGTGTTGCGGCGATGGCTTCGTAGAAGCTCTTCCGCTCCGGCGCCCTTTTGCCATGGGTCTCTTCGTTGTCGGCAACCAGGTGTCGATGGAAACCGTGCGGGTCGTAAGGCACGAACTGCTCCGGGACAGCTCCATCCAACTCGGTGCGGTAAACCTTCGCCTCGTGATGGTCGATGACGACGAGCACGAGAGCGCCTGGCACTACTGGCGGGGGAATCGATGTTTCGTCCGACTGCTTCAGGAAGCGGCGGATGTCCAGCACCGCCTCGACCGGGGCGGAATCCTTGTGATTGGGAACGTGCAGGATCAGCATATGCCCGTTCCGCGTCGCTTGGAGGGGGCCATTGTGCTGCTCCGACACATTGGCCATCCTGTTAAGCAGTGACACCACGTCGTGCCATTCCAAGTTGCGAGCTGTCGGGTGACGAACAATTGCTTCATAGGTGCGCTGGTGACGCCCACTCAGGTGGGCCGAGGTTGCGAGTCGGTCTTGAGTCTTGAGTTGTCATTGTACTTTTCTTGAAAAGCCTTTGGGTTCACCACCGTTGATTCCATCCGAGGTCAGCCCACTGAGTCCGTCGAAACTCTTCCGGAGGTCGACGGCCTGGGCACAGAGATAGATACTTGCGTTGTTCGGAAAGTTCAGCATTCCGATTCCTCCTGCTGCTCGTCGATGCTCCGTGCCTGCCCGGCGGCCACGATCGCCGCGGCCATCGACTGCGCATCGGTGATCGTCACCATTACCTGCGCGCCGTTGGGCAAACGAATTTCGACGGCCGCGGCAGCCGGCTTCGGTGAGAGAAGGCGAACCGGCAAGAAAGCCGGCTCCTGAACCGGCGCCGATTCACGCGTCCTTAGGCGACGCAACTTCCTGCGCCACTGATAAAACGACGGCGTCGAAACACCCTCGACCAGACAAAAGTCGGCGACGGTCAAGTCGCAACCATCAAATCGTCGAAACCGATCGCCCCAAAGCTTCCGCTTGGTGGCGTCCATCATCCGGGCCATAGCTCGCTCCATTGCAAAAAGGATGTGCCCCGCACTCCTCGCAACGTAGCACGCCCGTCAAGAATGGCCCGGATGTACGGTCACCGACCATCCGCACCTGGTCAACCAACGGGATGACGAAAAAAAGCCCGCCCTTGCTCCCACTGGGCTGCCAATTTGATGCTCGCAGCGGCCGCGGCGGCCGCGAACCAGACGACAGCGACCGCGATGGCCGCGAACACCAGAATGGAAATGTAGTTGTTCATGAATATCTCACTTGGGGAAAACGGCACAAGTAAATTATGCTCGAACCACGCTGATTCGAACGCGCGGATCAGGCCTCGCCGGTATCCGCCCACTTCGGAGGCGAGGCTCCTGCGGAGGGCGGCGACGTCCACAACGCGCGGCCGCAGCGAGCGCGATAGTGAAGATCCTTGCCAGATCCTCCGGGAAGTATTTCGCCATAAGCGGCGGCCAGGCTCAAATCCTGATGGCCACGGAGCCAACACTTCAAACATTGCATCCACAGATTGGGCGTCGGGGGTCTTTGGCTGGTCGGTATTGGATTTCATTATGTGTGCTCCTTCGGCTTTCCCATGCGGCAGTTTTCGTGAGTTGCGGGAAGCCAACCCCTGCGCATTTTATTTGGGGTTCCTTGACTTCCGCTTCAAGTTCCGGCTTGTGTGACTGCTGTCATGCCGGTTTCCCTTCGGTTTGCGGCACCCTGACCCCACTCCGGACGATAGCCAAAAACTGGTCGGCATCCAGGCTGGCGCCGCCGATGAGGGCGCCGTCCACACCGGGGCGGCTAAGCAGTGCGGCGGCGTTGTCCGGCTTGACGCTGCCACCTTACTGAATGTCGAGCGTCTTTGCCGACTTCTCATCGAACAGCTGACCGAAGCGGCGCCGAATGACGGAGTGTGCCTCCTGAGCCTGCTGGAGGGTGGCGTGGTGTCCGAGGCTCCCGATTGCCCAGACCGGTTCATACACGATGGTGAGACGGGGCAAAGTATCTGCCGACAGGCCGGCCAATCCTTGGATGAGTTGCCGGTCGAGTACCGCTTCGGTGCGGTGGGCCTCACGTTGCTCCAGAGTCTCGCCGACACAGAGGATCACATCGAGGCCGGCGGCCAGGGCAAACCGCGCCTTTTGGTTGATGAACGAATCGGATTCACCCAGCTTGTGCCGGCGCTCGCTGTGCCCGAGGATAACGTACTTGCAACCGAGATCGAGGAGCATCGTCGGGCTGACTTCGCCGGTGAACGCGCCTTCCTTCTCGGGATAGAGGTTCTGTGCCCCGAGCGCGACGCGGCTGCCCTGGAGAATCTCCCCGACCAGGGGGAGATAGGGAATGGCGGACAGATGGCGACGGATACGCGGTTCTCAAGGTCCGCGCCATCCACAATCGCCTTGGCCAACCGTTTGGCCTCAGCGGCGGTAGTGTACATCTTCCAGTTACCGACGATGAATTTCTGGCGCATATCTGGTTCCATTTCGATGCTCACGTGCTCACTTTGCGTATTGCCGATGATCCGCCAAGCGCACTCTGCCTATCGGTCCGTTTCCATCGCGGCAGTATATTCGCCACGGCGTGCAGCCCGGTCGCACCTGGCCCGGAGATACAGTGCTTGCTGTGCTGCCGAGACGTGGGCCTCCTGGCCGTGCCAGATCTCCAATGCCGGTTGCTGGATGGCTCGTGCGAACGAGAACGCCAGCGCCCAAGGAATCCGCGACTTGAATCGGACATTCATAGCATTCAAGCGGGCCGAGGCCACTGTACCGGGTTGGCCGCCCGACAAGAATGCGACCCCCGGAACGGCGGCGGGAACGGCCCGCAAGAGACACGTCACTGTGGCATCGGCCACCTCTTCGACCGTTGCTGGCTCGGGGTAGGTGGATCCCGGAAGTACCATATTGGGCTTCAGGATCATTGCTTCCAGCGTCACTCGTTGTGTGTAAAGCTGGTTGAAAACCGTCCGCAGGACTTCCTCTGTGACCTCACGGCACCGCTGTAGAGTATGCTTGCCCTCCATGAGCACTTCCGGCTCGACGACGGGCACCAGTCCGGCTTCCTGGCACAACGCGGCATAGCGCGCAAGTGCATGTGCGTTGGCCTCGATGCAACCCCGACTGGGAAGACGATCGTCCAAGGCAATCACCGCGCGCCACTTGGCGAAACGGGCGCCCATTTGTGAGTATTCAGCCAGCCGGTCGCGTAAGCCGTCCAAGCCTTCGGTGATTTTCTCACCGGGATTACCCGCCATCTCCTTCGCACCAGTGTCCACTTTAATGCCGGGAATGATTCTCGCGTCGGCGAGGACTTCAATGAAGGGAGTGCCATCTTTCCTCCGCTGGCGGATTGTTTCGTCGTAGAGGATCGCGCCGCTGATACACTCGCCGAGACCCGGCGTGGTCACAATCAACTCTCGATAGGCCCGCCGGGCTTCCTCGGTCTGGGGAATCGCCAACTTGGCAAACCGTTTGTTACAGGTTGAATTACTTTCGTCCATCGCCAGCAGGCCCTTGTCGCCGGCGACCAGCGCCCGTGCGGTGTCGACAAGCTCTTGCGCATTCATTTGGATTTGTTCCATTTCCAGTTGCGGATTTCGGGCAGGTCTTGACCATGTTGATCAATGTAATGCTTGTGCTCGACGAGCTTGTCCTGCATCTGTTGCTTCAGGTAGGCCCCCTTGGTGCCCAACTGCGGCAGGCGATCCACCACGTCTTGCACCAGGTGGAACCGGTCGAGGTCGTTCTGCACCCGCATGTCGAAGGCCGTCGTGATCGTGCCTTCTTCCTTGTAGCCTCGCACGTGCAGGTTGCGATTGGTCCGGCGGTAGGTCAGCCGGTGGACCAGCCAGGGGTAGCCATGAAAACCAAAGATGATGTGCTTGTCTTTCGTGAAGAGTGAGTCGTAATCCTTGTCGCTCAGACCGTGGGGGTGTTCCGTGCTGGGCTGTAACCGCATGAGATCGACGACATTGATCACGCGGATCTTCAGATTGGGCAGATGTTCGCGAAGAATCGATACGGCGGCAAGGATCTCCAGCGTGGGCGTGTCACCGCAACAGGCCATCACCACATCGGGCTCGGCGTCCTGGTCGTTGCTGGCCCATTGCCAGATGCCAATTCCCTCCGTGCAATGCACGACCGCGGCGTCCATGGTAAGCCATTGCGGCAGGGCGTGTTTGCCGGCCACCACCACGTTTACGTAATGCCGGCTGCGTAGGCAATGATCGAAGACCGACAGCAGGCAGTTGGCATCAGGCGGCAGGTAGACGCGCACGATATCGGCCTTCTTGTTGACGACATGGTCGAGGAAACCGGGATCCTGGTGCGTAAATCCATTGTGATCCTGTTGCCAGACGTGGGAGGCCAGCAGATAGTTGAGCGATGCGATCTTCCGCCGCCAGGGCAACTCCAGCGTTACCTTCAGCCACTTGGCGTGCTGGCTGAACATCGAATCGACGATGCGGATGAAGGCCTCATAGCTGTTGAACAGCCCGTGCCGCCCGGTCAGCAGATATCCTTCCAGCCAACCCTCGCACTGGTGCTCGCTGAGCATCGAGTCAAGCACGCGTCCGGCGGGCGAGAGAAACTCATCGTCGTCTTGTTTCCGGGCCTCCCACTGGCGGTTGGTGACTTCGAAAACCGCGCCCAGCAGATTGGAGAGCGTTTCATCGGGACCGAAGACCCGGAAATTTCGCTGATCTTGATTGAGCCTGGCCACGTCACGCAGAAACTTACCCAGCACGAGCGTATCCTGGCCGTCGACGGCGCCGGGCGAAGGCACATGCACCGCGTGTTCGTGGAAATCGGGCATGCGCAGGTCGCGCAGCAGAAGACCGCCGTTGGCGTGCGGATTGGCGCCCATTCGCCGGTCGCCCTTCGGCGCCAATTCGGCCAGTTCCGGCATGAGACCGCCATTTTCATCGAACAACTCCTCGGGCTTGTAGCTCTTCATCCAGCGTTCAAGCTGCTTGACATGATCGGGATGCGCGGAATCCACCAACAGTGGAACCTGATGCGCACGGAAGGTGCCCTCGATTTGCAGGCCATCGACGACTTTCGGCCCCGTCCAGCCCTTGGGTGACCTCAGCACGATCAAGGGCCAGCGCGGCCGAGTGGTGTCGTTCTTGTCCCTCGCACTGCTTTGGATTTTCCGGATGTCCTCGATGGCCTTCTCGAGAGTGGCGGCCATGAGCTGGTGCATCGTTTCCGGTTCATCACCTTCCACGAAGTAGGGCGTCCAGCCGCAGCCTCGTAAGAATTGCTCCAATTCCTCGTGCTCGATGCGGGCCAGGATGGTCGGGTTGCTGATCTTGTAGCCGTTGAGGTGCAGGATCGGCAGCACGGCCCCGTCGGAAACTGGGTTGAGCAGCTTGTTGGATTGCCAGGCGGTAGCCAATGGGCCCGTTTCCGCCTCGCCGTCGCCGACGACGCAGGCGACGATCAGATCGGGGTTGTCGAACGCGGCTCCAAAGGCATGGCTGAGCGAGTAACCCAGCTCACCGCCTTCGTGAATCGATCCAGGCGTCGTCGGCGCCACATGGCTGGAAATCCCGCCGGGAAACGAGAATTGCTTGAACAGTTTTTTCAGCCCGGCTTCGTCCTGCGTGATGTTGGGATAAACTTCACTCCAGGTGCCTTCGAGGTAAACATTGCCCACGATCGCCGGGCCACCGTGGCCGGGGCCGGCGACGTAGAACATGTCCAGGTCGTACTTCTTGATGACCCGGTTCAAGTGCGCATAGATGAAGTTCTGACCCGGCGTCGTGCCCCAGTGTCCGACGACCAGCGGCTTTACGTGCGACAGCTTCAGCGGCCCCTTCAGCAGCGGATTGTCGTAGAGATAAATCTGCCCGACCGAAAGGTAGTTCGCGGCGCGCCAATAGGCGTCGATCTTGCGAAGCAACTCCGGCGAGAGCGGGCCCTTGGCGTTGAGTGGCTCAAGGCCATTGCTATGAATTTGGACGTCTTGTTGGGTGAGCTCGTCGATCATGCTTTGTTCCTTGAGGTAGGTCCGATGCGTTCTTAAAGCAAATTCGTTCCATTCAACATGGTTCATTGAACCTCGTTTCAGCCAAGGCCGAGAACGTGGCAAACCATCTTGGCGATCGTCTGTTCTTCATCCGTGCGAATGACGCGGACCGCGACCCGACCGGCAGCGGAAATCACGCCCTCATTTGCCGCGTTTCGCTTTTCGTCGAGTTCGATTCCAAGAAATCCCAGCCCGTCGCAAATCCGGGCACGGACCGCCGGCGCGTTCTCTCCAATGCCACCAGCGAACACCAGTGTGTCTAATCCGTCCAATACCGCCGCGAATGCGCCGATCCATTTCTTGACCTGGTAGCAGAACAGCGCGACTGCTTCGGCCGCCCGCACGTCCCGCGTTTCGCACTCCAGCAAGTCGCGCATGTCGGAGCTGGTTTCGGAGATCCCAAGCAGCCCGGACTGGGAATTGACCATCTGGTTGAATTGCTTCGCACTCATTTGTTCCGTGCGCGCCAGGTACCAAACCAATCCGGGATCGAGATCGCCGGATCGGGTGCTCATGGGCACCCCGGCGTTCGGGGTGAAACACATGCTGGTGTCCATGGATTTGCCGTCACGCACCGCCGCCAGACTGGTGCCATTGCCGAGGTGCGCGAGGATGACCCGGCCTTGTGCCGCTGCCACTCCGGCGAGGCGGGCCAGTTCTCCCATGAGGAATTCGTACGACAAGCCGTGAAAGCCGTACCGCCGCACCCCCTGTGCTTCATATCGGCGCGGGATCGGCAACATCCGGGCCACGCGCGGCAGATCATGGTGAAAAGCCGTGTCGAAACACGCCACTTGGGGCAGGTCGGGAAATCGGCGATGAAAAGCCTCGGTCAACAGGATCTCCTCCGGCAGATGCTCGGGATCGACTGGACTGAGCCGGCGCAACTCCTCAACCAGCTCCGCGGTGATTCGCTGCGGCTGGCTATACTTCGGCCCGCCATGCACCACGCGATGCCCCACTGCGGTCAATGCGTCACCGCCGCCGCGTTTCTCGATCCAATCCATCAAAATACCCACCGCGACCGTGTGGTCGGGCGCCGCCACCGGCCGTGAAAAGTTGTCCGCCGGGCTCAAGCCTTTCACTCGCAAACTCACCTCCGGCAGTCCGATTCGCTCGATCGCCCCCTCCAGAACCCGTCGGAGCGAGCCATCGGCCTCGAATAGCGCGAACTTGATGCTCGACGAGCCGCCATTGATCGTCAGAATGCGTGGGTTAGCTCGATTCACCGACGACTCCATCGCCGTTCGGCAATCCGAACGAAACCAGTCTCGCGCAGGTGGCCCTGTAATCCGTGTGACAAACGCCTCGAATCCCCATTCCTTCCGCGATCTGGACGAACATGGGAGTGTTATCGATGAAGACGACCTGCTCGACTGGCGCCTGGGCGATGTCCAGCGCCAACCGAAAGATGTCCGCGTCGGGTTTTCGGAGGTGAACAAAGCAGGAGGAAACGAAGAAATCCACGAAACCATCCAGCTTGAACTTCCGAATCCGATAGGCATTCAGTTCGCGCGCCTCGTTGCTGACCACGGCGATCTTCAGCTTGTGTCGCACCTTGAACTGAACGACCAGTTCGATCATCTCGGGGTAGGGTTTCGATTGCGCGAACATGAATTCCCGGAATTGATCCTGTGTGAACGGCCGTTCCTCGTGGAAAACCGTCCGGCTCAGGTATTCCTCAAGCGTGAGCTTTCCCTCCTCATAAGTGGCGAAGTTCAGTTGATGCCGATCTTCCATCTCGGCCCACTCCAGCTTGAAGTGCGTCGCCGCCCGTTTGCGGGCATGATGATCCCAGCCGTCAGTGAGCAAGACGCCTCCGATATCCAGAAACAGCGTCGTGATCGGGATCGCGCTTTTCATCTGGCCTTCCTCACGTCGAACTCGATGCCGAATTCTGAGCGACCGGCAGCTCGGCGCGGATCCACGCTTCCGCCTGGTTGGCCTCGCCACGGTCGAAGTACCGGATCGTGGCGGCAGTAAAGGGCTTGCAGAACACCGCCATGCCGTGCTCCCACGCCTTCTCGCCAACCAGAGCGAGGCGTTCGATGTCCCGGAAGTGTTGCAGATCGAACTTGATGTCCTGCCAGAGGGCGCCAGCGGTCCAGCCGTGGAAATCGTGCATCTGAACCAGCATCCGGATCTTGCCGTGCTCCTTTTTCAGGCGCGCGACATGCGGGATGAAATGCTCGTAGTCATCCTTCGTGAGTTTGCCACTGAGCTCGATCACCAGGATCTTCCCCCCCGCTTCCTCGCGCAGATCGACCGACATGGTTCACCTCCTCGAATGGTTGGATAAATAAAATCCAGGGAGCCTCTTCGGCTTCACATTTCGCATACTGGCAGCAATTCTCGTGCCGCGGTTCGCTACTCCTCACCGCAGTCCGTCGTGGCGCTTGCGTCTTGGTTTCCGATCCCCCCTGGAGCACCAGATCGTGCGGATTCGCACACCAGCCGTTCGCGGCCTCGACACGGAACCGACATGTGGCAGCGATCATCGACGGTGGGGAAACTATCTATATGATTGGCTCACAAGTTGCATTGGCCGTGGGGTGGCATGCGCAAGAGCACATGGGAAACGGTCGATCATCCAGAGAAACCGGAGTATTTGTCGTTCACATGACAAATTCTTCATCCGCATACACACCGCCTAGGCCGACGATCGCGGTGCCCTTTGCACCCGATTACCGTGCGTCGGGCGTTTTATTGCACATGACCTCGTTGCCCTCGGCTTACGGTGTCGGCGACTTTGGACCGGCCGCGCTTGATTGGGTCGATCGTCTCGTTGGCGCGGGCCAGAGCTGGTGGCAGGTACTGCCGCTGGGTCCGACGGGGTTGGACCACTCGCCTTATCTGTCGCAATCGTCTTTCGCATGTAACCCGCTTTTGATCAGCCCGGACTTACTGATTGAGGACCATCTGCTGAGGCCCGGTGATTGTGCCGGCCACTCGTTTCCGGCGGACCACGTCGCTTATGAGGCGGTCATCGAGTTCAAGGAGGAGCTGATCTCACACGCCTGGAACAGCCTGCGAACCGGGATTCGCCCGGATCTGCGTGTGGCCTTCGATCAGTTTTGCCACGACCAGGCCCATTGGCTTGACGACTATGCGTTGTTCAAAGCACTGCAGGCCAAACACCCGGGCCTCTCTTGCTTCGATTGGCCTGTCGATCACGCCCGGCGCGATCCGGTTGCTCTGGCGGCTGCTCGGCGGGACCTGAGAGACATGGTGGATCGCTTCCGGGCTGAGCAGTTCCTGCTGTTCCGGCAACGGGAGGGCCTAGAGAAGTATGCTCACCGTCAAGGATTGCGGTTGATCGGCGACCTGCCGTTTTTTGCCGCATTGGATTCATGCGAGGTTTGGGCGAACCCGGAGTTATTCCTTTTGGACGACCAGCGCCGACCTCGCTTCGTCGCCGGCGTGCCTCCCGATTACTTCAGCCCCGTGGGCCAGCTCTGGGGCAATCCGTTGTACAACTGGAACGCTCACCGTCGCACGGGCTTTCGTTGGTGGATCGATCGCGTGCGCTCGCTGTCTCGGCATGCCGACCTGGTCCGCCTCGACCATTTTCGCGGCTTGCTGGCTTCCTGGCACGTGCCGGCGGGCGCCCCAACCGCGGAGTCGGGTCAGTGGCTACCGGGACCCGGCGCGGAATTGCTCCGTGTCCTCGAGGCGGCGCTCGGAGAGCTACCGTTCATCGCCGAAGACCTGGGGTTGATCACGCCTGATGTCGATCGGCTTCGTGACGAGTTTCATCTGCCCGGCATGCGCGTGCTGCAGTTCGCCTTCGATGGCCGTTCAGAGAACCCACACCTGCCGGAAAACTATGTTCACGATACCGTGGTCTATACCGGCACCCACGATAATGACACGACGCGAGGCTGGTACGAACGATTGCCCGGCGAGCAGCGATCTGTGCTCCGGACTTATCTCAAGGGTTCCGCGGACGATAGCGACGGAGTTTCCTGGGAGCTGATCCGCCTGGCATGGTCGTCGATGGCGGCGCTGGCAGTCGTCCCGTTGCAGGATCTCTTGAATTTGGGATCAGCGGCACGGATGAACGTGCCCGGACTGGCAGAGGGGAATTGGCGATGGCGCGTGACAGACGACATGCTATCGACCGATGCACTTCAGCGGCTAGGGGAGCTGACGAAAGCATCAAGTCGTTACCACCGACAAGGGCGGCCGGTAAGCGATGACCGGACAATGAGCTTCGCGCATCACGGCATCGGCCACGCTGCCGGCCAGGAGGTGCAGCAGCCGTGAATGGCCGTGCGTCCCGATCACAATCGCCTCCACAGCTTCTTGGTCCGCCAACTTGAGGATCTCCCGAGCGGGGTCTCCGTGCAGCAGACGGTGCTCGCAGGGAATGCGCCGGTCATGAGGCGTGACTGCCATCAACTTGGCTATCTCCGAATCTGACGGATGTGGTTCTTCATCAAACAATTCTCCGACCGGGTATTCCTCCAGTTCAGAGACGTGCGCCACTAGCAGGGTGGCGCCTGCATCGCGCGCCAGCGATGTCGCGCAGGTCAAGGCATGACCGCTGAATTCTGAATAGTCGGTCGCGAACAGCACTTTTTTCCTGGCCATGACGGTACCTCCAATCCATTTCGAGCTTTCTGATCTTGCCTCGCACCTTGGCCCCCATGCGGCCAGTCGATCCGCCACCTTAGAGAACAGGAGCAATTCACGCGCCGCCGGCGAAAAAAGCCTCTTTAGCGCAGCCGAACAAGCCAAAAAACGTCTCGCCGCGGAGGCACCGCCGCGCTAGCGGCTGCCTGGCGTGCCTTGTTGAGGACCGGCGAAGTTTCGCCCGGCATCGGCTTGGCATTTTCGGCTGTGCCGAAACTACGATCTGCTGCTGTGCCCGCGGGGGGCCGTCGGTTGTGTGGGCGAAAAGCCGGCCCTGGCGGCTTTCGCTTGGCAGGTCCCAATTGGATGGTTTCGCTCCAGCCCCTGCTCTGGAACGTTCCACAGCGTCGTTCATTTGTTCATTTGGCCTACGGCAGCGCCGCCCGCGCCTTTTGACGGTTCGCTTGATCGAGCCAGAAGTATGACGCTGGATCGCGAGCCCACGCGGTAAGTGTGTGGATCTTCCCAAGGTGGTTCCTCGCCCGCGGCGAAAAGATCTTGCGGCGCTTCGCGAGAGGTGTCGATGGCCCGATACCACCGAGCCCCCGGCAGTGCGGGGGGCAAAGCGAAATCGACCGCGTCGGCGCCGGCGTTGAACATCAGGTAAAGCCCATCCTGTTGGTTTTCCTGGATCAGGCAGGCGAGTGTCTTGCCCTTTGGGTCGGCCCAGTTCGGTAAACCCCCGTCCGGTCCAAACCAGTGGATCTCGGCGTCCGTGTAGAATCGCTCATTGCTCAAAATCGGATGGACATGACGAAAGGCGATCATGCCGCGAGTGAAGCGGAAGATCTCCCTGTGCCGTTCCAGGCAGGTCCAGTCATACCAGCTCGTTTCGTCGTCCTGGCAGTAGGCGTTGTTGTTGCCGCCTTGCGTGCGGCGAAATTCGTCCCCACCCAGCAACATGGGAACCCCGCGCGAGATCAACAGCGTCAGCATGAAGTTTTTGAGCTGGCTTCTCCGCAAGGCCTCGATCCGGGCATCCGTCGTCGCGCCTTCAGCGCCATAGTTCTCGCTGAAGTTGGCGTCGGTCCCGTCGTGGTTGTTCTCTCCGTTTTCCTCATTGTGCTTGTGGCGAAAGCTCACCAGGTCGTTCAGGGTGAAGCCGTCGTGACAGGTAACGAAGTTGATGCTCCCCTCGGGGCCTTTGCCCGAGGGGGTGTAGATGTCGGCACTGCCGCAGATGCGGCTAGCGAACGAATCGAGCATCCCATCATCGCCGCGCCAGAAACGCCGGACGTCATCCCGGTACCGGCCGTTCCACTCCGCCCAAGGTCGCTCCGAAAAACTACCCACCTGGTACGCACCGGCGGCGTCCCAGGCCTCGGCGATAATCTTTACGTCTCTCAGGATCGGATCCTCGGCGATCCGTTCGAGCAGCGGGGCATTGGCCAGCAATTTGCCTGTTTCGTCCCGGCCGAGAACCGACGCCAGGTCGAACCGAAATCCATCCACATGCATCTCGATCATCCAATAACGGAGCGCGGCCAAGATATGGTCCCGCACCACCGGATGGTTGGCGTTGATGGTGTTGCCTGTGCCCGTGCAGTCCTTGTAGTAGCGTTTGTCGTCCGCCAGCGTGTAAAAGATCGCGTTATCCATCCCGCGAAAGCAGAGCGTCGGGCCCAGCTCGTTTCCCTCCGCCGTGTGATTGAACACCACGTCCAGAATCACTTCGATGCCGGCCTTGTGAAAAGCCCGGACCATTTCCTTGAACTCCAGCTTCTGCTGGCCCAGACTTCCGGAACTGCTGTAAGAGGCTTTGGGGGCAAAGAAAAGGACGGGGTCGTATCCCCAGTAATTCCTAACTGGTTGACTCGTTCGCGGGTTCCTGCGGGTGACGGAATTTTCATTGAACTCCTGGACGGGCATTAGCTCCACCACCGTTACCCCCAGTTCTTTGAAATAGGGGATCTTTTCCATGAGACCTCGGTATGTGCCGGGATGCTCCACACCGGAGCTGGGATGGATCGTGAACCCTCGCACATGTGTTTCATAAATCAGGGTCTTCGACCACGGATGCCGGGGTGGCTGGTCTCCGTCCCACTCGAAGGGCTCACTGACGAAGACGCATTTAGGCACCGACCTCGAATTGTTTAGCGTCGAGAGAGCCAGATCTTGCTCCGGCGCCGACGGGTCGTATCCACGTGCCGATGCGAAATCCCACGGGGGTAGCCGTGTGATGGCGGTAGCGAAGGGATCGAGGAGCAACCTGTTGAAATTGAAACGATGTCCTTCGTTGGGTTCGTAAGGGCCATCCACGCGGTAGGCATAGAATTGACCGGGACCGATCCCCGCGACCCAAACGTGCCATACGTCGCCGGTGCGGTGGCGCGCCGCATCCAGATCGATGACCCGGGCGGGCACTGGGTCTTCGGGACGGTCGAACAACTCGAGTCGAACGCGGCTGGCATGACGGCTGAAAACGGCGAAATTAACCCCTCCTCCCGTTTCCTGGGTTCCCAAGGGCAGCGGAGAGCCCGCCCGAACGTCGGCGCGCTCGGAGAACTCCGAATCATGATCGTGCAGCCCGCGTTGGAGCGTTCTCATCATCGTTGCCATAGGATTTGCGCGGTTTCCAGCGGAACCGCCACACCGCAGCGCTGAGGGATCGCGCGCGCGGTGTAGTCTTTGGCTGGACGTGTCGCGGGTACCGTCGCGCGATAGGCGCAGTGGCGGGGTACCTCGGGCAGTGGTCGCGCGCACTTCATTTCCTCGCGGACGGGATCGCCGCCGTCGATTCCGTCCGCGTACAGCTCGATTCGCACCGCGGACGGGTCGAGATCGTTCAGAGAGAGCTCGACTTCGAACACGTGCTGGTCCGCGTTGGTTTCGACTCGCAACTCTCCGAAGCGCAACGAGGGCCACGTTCGTTCGACCGCATGCCGCCAGCCGACGAGCTGCTTGCCCATGGCGCCTTGATTCGCCGCGCGCTCACGGTAGGCGGCGGCGGCCGGCAAGTAATGTTGCTCGGTGTATTCTTGCACGGTGCGGCTGGCAGAAAAATGCGGCGTCAACCGCGCCATACTTTCGCGCATCCGCTTGACCCAGGCGGCGGGAATACCAGACGCGTCGCGGGTATAGAACTCCGGGACCACCTCCCGTTCGAGCAGATCGTAGAGCGCGCTGGCTTCGACGGCATCCCGGGCCGGATCTTCGCCATGCTCCTGGCCGTCACCCAACGCCCACCCAACTTCGGGCGTGTAGGCTTCCGCCCACCAGCCGTCCAATTCCGAGAGATTGATGCCCCCATTGACGAGCACCTTCATGCCGCTCGTTCCACTGGCCTCCCAGGGCCGCCGTGGCGTATTGATCCAGACATCCACCCCCTGCACCAGGTGTTCGGTCAGAAGCATATCGTAATCGCCGAGGAAGATCACATGGGGGCGCGTCTCCGGCCGCCGGGTGAAACGCACCCATTCCTGAATCAGATCCTGGCCCGCCTCGTCCGCCGGATGGGCCTTGCCGGCAATGATCAGTTGCACCGGGCGCTCGGGATTCGCCAATAGGCGCAGCAAGCGCGCCGGATCGTGCAGCAGCAGGTTCGGCCGCTTGTACGTTGCGAAGCGGCGCGCGAAACCCAACGTCAACACGTTGGGGTCAAACAGGTGCTTCGCCCCGTCAATCTCCCCGAGCGACGCGCCTGAGGCCGTCAGTTGCCGGGACAACCGTCCCCGGGCGTATTCGACAAGGGCCTTACTGGCGGCGGTACGAAATTGCCAGAGCCTGGCGTCGGAGACGCTTCGAATGTCCTGCTCCAGGGTGTCCGCCGTCCCCAGCCAGCGGTCCTTTCCGCAGGCTTCGGTCCAAAGATCATCGGCCGCGGACGAGTCCCAGGTCGGCATGTGGACTCCGTTGGTCACGTGTCCGACCGGCACTTCATCCTCCGGCCAGTGCGGAAAGAGCGATTCGAAAATGTGCCGGCTCACCTTCCCGTGCAAGCGACTCACGCCGTTGACCGCTCCGCTGCCACGGATCGCCAAATAGGCCATGTTGAAAGTCTCCCCCGAGTCGTTTGGGTCTCTGCGGCCCAGGGCCAGCAAATCGTGGACCGTGATGCCAAGCTTTTCTTGGGCGTACCGACCGAGGTATTGCTTGATGAGGTCCGAAGCGAAACGGTCGAAGCCGGCGGCCACCGCGGTGTGCGTGGTGAAAAGGTTTCCCGCCCGCGTGACGGCCAGCGCGACTTCGAACGGTTGCCCGGTCTCGTTCATGAAAGTTCTGGCACGTTCCAAAATGGCGAAGGCAGCATGCCCTTCATTCAAGTGACAGACTTCCGGCTGGATGCCAAGCGCACCTAGCAACCGCCATCCGCCGATTCCCAGCACCAACTCCTGCTGTAGCCGCAATTCCGGCCCGCCCCCGTAAAGCTCGCTGGTAATGCCTCGGTGAGCGGGAAAGTTCGCGAGGTCATTGCTGTCCAGGAGGTAAAGCTTCACCCGGCCGACCTGGACCTGCCAGGCGCGAAGCCAGACCGAGTAACCGGGCAACTCGAGCTGTAGCTTCAACCATTCCCCGTTCGGTTGGCGCAACGGCGTGATTGGCAACTGCCCGGGATCGTTATACGGGAAAAGGGCCTGTTGCGCTCCATCCTTGTCGATCACCTGGCGAAAATAGCCTTGCTGGTAGAGCAGTCCCACGCCGACCACGGGAACGCCCAGATCGCTGGTTGCTTTGAGCTGATCGCCGGCCACGTTGCCAAGCCCGCCCGAGTAGATGGGCAGAGCTTCGCTTAACATGAATTCCATGCTGAAATAAGCGGCGCAGGTCAGGGACCCCTGCGAATGATTCCGCTGAAACCACGCGGGCGTCTCAACCGCGTGCCGTCTGGTCCGTACCAGGTCGTCGATGTTCTTGCGAAAAACGGGATCGGCCAACACGCGTTCGATCTGGTCGCGCGAGACCGTCTGCAGCACGACCCAGGGGTTGTTCGTGAATTCCCATAGGTCGGGATCAAGCTGCCGCCACACCTCGTCGGTGGCATGGTTCCACGACCAGCGCATATCCAAGGCCAACTCGGCCAGGGAATCGAACCCCTCGATTTCCGTGGGTAGAAGATTGTAGAAGGGGTGAATGGCGCGCGTTCGTTGGGTCATGGATTTTCGTTCAGCTTTGGTCTTCGTCCGGCTGTCCCCGAACATGGCAACGCGGCGCCGATCATCCATCCGACGCCTAGTGGGCGCCCATCAATGCGTGTCGCCGACGGCGGCGCTCAGACGGGCATTAGCAGGCTCAACGGGCAGCGTCACCACGTGGCCGTTGCCGCGATTGCGTCCGCGCGTCACCGAGTGCAGGGCGTCCATGAGGTCGATCGGCACCGCCAGAAGAACCGTGTTCGAGGCGGTGGGGCCCAAGCCGTCGATGGTTTGTAACGTCCGAAGCTGCATGGCGCCTGGACTGGCCGCCATCGTCTTGGCAGCCGCCGCAAGGTTGGCCGACGCCTCGCGATCGCCCTCAGCTTTGGTGATCGTCGCCCGCTTTTCACGCTCCGCCGAGGCCTGTCGCGACATCATCTTCTTGAGTTCCTCGGGCATGTCGATGTCCTGAATACGAATTCCTGTAACCTCCAGGCCCCAACCGACAATGTCTTTCTCGACGTTTTTTGCGATCTCTTTGCCGATGGCTTCCCGCTCGACCAGAAGCTGGTCGAGGGTCATCTGGCCGATCACGTCGCGCAGTGAGGTTTGCGCGTATTGCGCGATGGCGTGACGATAATCTTGCACCTTGATGACCGCGTCGGCCACGTTGTCGACCTTGAAGAAGAAGACGCCGTTGATCGTGACCGGCACGTTGTCTTTGGTGATCACCTGCTGCTTGGGAATGTCGGTCACACGAATACGGATGTCGACCATCCGCACCTGGTCAACCAACGGGATCACGAAAAAAAGCCCCGGGCCGCGCGTACTTTGGTACTTTCCGAGTCGGAAGACCAGCCCTTGCTCCCACTGGGCTGCCAATTTGATGCTCGAAGCGGCCGCGGCGGCGGCCACGAACCAGACGACGGCGACCGCGATGGCCGCGATCGGATTGACCCACGCAATCGGCAACGCGATCGCCGCGCCGACGACAAGCAGGATCGCGAACACCAGTATGGAAATGTAGTTGTCCATGAATATCTCACTTGGGGAAAACGGTACAAGTAAATGATGCTTGAACCACGCCAATTCGAACGCGCGGATCAGGCATCGCCGGTATCCGCCCACTTCGGCGGCGAGGCTCCTGCGGAGGGCAGCGACGTCCACACCGCGCGGCCGCAACGAGCGCAATAGTGAAGATCCTTGCCAGATCCTCCGGGAAGTATTTCGCCATAGGCGGCGGCCAGGCCCAAATCGTGATGGCCGCGGAGCCAGCACTTCAAACGTTGAATCCACAGATTGGGCATATTCCTCCTCGATTCAGTAAGTTACGCGCCAACGGCGGAGGGTCGCCATGAAGCGCCGTTAGTCTCTGCATTTTCAAATGGCTGCGATTGCCAGCACGGCATCAGGGCGTACGACTCAGTGCGACCGGCGCCTGGAATGCGGCCCGAGGTACTGTAACCGCACAATTCGATTGTTCGAGCGCCTCACGGACCGGTTCAAGGACGCGCGCGTAGGCGTTAACCTCGCGCAACACGTGGTGCGCGGACTTGCAAAACGGAATTGAGCCAGCCCGCTTGATCAGTCCGCTGAGCACGGTCAGCAAGCCAATCTTGTCCAAGGCGATGAGTCCCTCGGCGGCGACCCAGCGCACATCTTCATCTTCATCATCCAAGGCATGCACCAGCGCCGGGGCCGACACCGGATCAGCAATCGCTTGCAGCGCCTTCGCCGCCTCCCAGCGGACGTGCGTTCGCGGATCGATTAGGGCGCTCACCAGCGACCGGATCACTTCGTGGCCCCCTAAGTGAATCAACCGCTCCCGGGATTTCTCACGCACCCCTGCGTCATCATCGGCAAGTTGGGCAACCAATGGTCTGATTGGCTTCAACGCCTCACTTTTGTCGTACATTTCGCTCCCCGCTTGCAAATCAGTTTTCCTGTTTCCTTTTGTCACGGCTTTACCTACGCAAGCAACAACGCCTACGCCGCTTCGACGATCAGCAGGCCCGCAAAAAACGGGTTAGAAATGTGGTAGTTCATAAAAACCTCACTGGAGTGGGATGCTTCCCATTCTCGACCCGATGCTTACACTTCGCTGAACCGAACGATGCCCGGCAACCTTCGCTGGTATCTGCCCAACTCAGCAGTGAAGGTCTGGCGGACCTCGATGCTGTCCACATTGTGCGACGACAGCGAACACAATAACGAAACTCCTTGCCGGATCCTCTGGGAAGTACTTCGCTGTAGGCTGCGGCCAGGCTTAAATCGTGATGGCCGCGGAGCCAGCACGTCAAACGTTGAATCCAGATATCGAGCATGTTTCTACCTCGGTCCCGCGAATTACGCGCCGACGGCGGCCGGTCGCGAAACTGGTTCATCAAGGGGTATGAATCGGGCACGAACCAGACCAACGTAGCAATCGGCGTACCAATATGCGCACTTTTTGGCAAACTCATGCATTGGTTTCACCACCCTGGGATCTAGCGTTCAGTAATGTTCGTGCTCCATCCGGTACCCGCTTGCGTTTCGGCTGCCACCGGTGTTGTCGAGTCAGATGCTCTGGCGCATTTCGTGAAAATTTTTTGGTCGCTCTCATGATTTCTCTTCTACGGGTGGTGCCAGCAGCCATCTGGTGCGATCAGGACGTCAGCCTCTTTCGGCCCCCAACTGCCGTGTTCGTAGGGGCAGGTCAGGTGGTGGGTCGAAAGGACTGGCTCGACCACTGCCCAAGCGGCCTCAACCGCGTCCTCCCGGGTGAAGAGGGCACCATCGCCTGCCATGGCGTCGCCTAACAACAGCTCGTAGGGCGATTCTTCTCCCGTTTGTTCTTCAAGCATGTACAGTTCCCGCTGGTCGCCGATGAATTCCTTCCCTCGGCGCTTGACGCGCGCGGCGAGGGCGATCGCGGAAGTTGGGGAGAGCCGGAATCGCAGGTAGTTGGCCCGGCCCGTCGCCGAGTCGGCGAACAGCTCCTGCGGCGCTGGCTTGAATTCGACCAGGACTTCGTGCGCCGTGTCGGCCAAGTATTTGCCGGAGCGCAGGTACCACGGCACTCCCTTCCAGCGCCAAGAGCCGATGAACAGCCGCAAGGCGCAGAACGTCTCGACGTCGGAGTCCTTCGCCACGTTTGGCTCGTCGCGGTAGCCGGCGTACTGGCCTCGCACCAGGTCGTCGGGCTTTAGAGGGCGCATCGCCTGGAACACTTTCGCCTTCTCATTATGCACGGCCCCAAAGTCCCTGCATGCCGGTGGCTCCATGGCCAGCAGAGCGACGACCTGGAACATGTGATTCTGGATCACGTCGCGCAGACAGCCGGCGGTTTCATAAAACGCGCCGCGATTCTGTACGCCAAAATCCTCGGAGAGGGTGATTTGCACGCTGGCCACGTAATTGCGGTTCCAGATCGGCTCCAGGAACGAATTGGCGAAGCGGAAATAGAGGATATTCATGATCGCCTCCTTCCCAAGGAAGTGGTCGATACGAAAGATCGAATCTTGCGGGAACACCGTCTGTGCCACGCGGTTCAGCTCACGCGCCGATGCCAAGTCGCGGCCGAAAGGCTTTTCGACGATGACGCGCGCATCATGGGTCAAGTCCGCGGCGCCGAGACCAGTGATCACCGTCGAGAAAAGCCCGGGTGGGATGGCGAGGTAGTGTGCAGGGCGCCGAGCGACACCGAGCGCCGCTTTGATCTGCGCAAAGGTGCCGGCGTCGTTATAGTCGCCGCTCACGTAGCTGAACAGCGACAGAAGATGGTCGAGGGCGCTTTGGTCATCGATCCCGCCCGATCGCTCGATGCTGTCCTTCACGCGACGGCGCAGATCCGTCAGGCTCCACTTCGGTGACGCCACGCCAATGACCGGGACTTTCAGGGCGCCTCGTTTCACCAGCCCATAGAGCGCCGGGAAGATCATCTTGTGGGCCAGGTCGCCTGTCACGCCGAACAGCACCAGCGCGTCCGAACGGGATGAATCCCTCATGAAGCACGCTCCTGGTTCCCTTTCAATGCAAACCCTCCATGGTCCGTGGCGATTCCCACGCGCATCGTCACTTCTCGAGCAATTGGTGGTCTTGCCCCGCTTCTAAACACACCGTTCAATTGGTAGACCGGATCGAATGTCGTCGGCCTTGTTGAAGCAAGCTCGCGATCAGCGATTGCATTCCAGCCGGGTGTTCGAGGCGTGGACCTTGCCGAGCACCTCGAATGCGAGAGGGACAGTGGTCGCGGCGCCGACCAGGAGGAGCGTCCACCCAACACTCTTGCGTTGGTGCTCGGGCAGGCAATCGGCCAGCAAGAGGCCGAGTCCGGCGCCGAGGGCCGCTCGAGTGCCGACCACCAGGGCGAGCTCCGGCAGGGTAAGTTCGACCTGTCTCATAGAGGGGTTCCTTTCCGATCTTCGGTGTGACATTTACGCGCCGACGGCGGCCGGTTCGCCATGAACCGTCGTCATCTTCGCATGGGTCTGGTCCAGGAGCTCCCTGGCCCGTTCGACCTCGTCAGCCGACCCGTGGGCAACCAGGAGAAGTTGGCCGTTCTTCACCTCGGCCTCGTATTGCAGGATGCTGTTCTTCGGAATGCCAATGCTGTACAGTCCCGCGCCCAGGGCAGTTAGCCCGCCCGTTACCACGGCGCCTTCGAGCGCGCCGACGATCCACATGACGAGCGGCCCCGCCACGAGAAGCTGACCAATCCCCGGCACCCAGAAGAACGCCGAGCCGAAGAGTAGCCCCCAGAAGCCGCCCCAAAAGGCCCCCAACTTTCCCCAATACGCCATGCGGTCGCCCACGGTGTAGTAGCCGACGACGTGCTCCTCGGTGTGGTAGTCCTTGCCGACGATCGACAGCTTCTTCATGTCGAAGCCATCCTTTTGGAGCTCGCGGATGGCGTTTTCAGCCTGCTCGTGCGATTCGAAGACCGCGACCACAGAATTCTCGTTGGATTTCATTTTGGTTACTTGCCTTTCGTTGCGGAATGGTGGATACGAACAGCCCCGACTCACATCCGTGGAGCAAACGGCGTACCAAGTGCGTGATGCCGGGGAAAACCACGCGACTTCAAATTCGCTGCCCGCGATTGGTCGCTCAATGTAGCGCGGCTCCATGGTGATGTCGAGAATGATTTAAATATTAGCGAAGACTTTTCAAAAATAATTGTCTTGAATTTACAGGCTAAACGAATTTCCCGATGGGCACTAGCTAGTATCCAGTGACCTTGCGATCGGCTCGCCAAAAGCTAGGGCCGTAGGACCGGCCGCTGCTGAAAACGGGATAGCCGTTTCCGCGGTAATAGTTCCCACTGGCGTCGTACGTTGGGCGCCCAACACTGCGGTACTCGCGGTTTGGGCGCGACGGCTCGTTGCGGCTCGATCGGCTTTCGTTGCCTTCCCAAGCAATGTCCTGGGCGCGCGCCAAAGTTACCTCCACCGTCCGCTCACGTCCGTTCCGTTTGACGTCGAGGGCCACTTGATCGCCAGGATGCTTCCGGGAAATGGCCCGCATCAGATCGTCTCCAGAGGCGACCTGGTGACCGTCCAAGGCAACGATTTCGTCACCAGGACGAACACTCGCTTCCGCGGCGGGGCTATGCGGGGAGACACTACCGACCCACGCGCCGTCGTTCCCTTCGGGATCGAGCGAAATGCCCAGCGCCGCCCTGTCGTGGGAGGCGTTTCCTTGTTCGATTGCTTCGTCGGGAACGGCTAATTCGGCGCTAACGGTTTGATGGCGTCCATTGCGCAGGATTCCGAGCTTGGCGGTGTCTTCGCTGACGCGAGCGAGTGCCCGTTTGAGTTCCTCGGTATGGTTGACCCTTTGGCTGTCCACTGTCAGGATTTCATCGCCTTTACGTAGCCCCGCCTCCTCAGCCGGGCTGCCGGGCAACACCCGGCGAATGTACAAATTGCCCGCGGCGTCCTCATTCAAGGTCACGCCTAACGCCGCGTGGTGGTGCGCGTTACGCCGCGTCGCGGTCGGCGCCGGCTGTAATGCGGACGCATCGCGCGCCGGAACGGCAGGGTCGTGCGCGCGTTCGGTGTTCTTCGCATCGGGGGGGATATCCTGCGCATCGGATTGAGCGGTCTCGTCCTGCGCGCGCGTAACATTTGCCGGGGCCCCGAGCCCGATGGCCAAAATCGCCACTGCGGCCGGCCCAGAATGCAACCTGAGATAGGGTGGAAGTGCATTTCGCATCGACTATTTCCTTAAGCATGGTTTGCGGCGTACCGCGAGGTGGTCGCCCGATTGGTGGACGTCGCGATATGGTATCGCGAAGTGGGTACCAGGCAGCAAATTGCATACCGTGCGGAAGATTGTTCCGCAGCTTGATGACGTTTTGCCATGCGGAGAGCAACTTGCCAGCAACGGACGGGACGTAAACATTCCAGGTCTTGCGACGAAGCAGCGGCAGTGGAGCGAAAGATGCCAATGACTTGCTACTTCCGAAGCCATAGCCAAGTCACCCCTCGGAGAGCCCAGGCGGGGGCGAGCTGGGCGATTCCTTTTCTTTGTTTCAAATCGGTCCGGCAGATACGCGAGCGCCGATGGCTCTCTTAAGAATCGCCGGGACGATCGGGCAGCACTTCGCTGAATTCTGATTCCGCGATGAAAACCGGGTCGGCGTGCGGCTCGACCAGACAAACCCATTTCCCGTGTTCACTGGCGGAAAGCGATATAACCTTGACGATCAAGGATTGCCCGAAGGCGTTGGCGCCCCGTCGCTGGCCCGGTCTAATTGGCGTCGAATCGACCATTGCTGGAACTAGGTGATCCATTTGAAGAACTTCCGCTCATTTTTCTCGGATCGGTTTGGCCGCCCGTTTCGTCTGGCAAGTCGCTCCTACCGTCGCCCGTCCAGCACGCCCCACACCACCGGAAACAGCTCCAGCAAGTCGCGCCCCGGCGGCAGACCTGCTCGCTTTTGGTG
>Ga0265331_10000501_pt1 | contig 36952 bp, 41 predicted proteins | sample 41923metaG_FD_202088 | JGI IMG/M metagenome (GOLD analysis project Ga0265331, IMG submission 202088) | Rhizosphere microbial communities from Carex aquatilis grown in University of Washington, Seatle, WA, United States - 4-19-23 metaG | ecosystem: Host-associated > Plants > Roots > Rhizosphere... | reverse complement strand
CGGCGGCTGGGACGGCTATCCCAAATCCAAACCGCCAGGCCCGATCACCTTCCGCCACGGTCTGGAGTATTTCCGATCCATCGCCTACGGCTGGAGGCTTCGAGATGTGTGAATCGCCTAGCGCGAAGGCGGGGGTCCATGTTGGGGTGGCAGTGCCGTCTAGATACCAAATATTGCACCGGCGGCACCATGGATGCCCGCCTTCGCGGGCATGACGAGAACGATTAGGCTGTACCCTATGAATGAGTCCGTGCACTAGAGACATCGTCCAACCGCCAGCTTCGGCTGGCGGTTGCGGCACTTACGCAAACATCGCGACGACGGCATTGCGGTTCAGTTTTCCGGCGCCGGTGAGAGGCAATTCGGCCACCGGCCGGATTTGCTTGGGAACCTTGTAATCGGCCAGATGGTCGCGGCAAATCGCCTTGAGTTCGTCTTCCGCGGCGCTCCTGCCGGCGTGGAAAATCACCAAAGCGACCGGCGCTTGTCCCCATTTCGGATCGGGAATGCCTGCGCAAACCGCCCCGGCGACGGCCGGATGCTTCATCAACGCCAGCTCGATCTCCTCGGGGGAGATGTTTTCTCCGCCGGAGATGAACATGTTGTCCGCCCGCCCTTTGATGAAGATCAAGCCGTCCCGATCCTGGACGGCCAGGTCCCCGGTATAAATCCAGCCGTCGCGATCGAGGGTTTTCCCGGTCCGGGCCGGGTCATTGAGATAGCCGTCGAAGTTATGCGGGCTCCGCAGGCACAGGACGCCCAATTCCCCCGGCTTCACCTCGTCCCCCGATTCCTGGTCGACGATCTTGGAATCGCAGTGGAACATGGACGTGCCGATGCTCGCCGCGTTCGCGACCAACTCGTCGAAAGAGTCGGAGCGGGCGAGATAGGCGCAATTGGACGGACCGGCCTCGGTCATCCCGTAGGTCTGGCTGATGGGAATGCCTTTATCGAGGAAGATTTGCATGACGGACTTCGAGCAAGGGGCGGCGGCGGTGGTGATCGCCTTCAAGCTGGAGAAATCGGTTTCCGCGAATTTTGGATGGGCGATCAGGAATTGCAGCATGGCTTCGACCGCGCCGAAATTCTCGACGCGGCCCTCATTGATCAGGTCGAGTACCAGGCCGGCATTGAATTCGCGCATCAACACGCTGGTGATGCCGCCATGAAATAGCGGCGTAAAGGTGTTCCAACCGCCGATGTGAAAGAACGGGAAAGTTATGAGGACATTCTTGAAGAGTCCGACAATTCCCGTTGCCAGAAGGTCCATGGAATTCCACACCATCTGCCGATGGGAGACGATGCAAATCTTCGGCACGGCGGTGGTGCCGCCGGTGTGGACGTATAAGCAGACCTCGTTCATCGCCAGCGGAACGTTCACCTCCCTGGGCTCGGTCTTCAGGATGACGTTGTCGAAAATGCTTCGGTCATCATCCAGGTTGAGCACCGATTGGACCGAGGACGGGAAAGACAAGGTCGCAACCAGCTCGGCGAATTGGTTCTCGTGGAAAAGCACCTTCGGCTTGAGCCGACCCATCAGGTCGTCCAGTTCCGGCTTCTTCAGACGCTGGCTCAAGGGGGCAAGGATAATCCCCAGCTTTCCGCAGGCCAGATAGATGTCGATGGCTTCGATCCGGTTGCGGCAGATCAGGGTGACGACGTCGCCCTTGCGCAGGCCCAGCACGTCGGCCAGATAGGTCCCGACCCGGCAAGCCCGGTCGTTCATGTCCCGGAAGGTGAATGATGTCTTGGTGAACGAGTCGTAGAGCGCGATCCGATTGGGCGTCAGGGCGGCGCGGCGTCCGGCCCAATCGCCGACCCAGTTCATGGGCAGATCGTCGTAATTCTGGATTCCCCCCATTGGATTCTCCTTCGCGCTGAACGCCGTTTATATTCCACCCATGCACAGATACTTCACCTCGAGGAAGTCCTCGGTGCCATACCGGGATCCTTCCCGCCCCATGCCGGATTCCTTGACCCCGCCGAAGGGGGCCACCTCGGTGGAAATGATGCCCTCGTTGATTCCGACGATTCCGTATTCCAACGCGCGGGCCACCCGCCACACCCGGCCATTGTCGCGGCTGTAGAAATAGGCGGCCAAGCCGAATTCGGTATCGTTGGCCATGCGCACCGCCTCGGCCTCGGTGTGGAAGCGGAACAGCGGCGCCACCGGGCCGAAGGTCTCTTCCCGCGCGCACAGCATGGCGGGGGTCACGTCGGCCAGGATCGTCGGCTCGAAATAGGTGCCCCCCAGGGCGTGGCGCCGTCCGCCCAGCACCACCCGGGCGCCCTTGGCCAGGGCGTCGGCGATGTGGCGCTCGACCTTGTCCACCGCCTGGGAATTGATCAGCGGGCCCTGCTGGCTGTCGCCGGCCAGGCCGGGACCGACCTTCAGCTTGGCGACCTCGGCGGCGAGTTTGGCGGCGAAGGCGTCGTAGACCCCGTCCTGGACCAGCAGGCGGTTGGCGCAGACGCAGGTCTGGCCGGTGTTGCGGTATTTCGACGCCATCGCCCCGGCCACCGCGGCGTCGAGGTCGGCGTCGTCGAAGACGATGAAGGGGGCGTTGCCGCCCAATTCCAGGCTGACCTTCTTCACCGTGTCGGCGCATTGCTTCATCAGCAGCTTGCCGATCTCGGTCGAGCCGGTGAACGACAGCTTGCGCACCAGCGGGTTGGCGGTGAGTTCGCCGCCCACCAGGGCGGGGTCGCCGGCGGTGACGACGTTGAAGATGCCGGGCGGCATGCCGGCGCGCTCGGCCAGTTCGGCCAGGGCCAGGGCCGAGAGCGGGGTGTCCTCGGCCGGCTTGACCACCACCGGGCAGCCCACCGCCAGCGCCGGCGCGACCTTGCGGGTGATCATGGCGATGGGGAAGTTCCACGGGGTGATCGCCGCCGCCACCCCCACCGGTTCCTTGGTGACGACGATGCGCCGGCCCGGCAGGTGCTCGGGGATGGTGTCGCCGTAGACCCGCTTGGCCTCCTCGGCGAACCACTCGACGAAGGCGGCGCCATAGGCGATTTCGCCCATCGCCTCGGCCAGCGGCTTGCCCTGCTCGGCGGTCAGCAGGACGGCCAAGTCCTTCTGTGCCGCCATGATCAGCTCGTACCAGCGGCGCAGGATGGCGGCGCGCTCCTTGGCGGTGCGGGCGCGCCAGGCCGGCCAGGCTTTGGCGGCGGCGGCGATAGCGCGGCGGGCCTCGGCGGCGCCCATCGCCGGGACGCGGGCGATGACCGTGCCGTCGGCGGGATTGGTGACGGCGAAGCTGGCCTTGTCGTCGGCATCGGCCCAGCCGCCGTCGATATAGGCCTGGGAGCGCAGGAGCTTGGGATCGCTGAGGTCGAGCATGGCAGCCTTCCGGGGGGCATTCAATCACGGGACGGAACAGATATACTCGCCCCGGACGCCATCGCAAAGGACGCGCCATGCCGGTCGCCCGCTCGCTCTACCTCCCCATCGCCGGCCACGAGATGCACGTCACCGAATGGGGCGACACGACCGCGCCGGCCCTGGTGATGTGGCACGGCCTGGCGCGCACCGGGCGCGACTTCGACACCATCGCCGCCCATTTCGCCGGGCGCTGGCGGGTGATCTGCCCGGACACCATCGGCCGCGGGCTGTCCAGCTGGTCGGCCAACCCGGCCGAGGACTACGCCCTCGCCGCCTATGTCGGCCATGCCGAGGCGCTGCTGGACGCGCTGGCGGTCGAGCGCTGCGCCTGGGTCGGCACCTCGATGGGCGGCCTGATCGGCATGGCGGCGGCGGCCGGGCCGATGCGGGCGCGCATCCAGCGGCTGGTGCTCAACGACATCGGCCCGGCCCTGAACCCGGAGGGAGTCGAACGCATCAAGACCTACGTCACCGCCATCCCCGTATTCGCCACCATGGCCGAGTTCGAATCCTTCATGCGCATCGTCTACCTCCCCTTCGGCCGCCTAAGCGATCACGAACGGCGCCGGATGACCGAATCCTCGATCCGGCGCCGCGACGACGGGCGCATCACCGTCCACTACGACCCCAAGGTGATGGCGGTGTTCGCCGACGGCATCGACGGCTTCGACATGTGGGACGCGTGGGATGCCGTCGCCTGCCCCTGCCTGGTGCTGCGCGGCGAGCATTCCGACCTGACGACGGTCGAGACGGTGACGGAAATGACCCGGCGCGGACCAATGACCACTATGGTCACGGTCCCCGGCTGCGGCCACGCCCCGGCGCTGAACGTGCCGGAACAGATTGCGGTGGTGGAGGCGTTCCTGAACCGGTGATCGGTCACGCCGTCCCGGCGATCTCCGCCAGGATCTGCTCGCGCGCGGTCTCGTGCATGGCGGCGACGCGCTTTTCCATCTCGTGGTCGTCGACGCCGATCCCCGCCGCCGCGAGGTCGCGCATCACCCGGTGGCGGACGTCGTGGTCGCCCGGCAGCAGGTCGGCCTCGATCAGCCTGCGGGCGTAGGCCTGCGCGTCGCCCCCCGAAAGTCCCATCCGGGCGGCGGCCCACAGGCCCAGCAGCTTGTCCCGCCGCACCATGATCTTGAACGATGTTTCCTCGTCCAGGCGGTACTTGGCCTCGTAGGCCTTCTCGCGCTCGTCGAACATGGTCATGGCGCAGTCGTCCCTGTTTCCTCGGTCTTGGAAGTGGTTGTCGTCGGGGCCCTCTGCGAGATGTTATAACCGTCCCGCGTTTGTTGGAAAACCGGAAGATCGATCGATGTGCACGCTTGTCCTCGCGCGCCGCCCGGATGCCCGCTGGCCTCTGCTGGTGGGCGCCAACCGCGACGAGATGGCCGGCCGGCCGTGGGCGCCGCCCGGCCGCCACTGGCCCGACCGCCCCGACGTAGTGGCGGGGCTGGACCTGAATGCGGGCGGCAGCTGGATGGGCCTGAACGACCACGGCGTCGTCGCCGCCATCCTGAACCGCATCGGCACGCTGGGCCCGCTGGCCGGCAAGCGGTCGCGCGGCGAACTGGTTCTGGAGGCGCTCGACCACGCCGACGCCGCCGATGCCGCCGATGCGCTGGCGCAACTCGACGGCCGCGCCTACCGCCCGTTCAACCTGGTGGTGGCCGACAACCGCGACGCCTTCTGGGTCAAGGCCGAAGGCGGCGCGGCCGTCGCCATCCACCCCATCGGCGCCGGCCTGCACATGCTGAGCGCCCTCGACATCGACGACGAGGCCAGCCCCCGGGTGCGCGCCTACCTGCCGCGCTTTCGCCAGGCGGCGGCGCCCGACCCGGAAGCGGCGGAAGGATGGGCGGCATGGCGGGAACTGCTGGCCGATACCGACGGCCGCGACGGCAACAGCGGCGAGGAGGCCGCCGCCATGGCCTTCACCCGCGCCGACGGCTTCGGCACGGTGTCGAGCGCCCTGGTCGCCCTGCCCTCGGCGGAGGCCGAAAATCTGCGGCCGCAGTGGCTGTTCGCCGCCGGCCGGCCCGACCGCGCCCCGTTCAATCCCGTCGCGCTGACCGGATAAGCGGCGCGAAACCGGCGCGCCACGTTGTCTCCCCCGGCCTTCCCTGCTATATCATCCTCCAGACGGGGCATTTCCCCCCCCACCGCCCGTCGCGCTTCGCGCATTTCATCCGGGTACCCCCATGGCCAGACGCAGACAGATTTATGAAGGCAAGGCCAAGGTCCTGTTCGAGGGCCCCGAACCCGGCACCCTGGTCCAGTACTTCAAGGACGACGCCTCGGCCTTCAGCAACAAGAAGAAGGGGACGATCACCGGCAAGGGGGTGCTCAACAACCGCATCAGCGAGTACCTGATGTTGAAGCTGGGCGAGATCGGCATCCCCACCCACTTCGTCCGCCGGCTCAACATGCGCGAGCAACTGGTCCGCGAGGTCGAGATCATCCCGCTGGAAGTGGTGGTGCGCAACGTCGCCGCCGGCACCCTGGCCCAGCGCTTCGGCCTGTCCGAGGGCACGCCGCTGCCGCGCTCAATCGTCGAGTACTATTTCAAGTCCGATGCGCTGGACGACCCGATGGTCAGCGAGGAGCACATCACCGCCTTCGGCTGGGCCACCCCCCAGGACCTCGACGAGATCATGTCGCTGGCGCTCAGGATCAACGACTTCATGAGCGGCCTGTTCCTCGGCACCGGCATCCGCTTGGTGGATTTCCGCGTCGAATTCGGCCGCCTCTACAACGCCGAGGACGTGCAGATCGTCCTGGCCGACGAGATCAGCCCCGACAATTGCCGCCTGTGGGATTTGAAGACCGGCGAGCGCATGGACAAGGACCGTTTCCGCCGCGACCTCGGCAATGTCGAGGAAGCCTATCAGGAGGTGGCCCGCCGCCTCGGCATCCTGCCCGAGGGCGGCCCCAGGGACCTTAAGGGTCCGGCGACGATGCAGTGAGAGGAAGGAACACCGTGAAGGCGAAAGTTCACATCACCTTGAAATCCGGCGTGCTCGATCCCCAGGGCAAGGCGGTTGGCCACGCCCTGGCCTCGCTGGGCTTCGCCGGGATCGGCGACGTCCGCCAGGGCAAGTACATCGAGATCCAGCTGGCCGAGACCGACCGCGACAAGGCCGTGGCCGAGGTCGAGCGGATGTGCAAGTCGCTGCTCGCCAACACCGTGATCGAGAACTACGCCATCGATCTGGAATAGGGGGTCGCCCCCCTACGCCTTCGACTGCAAATGGCTGCCGTCGATTTCGGCGACGCGCAGGATGTTGGTGGTTCCCGAATAGCCGAACGGCACCCCGGCGGTGATGACGATGCGGTCGCCGAGCTTGGCGAAACCTTCCCGCTCGGCCGTCTGCACCGCCTTGCTCACCATCTCGGCGAAGCTGCGGACTTCGCGGGTCAGCACCGAATGCGCCCCCCACACCAGCGCCAGCTGGCGCGCCACCTCGATGTCGGGGGTCAGGCTGATGATCGGCTGTTCCGGCCGCTCGCGCGCCGCCCTGAGCGTCGTCGATCCCGATGAGGTGAAGGTGACGATGGCGGCGGCGCCGGTCGTGTGCGCCACCTGGCGGGCCGCCGCCGAGATGGCGTCGCGGGTGGTGCATTGCGGCTGGAAATGGGCCGCGTCGGTGAGCAGCCGGTAGACCTCGTCCTGCTCCACCCGGCCGATGATGCGGTCCATCATGGTCACCGCGTCGACCGGGAAGGCGCCGACGGCGGTCTCGTTGGACAGCATCACCGCGTCGGCGCCGTCATAGATCGCGGTGGCGACGTCCGAGGCCTCGGCGCGGGTCGGCGACGGCGCGTGCACCATCGAATCCAGCATCTGGGTGGCCACCACCACCGGCTTGCCGGCCGAGCGGCAGGCCCGGATGATGCGCTTCTGCAGAATCGGCACCGCCTCGGGCGGGCATTCGACCCCGAGGTCGCCGCGCGCCACCATCACCGCGTCGGACAGGTCGATGATGTCCTCCAGGTGGTCGATCGCCGCCGGCTTCTCCAGCTTGGACATCAGCCGCACGCGGGTGCCGACGTGGCTGGCGATGCGCTTCTTCGCCTCCAGCACGTCCGAGGCGCGCTGGACGAAGCTGAGCGCGATCCAGTCCGCCCCCATCTCAAGGGCGAATTCCAGGTCGACCAGGTCCTTCTCGGTCAAGGGCGAGATCGGCAGCACCATGCCGGGAACGTTGACGCCCTTGTGGTTGGACAGCTCGCCGCCGACCAGGACCCGGGTGTCGGCGAAATCGGGGCCGTGGCCCTCGACGATCAGGCGGATGCGGCCGTCGTCGAGCAGCAGTTCGGTGCCCTCGGCCAGCGCTTCGAGGATCTCGGGATGGGGCATCGGCGCCCGCCGGGAATCCCCCGGCGCCTCCGACAGGTCGAGGCGGAACGGCGCCCCCGCGTCGAGGCGGACGCGGCCGCCGACGAAATCGCCGACACGCACCTTCGGCCCCTGCAAATCGGCCAGCACGGCGATGGGGCGGGCGAGTTTCTGCTCGACGCCGCGGATGATGTCGTAGCGCAGCTTGTGGTCGGCATGGGTGCCGTGGCTGAAATTCAGCCGGAAAACATCGGCGCCAGCGATGAAAAGACCTTCGACAGCCTGCGCGGTCGGCGTCGCCGGCCCCAGGGTGGCGATGATCTTGGCATTCCTCGTCCTTCTCATATGACCCTTCCTCATGCGTCGGCGGGCACCGGCGCATCGACGTTCGGATGCTACCGAGATTGGCCCGCAGCTGCGAAATTCAAATCCTAACCCTCGGCCTGCGCCGCCGCCGCCCGGCGCCGGGCGGCCTCCTGGCGGTACGTGTCCAGCACCCAGCCGAGATGCCGCTGCATCGCCGCCGCCGCCTGCTCGGGGTCGCGGGCGCGGATTCCTTCGAAGATGGCGCGGTGGTGAGCCAGAATGGTGCGATCGTCCTCGGCGGTGGGGAACATCTCGTAGCGGTGATGGTCGAGCACCAGTTGCAGGATGCCGCGGAAGGTCGCCATCAGATGCTGGTAGATGCCCGATCCCGAGGACTTGGCGACGGCCAGGTGGAAGCGGATGTCGTTGGCGGTCTTGTGCTTGCCGCGAGAGATGTCGTCCTCGGTGGCCTGGAGGATCTCGGACAGCTCGTTGATATTGGCGGGGCTGGCGTTGGCGGCGGCGCGGCGCACCGCCCAAACCTCGAGCAGGCCGCGGATCTCGGCCAGGTCGTGCATGTTTTCGTGGCTGACCCGGGCCAGTTCGCCCAGCGACGGGTCCATGGTGTTGGCGGTCGACACCACCCGGGTGCCGCCCCCCTGGATGGCGTTGACGAAACCCTGGGTTTTCAGCGTCTGCAGCGCCGCGCGGACCGAGACCCGGCTGACCCCCATGTCCTCGGCCAGCTGGCGCTCGCCGGGCAGGCGATGGCCCAGCGGCCATTCGCCCGAGGCGATGCGGGCGAGAATGCGGTCGGCGATGCGGTCGGACAATCGGGAGTTATCGGCCATGGCGGGGATGGTGCCCACCCGATCGCCCGTCCGTCAACAAGGCTTTGCCGCAACGCCGGGGTGCGATAAGGTTGCGGCATGCTTTCCCCCGACATCATCCGGGCCGCGATCCCCGGCGTCCTCACCGAAGCGCACTTCCCCGAACTGCCCGGCTATTACCGCGGCAAGGTGCGGGAGAATTACGACCTGCCCGACGGTCGGCGCATTCTGATCTCCACCGACCGCCAGAGCGCCTTCGACCAGGTGCTGGCCGCGGTGCCGTTCAAGGGCCAGGTGCTGACCCAGACGGCGCGCTTCTGGTTCGAGGCGACCGCCGACATCTGCCCCAACCACGTGCTCGACACCCCCGACCCCAACGTGGTGGTGGGGCGGCGCCTCGCCATGCTGCCGGTCGAGATGGTGGTGCGCGACTATTTGACCGGCTCCACCGACACCTCGGTGTGGCCGATGTACAAGGCCGGGCGGCGCGACATGTATGGGCTGGCCTTCCCCGACGGCCTGGGCAAGAACGACAAGCTGCCGGCAACCATCCTCACTCCCACCACCAAGGCCGAGATCGGCGCCCACGACGCCCCCATCAGCGCCGCCGAGATCGTCGCCGGCGGCCTGCTGACCCAGCGCCAGTGGGACGAGGTGGCGGAATTGTCGCTGGCTCTGTTCGCCCGCGGGCGCGAGATCGCCGCCGGCAACGGCCTGATCCTGGTCGACACCAAGTTCGAGTTCGGCCTCGACCCCCAGGGCCGCATTACCCTGGCCGACGAAATCCTCACGCCCGACAGCAGCCGCTACTGGCAGGCCTCCAGCTACGCCGCCCGCCAGGACGCGGGGCACGAGCCGGACAGCCTGGACAAGGAATTCCTGCGGCTGTGGATCGCGGCGCGCTGCGATCCCTACCACCAGCCGATCCCGCCGATTCCCGACGACACTCTGGTGGAATTCAGCGGCAAGTACATTTCGCTGTTCGAGCGGGTCACCGGCCGCAGCTTCGAGGCTCCCGCCGCCGGAGAACCGGTCAAGGCGCGCATCCGCCGCAATCTGGCGAGCTATTTCGCCTGAATCGATCGTTGGCCGGTATCAGTGGCTGAACGCCGGCCGCGTCGGCATCGGTTCATTGCCGACATGCGGCTTCGAGCCGGTGCGGTCGAGCATGCGGGCGATGTGCGGGCAGCTGCGCTGCCAGCCGCGGGCCAGCGGTTTCTCCAGCCCGAGGTGGCGGGCGATCCAGCAGGCCACCGTCCACGAACGGGCGCGGCCGTTGCCGCACACCACCACCACGTCGCGGATACCTCCCGTCGCCAAGCCGTCGGCGAAGCGGACGATGTCGTCGGCGTCGGCAGGCAGGAACGGGCGCCACGGCACCGCGTCGCCGAACAGCCGGCGGGCAAGGCCCAGGCAGAGCCTGCGATTGTGGCCGAACACCGCGACCAGCATCCGTTCGATCCAGCTGGGGCCGAAACGGCCGGCATCCCAGAAATCCAGCGGCAGGAACCGGCCCCAGCCGAGCGTCGCCTGATGCCCGGCATCGCGGCGCCAATCGTCGACGGGGTCGTAGATGCGCAGCACCGCCGTCGCCGGATCGGGGACGAAAGTGGGAAACTCGCTGGCGCTGACGACGATGACCGACATAATCGGCTCCTTGTCCGAATTGACTTTCGATAAATTTACACCGACTCATGTTGCAGTGCAATATCGGCAAACGCATTGGGGCATTCGCTGGGGACATGGCGGGAACCAACGCTAGATGTTGTGGCCGCGCAAGCGGTCGCGTTCATCCAGAAGATCGGCGACGATCCGCCACAAGGCATAGGAATCGGCCAGCCCGCCGGGCTCCAGGTCGGCATGGGCGAGGTGGTCGAGAAGGGCGAGTTCCGCTTTCGGCACCGCGGCGGCAAGGGCTGCGCTCTCGCCGGCGGGAACGATGCGGTCGTCCTTGCCGTGGACGAGGAACAGCTTGGCGTGCAACCCCGACAGGTCGCGCCGCGCCAGATCCAAGTCGTCCATTTCGCGGCGGATCGGCGGCGGCAGGGCGGCGATCAGGTCCCTCACCTTGGCCGGGTCGCGGTTGTCCAGCAGGCGCATCACCGCGCCGCCCTCGGGGCCGAGGCGGGCGGTCAGGTCGTCGACCGGCGCCTCCAGGTCGGCCAGCTTGCGCAGGGCGATCAGGCGCAGCAGCTCCCGGTCGGCCGAATCGTAAAGCCGGCCGGCATTGCTGGCGACGAACACCCATTTGCCGTAGGCGTTGGGCTGGCGCCGCACCCCGTCGATATAGCCGGTGGTGAAGAAGCCGACCACCCGGGCGAGATCGTGGTAGCCGCCCACCGCCACCACCAGGTCGACCCGCGGCTCGGCCAGCGCCGCCAGCACCGCCGGGCCGGTGGCGTACGAGATGGCGGCGATGCCGATGGCGCCGCCGCCGTGGCCTTGCGCCAGCCAGCGCACCCCGTCGACGATCACGTCGGCATCGGCGGCCGACACTTCGAGGGCGCGCAGCGAGGCGATGTCGGGCACCAGCACGGCGAAACGGGCCCGCGCCAGCGACGTGGCGAAGGCGACCAGGCGCGGATCGTCCTTGCCGGCGCGGGCGGCGCCAGGCACCAGCACGATGGCGCCGGTGTCGCCGTCGCCGGGAAGGTAGAGGTCGCCCCGATGGGGGCCGAACGCCACCGCCTGGCGGCTCGGCACCGGGGTGAGGCGCTTGAACGGGCTATCGCCGGCGCCGGCGGCAAGGTCGGAAATCAGCAGCGCCGCTTCGAGGTTGCGCCCGGCGCAGCCCCAGCCGGAGACGGCCAGCCCAGCCAGCACCAGCACGACGGCGATGCGGATTCGTGTCACAGGTCGACCGCCTCCCCCTCCATCTTGTCCTTCAGCCGGTCGGCCTTGCGGGTCATCTCGGCTTCCATGCGCTTGATCCGCCGGTCCAGGCTTTCGATGCCGGACAGGCGCAACTCGCGGGCCTTCTTGGCCCAGGATCCCATCGCCCGCTCGATCCCCCAGTGGGCGGCCAGCAGCAGCAGGCAAGCCGCTGCGGTTCCCGACGCCATGGCGGCGACGAAGCCCCAGCTATGATCGACCACCACCGCCGCCCCCCAGAAGCCGATGGTCACCACCGCCGACGAGGCGCCCAGCACCACCCGCGCCATGGTGCGCTCGTCGTTGACGCGGCGGCGGTCGCCGTCCTTGAGGGCGTTGAGGATTTCCTCGCGGGCGAGGGCCTGCCAGGTACGGAACGACATGCCGCGGACCGTGCGGTTGTCGCGGATGGTCTGCTCCAGCTTGCGCACCAGGTAATCGGCCTGCTGATCGTGCGTCGGCCCATCCGCCATCACGGTTCCTCCAAGATTGCGGAGGACACCATACAACCCTCGCCCACCCCGCGGCAGAGGGGTCAGTAGCGCGGCGCGCCCCGGCGTTCCAACGGCAGATGGCCGGGCAATCCCTGGCGACGCTCCCAGCCTTGCCACGGCTGCGGATGGGTCCGGCGGTTCTCGGCCCGGCAATTCTTGTGCCGGCGGCGATCCGGGCCGGCGAAGGCGACTCGGCGGCGGCGGCGATCGGGGCCGAAATAGGCGTCGCTCTGGACGAACACTCGCGGCGCCAGCAGGGCCGAACGCAGGCGGCTGCGGACGATGTCGATGGTGAACGGCTTGAGCAGGTATTCGCTGGCGCCGGCATCGCGGGCCTGACGCAGCCGCGCCGGATCGCTGAACCCCGACATCACCACCACCGGCAGGAAACGGTACGGGTTGTAGGCGCGGCGCAGGGTGGCGAGAACCCTCAGGGCATCGGTGGCGCGGGACCAGTCGACGAACAGGACGTGCCGCTCGGCGGCGCCCAGCAGCAGCCGACCCTCGGCGAAATCCTCGCAGACCTCGACGCACCCCACCGACAGCATCCTGAGCAGGTCGCGCATCAGGCGGCGATTGGCGGCGGACGGCTCGACCACCAGCACGCTGCAAGCGGCGAATTCGGTCGGTCCGAAGGTCTGCATGGGCGTGATGACGGCCATAGGGGTTCCCCTGCCAGGTGTCGCATCCGACATTCGACGTAGGAACCGCCACCCCCTTCGGCAAGGCCCGGACGCATCCCGATCCAGGAAAACGATCATTGCCGGAACGGCCCTGCCTGCTCCGCCATCGCCGCCTCGATCAGCGGGCGTTCCTCGGCGAGGAAGCGGGCGACCGCCCTGCGGAAGCCGGGATCGGCGATCCAATGGGCCGACCAGGTCGGCGTCGGCAGGTAGCCGCGGCTGACCTTGTGCTCGCCCTGGGCCCCGGCCTCGACCCGCGCCAGGCCGTGGGCGATGGCGAAATCGAGGGCGCGGTAGTAGCAGGCCTCGAAATGCAGGAACGGCACCTCGCGGGCCGCGCCCCAATTGCGCCCGAACAGGGTGTCGCCGCCGATCATGTTGAAGGCCGCGGCGACCGGCCCGTCGTCATCCTCGGCGAAGACCAGCACCACCCGGCCGCCCAGCGGCGAGGCCGACAGGATCTCGAAGAACTCCCGCTTGAGGTAGGCGTCGCCCCACTTGCGGTCCACCGTCATCCGGTAGAAGCGATGGAAGGCGTCCCAGTGGCGGGCCTTGACGTCGGCGCCGACCAGGGTCGACAGCCGCACCCCCGAGGCCGCCACCGCCTGGCGCTCATGGCGGATCTGCTTGCGCTTGCGCGAGGACAAGTCGGCGAGGAAGCCCTCGAAGCCGGAATAGCCGCGGTTGCGCCAGTGGTACTGGCACCCCAGGCGCAGCAGGAAGCCGGCCCGCTCCAGCATCTCCGCCTCGCCCTGGGTGGGAAAGGTGACGTGGACCGACGACAGGTGGCGCGACTGGGCGATGCCCACCAGGGCGGCGACCAGCGCCTCGCCCGCCGCCTGGCCGCGTGCCATCAGCCGCGGGCCGGTGACCGGGGTGAACGGCACCGCGCACTGGAGTTTGGGATAATAGCGCCCGCCGGCCCGCTGCCAGGCCTCGGCCCAGCCCCAGTCGAACACGTATTCGCCGTAAGAGTGGCCCTTGAGGTAGACCGGGGCACAGGCCGCCACCTTGCCCGCCCCGTCCCGCGCCACCAAATGCCGGGGCAGCCAGCCGGTGCCGGCGGTGGCCGAGCCGGAACGCTCCAGCGCGTCGAGGAAGGCGTGGGCGACGAACGGGTTGTCGCTCCCGGCACAGGCGTCCCACTCCTCGGCCGCGACCTCGGCGATGCGGGCGAGTGCGGCCACAGGGTAGGGGCCGGCGGCGTCGGGCATGGCTGACGGTTCTCTCCTCAGGGGCCTTCCGCCCGCTCAGCCTGGACGGGGCGCCCCGATCCTGCAATGGTGATTCGTCTGGCGGGATCGCGTTCGAGGAAGAGATGGAGGTCAAGTCGCCGGTTTCCAAGAACCTTGCCTTGCCGACGAGCCCGGCGCCGGCCGACGAAATGGCCTGGAGCCAGCGGGCCGAGCGGCGCTTCAGCGAGCTGCTGTTCATGCGGCGGCTGGCCACCGGGCTTCTCGTGCTGATGCTGGCGGTGTTCGTCGCCACCACCCTGCTGGAGGCGCGGTACCCCTGGCTGGCCTATGTCCGTGCCTTCGCCGAGGCCGGGATGGTGGGCGCCTGCGCCGACTGGTTCGCGGTGGTGGCGCTGTTCCGCCATCCGCTCGGCATCCCCATCCCCCACACCGCCATCATACCGCGCAACAAGGCGCGCATCGGCGATTCCCTGGGGTCGTTCATCTGCAGCAACTTCCTGGCCCCCGAGGTGGTCGAGCAGCGCCTGGCCAGCCTCGACATGGCCGGACGGGTGGCCCGCTGGCTGTCCGACCCGGCCAACGCCGCCTTCGTGGCGCGCCGCTCGGCCGGCCTGCTGCCGCCGATGCTGGAGGCCCTGGAGGAGGAGCATGTGCGCGAGTTCCTCCACGGCGTCCTCAGCCGCGGGGTGGAGACGGTCGAGGCCTCGCCGCTGGCCGCCCGGGTGCTGTCCGTGCTGGTGGCGCACGGGCACCATCTCGCCGTGTTCGACCGCCTGATCGCCGGCGCCGAGGACTTCCTCGAACGCAACGAGCCGGTAATCCAGGAGAAGGTCGCCCAGGGGGCGTGGCGGTGGATGCCGCGCTGGGTCGACCAGATGGTCGCCGACAAGGTGATGGGCGGCTTGCAGAAGACCCTGCACGAATTGCGCGACCCCGAGCACCCCTGGCGGGCCGAGTTCCAGCGCGGCGTCGACGATTTCGTCTTCCGCCTCGCCACCGATCCCGAGATGCGCGCCCGCGGCGAGGCGATCAAGGCCGAGGTGCTGGCCAATCCGGTGGTCGAGGACTACCTCGATTCCCTGTGGACCGAGATCAAGCGCCGCCTGGTCGCCGACATCGCCGCCGACGAGGGCATCCTGCGCCGCGGCCTGGAACGGGCGCTGCTGGCGCTGGGACTGCGCCTGGAAGAGGACGAGCACATGCAGGCAATCCTCAATCGCTGGGTGAGAAAGGCGGCGGAGCGCTACATCGTCCCCAACCGCGGCGAGATCGGCGCCTTCATCGCCGGTGTGGTGGCGCGCTGGGACAGCCGCACCCTGGTGGCCAAGCTGGAACTCCAGGTCGGCAAGGATCTGCAATACATCCGCATCAACGGCACCCTGGTCGGCGGCCTGGTCGGGCTGGTGATCTATGCGCTGGCGCGGGCGCTGGGGTGAGGCAATCGCTGAGGTGAGGGGCTGTCAAGCATCCCCGCTTGGTGCTATCGTCCGCCCCCCATGACGTCATCCATCGATTTTTCCGCATTGCCGCGGGCCGAACTGGCCGACGACGGCGGTCGCCCGCTGGAGGCGCTGCTGCTGGCGACCGGTCGCGTCGTCCCGGCGGTGGCCGAGGCGGTGCGCCGGAACTACGCGGTGATGCCGGCCGGCGGCCTGACCAGCGCCATCGGCTCGTTCGACTACAAGGGCGACGCGGTGGCCGGGTTCGCCGGGGTGGTGGCGATCCGGCCCAAGAGCGCCCCCGAGGCCGAAATCGTCGATCCCGCCACCCCGCCCGCCCTGCTGCTGTCGCACCAGATCGCCATCGATGCCGGCGCCGGACTGGTGGCGGCGGGAGCCGGCCTGACCATCGACCAGGTCAATCAGGCCCTGGCCGCGCAGATGGGCCACACCCGGCGCATCCTGGTCGACCTCACCAGTTCCGGCTCGGCCTGCGTCGGCGGCGTGGTCGCCACCGGCGGCATGGGGCCGTTGCGCCTGCACCCCTCGGCGACGCTGGAACGGGTGGTGCTGGCCGACGGCGGCAGCGAAGCCCGCCTGCTGTCTGCCGACGGACTCGCCACGGTCGAGGGCCTGCAGGGCTGGACCGGCATGGTGGCGGCGGCGCAGTTCCGATTCTTCGAGGTGCCGACCAACGAATTCGGCCTGGTGCTGCCGGTGCAGGGCAGCGACGTCGATTCGGTAGCCGGGCTGCTGGTCTACCTGGAGCCGTGGACCCGGGTCAACCTGCCCGCCGCCGGCGGCCGACTGGGCAACGGCGACACGGTGATGAACGGAATCGAACTGGTCAGCCGCGACTCGCTGTCCGCCTTCGTCGCCCATGCCGGCGAACCGGCCCGCACCAAGGCGCTGGGCCTGCTGCAATCGTGCGAATATGCCGGCGCCGACATGCTGGCCTGCCTCACCGGCTGGTCGGAACTGGCGGTCGACGACGTGCTGATGAGCCTGATGGATTGCGAGACCGAGACCATCGGCGGGGTGATGATCGAATTCGGCGTCGGCTTTTCCTCGGGGGCCGAGATGGACACCTTCCGCGCCATCCGCGAGGGCGCGCCGGAACTGGCCCGCACCCACGCCCGGGTGCGCCAGCCCGGCCGGCTGAAGCCCTATTCGGTGTCGACCGACCTCAACCTGGCGGCGCCGGCCGATTCGGGGGCGATCGCCGACGTGCTGACCGCCTATGGCGACTATCGCGGCGCCATCCGCGCCCTTGCCGCCGACCTGACCGGAACCGTGGAGGTCGAGATGTCGACCTACGGCCACCTGTCGCCGCATGGCATCGACCCCCACCACCGGGTCACCCTGTTCGCCGACGAGGGCCAGCAGGCGGCCTTCGCCGCCGCCCGCCAGGCGGTCGCCGCCTGCAAGCGGGCGCTGATCCGCGACCTGCTGCACGCGGCGGAACGCAGCGGCGCCGCCATCACCGGCGGCGAGAAGGGCCTGCCCTCGCTGATCGACATCGCCAATGCCGCCGGCGGCGCCAATCGCCTGCCCGCCGCCCTCAAGGCCCGCTGGCGCGGCGCTCGCGAGGCAGTGCTGGCGGCACCGGCCAATTTCGCATTCCGGGCGCCGGCGGTGCTGCGCGAGGACCTCTGAGCCGTCACACCCGGCGGAACAGCAAGGATTTTTGGGTGGCGGTGCAGACTTCCGGACCCGGCAACGGCAGGTAGCGCCGGGTGTGGCGCGCCATTCCGGCCAGCAGAAATCCCTGGCGCCGGAAAAGGCCCAGCAATTCGGCCTCGTCGAAGGTCACCTCGGGCACGCTGGTGTCGATGTTGAAGATCGCCCTCAAATTACGCCGGTAGTAGAGGTGGCAGCCCTGGTCGGTGGTCTGCACGCAGTAGACGATGACCCACGACGCCCCTACCCGACCAGCCTCGGCCACGGCATCCTCGAACCGCTCCATGTTGTTCAAGCTGGCTTCGAACAGGACGACGTCGAACGAGCGGTCTTCGAACGGCAAGGCATGCGCCTCGGCGACCATGAAGGTCGCCGCTGCGCCGCCGAACTCGCGGCGCGCGATGGCGATGGTGGCCGGGTCGATGTCGCAGCCCGTATAAGCGAAATCCAGCCCGAACTCCGCCAGGCCGCGCGAAAAACTGCCGTTGCCGCAGCCGATCGCAAGCACCTTCGGCCTGGGCACGTCGGCGGCGCGTATCCACTCGACCAGCATTTCGGCGGCAGCGGGATTCCAGGTGGAGATATTGGACATCCGGTCCCAATCGGTGGGGCCGGCGAAGCACGCCCTGCGATCGGCGACCAGCTGGTAGCCGCCATGGAGCGGCACCACCCGCACCTCCATGTCCACCGGTACCCGTATCGACAGCGTCTTCAGTTCCATGGCCTTCCCCCGCCCTTTTCCGCCGGCAGGATAGACCGTCCCCGGGACCGGGGAGAAGCGGCTAATTTCGGTGACAGTGCACCTATTGACAACCGCCCGCCGGCGCGCCATCATCGCCCATGGCCCGCCTCGCCCGCCTCGTCGTTCCAGGGATACCGCATCACGTGACGCAGCGTGGCAATGGCGGCGGGCAGACGTTCTTCGGCGACGACGATTACGCCGTCTATCGCGAGCTGCTGGCGCAAGGCTGCCGGGCCGCCGGGGTCGCGGTGTGGGCCTGGGTGCTGATGCCCAACCATGTCCACCTTATCCTTACGCCCAGCGACGCCGACGGCTTGCGGCGCGCCCTCGCCCCGGCGCATCGCCGCTTTGCCGGCCATGTCAACGCGCGGCTCGGCCGCACGGGACATTTCTGGCAGGGGCGGTTCGGCGCGGTGGCGATGGACGAGGCGCATCTGGCCGCGGCCTTGCGCTATGTGGCGCTGAACCCCGTCCGCGCACGCCTGGTCGAACGGCCGCAGGACTGGCGCTGGTCGAGCGTGCACGCCCAACTGGGGGGACACGGCGACGGGATCACCGCGGTCGAGGCGGTGTCGGAGCGCTTCCCCGACTTCGCCGCGCTAATCGCGCCGGGCCCCGATCCGGAGGCCTTCGACCGCTTGCGCCAAGCCGAAAGCATCGGCCGTCCGCTCGGCGACGACTCCTTCATCGGCAGCCTCGAGGAACGGACGCAACGCATCCTCAGGCGCGGCAAGCGCGGGCCGAAACCCGCCGCCGGCCCGAAACCCGCTCGGGCTTGAGAGCGCGATTCGACATGGTCGAATAACGCGCCAAACTCTCAGGGCTTGGCCTCGGGTGTGCCGGTCCGCTCGCGGACCACCGCCTCCAGGTGCGTTTCAGTGAGGATGGTATAGATGCCGCCGGCGCTCAGATGGCCGATGATGGCTTCGCTGTCGGCATTGCTCCAGCGGGCGCCGCGGTCGTTGGCGGAAGTCGGCGAACCGAGACGGCCGGTGACGAAGGCCAGGGTGGCGGCGAAGGCGTCGTCCGGCTGCCACAGCTTGGCCTGAACCAGTCGGGGCTCGTCGCCCTCCTTCTCGACCAGAGCCAGCACCCAGATCCGGGCCGGAATGCCGCCGAACGCCATCATCCGCGGCGTCCAGGCGCCATCGGATCCCGCGGCGAAGAGGGCGCAGGGAACCATGCCGCGGCCGGCGGCGCGCGGCGGCAATTCGATGCCCTCGCCCGGCGCCGACTTGACGGTGGTGGGAAGATTGGCATCGCCGGCGCACAGCAGCCGCGACCCCGTCGGCCAGGCGGCGTGGCGCAGTTCCACCAGCGGCATCCCCGCGCGGAGCAGGCCGAGGTCGAACCCCTCGGCAATGCCGGGGGAGACGCCGAGCAGGGACAGGGCGAAGACGAGCATCGGAAGGGCGAGGCGGCGGGTCATTGGAACTCCCATCGTTGACCGGACGGCGGCGGATGATGGCACGACCGACGGCGGCCGTCATCCCTCGTTGCACGGGGCCTCGTCGCACGGGGCCTCGTCGCGCCGGCGGGCGATCAGTTCGCGGCCAGCCACCAGACGCTGACGGCGGATAGCGCCAGAATCAGCCACCATTGGACATGGCGTCGACGATGACGACGTTGATGATGCACCCTGGGATGCGCCGAAACGCCCAGATATCCGGGAGCCGACATGCTTTCTTTTCCTCAGCCCTGCTGTGGCGGGAGAAGAGGGGCCGCAGACGCGGCCCCAAGGTTGTCATTCGACCTTGTTCGGTCGCGACGTTCAGGACTTCTCCGGAGTCTTAGCAGCGCCGACAGAATTTTCCTGTTTATGGCGTGCGTATTCCTGGATCGCCTGTCTGGTTGGAATTTGGGCGATCTCCTTGCCGGTCGAACCGTCCCGGTATTCAAGGACGGCGACCCCGGTACCGGCATCCACGTTCATCACCGGACTGACGAATTTTGGAGTGTCGGCCGATGATTGCTGCGGCGCCGATTGAGTCGAACTGGGACCGGCAGCCTCGGGCTTGGGCCCGGGGCTGATGTCGACAGGAGCGGCCTGTGCCAATGCCGTGATGGAAGTCATGCTTCACCTCCCCGCCGGGACAGCATCCGTGCACCCGCGCCCTTGCAGAGGGCGAGCCCCCGGCAATCGCGCGCGGCCGGATGCGCTGGCCTAAGCGGAAATGTTGACGTTGCGCCCCTTATTGGGATCGGCGGGCAACGGGAGGGCCGAAGCATTGACACCCGAGGTCTCGGCCTTGGTGTCGGCCCCGCCCCCGTCGCCGTCCTTGTCCCTACCAGCCACTTTGGCAATCGGCTGGACGGGCACCTGAGGAGGCGGCGGTGTTCGTTGAGCGGTAATTGAGTTGACGGACATGTTCTGTCTCCTTGTACGGACGCGTTCTTACGTCACCTTTTCATATTGGCAACTTTCGCGTCCGATATCAACTCCATCGGGGCTCGCCACGAATCCCCGTGTGATTCAAGGACTCCGCCCGTGAGGGAGCGGGGGCGTGGGGATGGGGGACTGGTGCCGGAACCAGGGCATCGAGGCCATGTACTCGGACTTCAAGGCCAGGGGATTCGGTCTGGAGGACAGCCACATCCGCCTCCCCAAACGCCTCGGCCATCCCATCGTGGTTATGACGCTGGCTCTCTATTGGGCCGTTTCCACCGGCATGTGGGATGTGGTCAACAGGCCGACGCAACTACGCCAGGGCGTTGACATCCCTCTTCACTAGGGGCATCCGCCGAATCCACTCTCACTGCCCACTCTGGGCCGCGTGGGTAAACTGATCCGTGGTGAGCGGCGACCCGCCGACACGGCTTGATCTCGGCGGCGGCATCGGCTATCTAACGCCCCTCGCCTCTTACGTCCCCATCGTCTAGAGGCCTAGGACACCGCCCTTTCACGGCGGCGACGGGGGTTCGAATCCCCCTGGGGACGCCAATTAAAACAAGAGGTTAGCGAGATTCGAAATCTTCCGTCTTCCGTATCTCTTCCGTCTACGGTGGTGGATTGGGGTGGATTTCGGTGGACAAATTCATTGACACTCCTCCCGTGACGTTGTACCAGCGCCCAACCTGTGGCAGTATCATGAAATCGCAGGCCCTAGGGGGAGTACATATGAAACTCACTGTGGCCAAAGGCGACGACGCGGCTTTCAGAAAAGCCTTCAATCAGGCTCGATGCGAGATTGCAACCACCGTCGAGGTCAATTCTGGCATCGCCTCGTTCGCCGACATCCAGGCTATCGTGCAGAACGAACCGGCCGAGAAGCTCGACTGGTCGCCGCTTTATACGTATGCCGAGCAATTCGATTGAGCGATACGCCCACGCTTCTTCCGGCTGATCTCCAGGAGACTCTGGCCACAATTTTCCGAGACATCGCGCTCGAAATAGCCGGTGAGATTGACGTGCCCGCTGACGCGGTCAACATCAATGTGACGGAGTTGGCGCTTGCCTTGGAAGAGGCTCGGAAGGACCTGGACATCATGGTCTTCCGCCGAACTGGGTACATCGGTTTGCCGGAAGAAAAGTTCCCCGGACTTTCTGTTGGGAAGTTGGCTGGTATCCTAACTTTCCGCCTCGCCAGGTATCGTATCCTCAGCGTCGACCCTGAAGCAGTTGCGCAGGCGGACAAGAAGGTTCGCCGAAAGGCAAGCAAACTCCAGGAAATCACCGCATTACGGCTTGCATTCGAGGCCATCCTGAAGATAAAGCCGCAGCGATGGAACCCAGAAGTTCTGTATATTCTCTCGCGCCGCCATACGAACCAGGAAATGCTGGGTGTTACCTTTGACGTCATGGTGCATAACTGCCCCCAACTGAAGACGCGCAGCCCTCTGGACCAGCCACCTTTCGATAGGTTTTTCAAGCGAGGCTAGGCGCTCCGCCATGGGCGTCCTTCTTCGCCGTCGGCCCGTCGGCCAGCCCGTCAGCCACTCGCCCACCCCGATCATCGCACACCCACCCTCGACGCCCTGCCGGTCACTGGTCGGCCTGGTAGCGCCGGGGCGTCAGGCGCAGCTGTCATCTGGTCGGCCGGTGGCGCTGGTCGAGGTCGAGCGGGTGCCCCCCGGTCGTGATATGCTCGCCCCATGCCGACCCCGTTCTCGGCCGCATCATCACCCAGGCGCTCGCCGATGCCCGTAGTGCTGGCCTCGACCACGTCGGCCAGACGCAACGCGCCGTCACGGCGGTGCTGGTGGTGCGGCCGGATATGACTGCTTCGGCCGGTTGACGCACAACCCGTTTTGGCTATGTACACCCGTGGTTATGGGGGAATACAGTCTATCGGCGAGTTTGTGGCCATTCATCCAGGGGGCGGGAATCATGAGAAGAATAATTCTCACCGTTGTAGTGGCGATGTCACTCTCTAGCTGTGGGCTTTACGAAAAGTCACAGCAGAAAGAACAAATGGCGGAAATGAAAAAAAATAACGATGCCCTGGCGGCTGATGGCCTCGCATATTGCACATCGTTAATGGCGTCGAGTGAGATTGATATTATTAGATCAAAAGTTGACATGTTTCATATTTTGGCCGACAAATCCCCTGTCCCATTCTCCATACTTTCTAACGAAAATTACCCGACAGAAATTGAGGCTGTCGCCATTGGAAAGTGGGCTGACTTACGAGATAAATGCAATACACGCGCCGCGCAGGCTGACACAAAAGTGCAGTTTCCGCCCAGTGTGGCGCGTAATAGCGTGGAAACATTACAAAGTTTTGGGACGCGCGCCACACATCAACTGAATTTGCTGGTTTTAGCGCTATATCAAGGTAGGATAACCTACGGACAATTTGCCGCACAACAAACGGAAGTTAGAAATACGCTTATTGATACGAAACTGGAATACATAAAAGCGATGAAAGAGCAGGACTATAACAAGAGAATGCAGGAATCAGCACTCGCTGAACAGCAATTTCAGAACCGGCAACAAGCGTGGGGGACGTTCCTTCAAGGAGTGCAGCAAATACAGGATGCCAGGGCGCGCCGGTAGTAGTCGGCGGGGCCAAAGGGGCCGATGTCGCAATCCGGGGCAGCGCCGTCGCTGCGGTGCCGGTGGTGCGGCCGGACATGACGGCCTCGGAGGCTGTGACGCTGGTGGAGAGGGTGCAGACGGACACCGAATAACCCGGCCGGCCGGGGTCGGTGTCGGCCGTAGGCAATCACCGAGCTTCCCCGCCCCTGACGATCTGCGCCGTCTGGTCGCGTCCGTAGTCGCGGCGCGCCCAGTAGCTCAGCGTCTCCTTGAGGTAGCGGTCGAGTTCATCAAGCGTCACTTTGCCGTCGCTGTTGCCGTATGGCGGTTTATCGGCCTCGCCGCTCATGCCCTTAAGGAAATATTCGGTGAACAGGGCGTGGCTGTCGTCCGGCTCCCAGTTCGCCATCTGGTCGGAGGCGGCGGCGGAAATGACCGTGACGTTGGCGGGGACAGGCGGGACCTTCGGCACGATGGCGATGGGCAGCGCCTTGCCCACCACCGACCCGGCCGGGCTGGTTCCCGAGAAACAGGCTTCCAACACGACCGTTATGCTCTCCGCCGGCACCCTGCCGAGGTTGGCATACAGGAGGTCGAGCGGGTAGCCGGACAGGGCGATCTGGCCGGCGCTGGCGTCCGCCGGCACCAGCATGGCGCGGCCCTCGGCATTGCCGGGGGCACCATGGCCGATGTAGTAGACGAACACCCGCGACTTGCCCCGCTTCACCCAATTGAACAGCTTGCCCCGGTGGTCGCGCTCGTTCCCGAATACCTCGGCCAGTTGGGTGCCGGTGGCGTCCTTCAGGAAGATGATGTTGCCCTCGCGCACACCCAGGCCGTCGAGCGCATAGCGCCGCATGGACTCGGCATCGGCATAGGCGGTTCGAGCGTCGGGGATATCGTGGCCCCTGGAATAGTCTGCGTTACCGATAATTATTGCTACATCATCGGGACGTTCTGTTGTTTTTGAGAATGTAAGTGCCAATGGAGTTGTGGAAAAACGTTGTGTAGTTGTCGTTTGAGCGAGTCCCTGCCGAGGGGCGGGTGCGCTGGGAGATTGAGTTACTGGCGTCGAAGTTCGAATGGATGACAATGAGGTGAAGTCAACTTTCGATTCCACTTTTTCTCGTTGGCTGACGATGCGAATAGATGCACGAGATTCTCCAACCTCAATTTTTGAACCAAATGGACTTTCCCTGATTGCAACAAAATTTGTTGAGCCATCAACAACTTTTAACTGCAGGGTATTGAGGAGGTTTTCTCTCTCAGTCTGACTCGATTTGAGCACTGTTAATTCTATTCCAGAATTGACACTGTAGGCCCCTGGGGGGAGATCAAGCAACAGAGAAGATGATGTTGTCACGCCTCCAACTGGAATGTTATTTATACTTACTAGATATCTATTCACAGAAAAATCTGACCAATTTGTAAGATATACAACTACACGACCGTTTCCTGATTTTGGTATAAGTGCTGCAACAGAATCGGTAGTGACTGATTTATTCTCAGCTTGCCACGCGCAGCCGCAAAGAATGAATGGAAAAATAATTATATAACTCTGCATAAGCCGCCTAATCATAATCCGACATTTCCCATATGGACGGCCCATCCGCCCCTGATTGACGCCAGGATAGCCAAATTTCGGCCCAACCGGAAGGCGGAATGGCGCGATGGCGGCTGCTTTCGTAGCATGATCGCCACCTCGACCGCTACGATCGGCCCCAGCGGCCGGACTTGACCGAATGACGCTGGTGGAGCGGGTGCGGACGGACACCGAATAGCCCCGCCGGTACCGATCGGCGCGCACGACGTTGCCGCCGGTGCTGGTGGTCGGCGCCATGGGCGATGCCGTGGGGCAGCACGTCGCCTATGCTGGTCACCGGCCGCTCCGTTGGTCGAGCACCACCAACGACGGCGGCCCCACCCGCCCACGGTGGGAGGGTGTAGCGATGGGCGGGTGTTGGTGCCAGGGTGAGGCTGGGCAGGCGCTGGTCAAGCCCATAGCCCGATTGGCCGGCACGGTCACTCCCATGATCATGGGCGAGACATCAGCCCTGAGTGGCGCTATCGTTTGGGCGAATGAAACTTGCCGGAACCCACGGGGGACCATCACATGAAGCGAATTCTGGTCATCGCCGCTGTCGTGGCGTCCGCTGTCGCTCTTGTCCTCCTCGGGTGGGTCGGCCGGGGGGCATATCAAGAGCGCCAGGAACAGGTGAATGCAGTAGACGTTGCCCGTAAGGCTGACATAGCCGAGGGTGCGGAATGGACGCAAGAACTCGTAACTCTATCTAGTAGATTAGAGACTGGCGTTAGTTATGACGAGCTTCCGAAACTTCAAGCTCAGATATTATCACGAACAACGCTGTACAAACTACGCAATAAAACAGCGAACAGCGCGAAGAGAGCGGAATTTGGCGACGAAATTGTATCAGTAATTACCGACACAAAGAATATTTGGGGCATTGGATTCGGAAATTCGTCTTTGGGCATTGGAGCCGGGAATTCGTCATCGTATCCTTGCGGTAAGGACAAAATCTATTGCATAAGCCTGCTTTCACTCGGAAATCTTGAAAGACACAACCTGAAATCAAGCAATTTTATGGTTTGCGATACCTATGATAACCAGCCACGGTGTTTCCTGCATTTAGATGACGCTGTTGGCGCCATGCTGTCTTCTGTAGGGAATAGCATCACGAAAGCCATAGAATTTGAGAAGTCGCTATAACGCCGTCGCCGCTCACCGTGGGTGCCGTCGTCGCGCGGTCGAGCACCCGCTGGTAACCAGGGGTGACCCGCCGGCCGTTCCGCTGGTCGAGGTCGAGTACCACCAGCGGCACCAGTTTCACCGGGTCGAGGATGCCGGAAGCGTCGTGCATATGTGGACCAACCATCGCCGGCCGGCGGCGGCGCGGCACTGGGTAGGGCTATGTTGGGCGGGGGGCTGGTTTGACCACCTATGCCATTGGGCGTAGTGGGGGAGGTGGTGCCGGTTCGTGGGCAAAAATGTGTTTATGGAAGCAACCACATTGCTATTCTAACCCCGCATGCGGGGATGGTCGCCATCAGGGCTCCTGGTCGCATCGGTAGAGTGAAGAAGTCTCAATGGTCCTGAGAGAGGCTGATCATGAAGCGCGTATTTACGGTCGCGGCAATGCCATTCATGCTGGCATTTGCGGCATCTGCGGCAGAAACAAGTTGCCATGACATATTAAGATCTAAGCCAGTCACCATATCGTACCGGAAGATATATGAAATTGCTAACGAGAGGAAACTTTCAAAAGATGAATTTGAATCTACTGCCTCATATAACGCTCGCAGGGTAAAGGCCCTGGGGGAAGCTACTGACGACGTCAAGCGCATTTCAGGAGCCGATCATATTGTATTTTCTGCCCCGGCCACAGAGACTGCTGAAGTAAAGTATGATTCTGACAAGAATATTATGGTCGTGTCTAATAGATATTCAGGTATCGTTTCAACGCTGAATGCCTTAGATGATACCGATCATAAGATGTATATTACATATATTGACCCCCCGCTTGAGAGTGCGATTCGGAGCATTAAAGGAACATATGTGGGTAAGAATTCGTTTGGGGCAACAACGTCTGTCTCGGTCGAAGAAAATGATATTTTTGTCATTGGCATTAACAAGAAGAAAACATTCAACTATTATTGGCCGAAAGAAGACGTTAGATACACATTTAAAATGGCTCCGGATACTGCCCGGAAAATGAACGGAAAAATCGATGTGTTGTTTGTAGGAACATTGGTGCCACCCTACATCGTCAAAAGCGTCGCGTACCATAAGCCAACAATTGATAACCCGATAGACGGAACTAACTTAAGGCGCGGCGCTGTTGTAGCCGTACAGTGTGCGGCGCTCGTCAATAGGAACAACGGTGATTATTTGGTGACAATTTACGGCGGTGAGGCGGGGGCGGAGTGAGCCCACGGCCGGGGGACGCCGACAAGGAGTAACCTGAATGCCTGGATTTTGCATCACTGTCTGCATCATCATCCAGGGCATCGGAATGTTGGCGCTTCTCTGGCTTGGGGGCATATGCCTCGTTCTGATCGGCGCATCTATGTCCGCCACCGGGACCATAATCGGAGAAATGCGCCGTCAAGGGGATCGCTTGGTCAAGGTGATCCATGGACCCCATCTCGACGAAGATGATGTGTTGGTCTTGAGCAAGGTAGCGGCACCCGTCCCCGGCTCTGCCCCAGTGCCGAATGCGCAGGCGCGCCACCCCGGCCCATTTCCGTTTGGCAACTAGAAAGCCAGGCTGCGCATCCCAGGCGGCGCCGTCGCCATCATGGCCGGTCGTGGTGGCTGCCGGTGACGACCGCTGCCGTCGCCGCGTCGCTGGTGGTGGGCAGGTGGTAGGAGGATGGCAGACTTGCGCGAAGGGGCTGACTGTATCATATTGATACAGGATGCAATGGGATGAAAGCCGATGGCAGAGGATGTGGTGCGGCCGATACGCTGGGCCGGCCTTCGGGCAGACGAAGCCCTGCGGGTCATCCGAGAGCGGGCGGCGGTGTCGGAGCGTGTCGGGTTTAGCGACCACGCGTTTGATCGGGTGGAGGAACGCTCCATAACCCAGGTGGACGCGATGACCATCCTCCGGAAGGGAGGCATTGAAGGCGCCCCGGAATTGGCTGCCAACGGCTTGGATTGGAAGGTGGTGGTCGTGCGGCGGATGCCTGGCGGCCGGGAGGCGGGGGCGGTGACCGTGATCTACCGGCCCCCCAGCGCGGAACTGTTCGTGGTCACGGTCGAATGGATGGACACCAAGCGATGAATGAATTTTTCCACTACACCACCAGCGGCTTGGATTACGTCTACCTGGCGAACGGCGTCCGGCGGATCGAAGGCGAGTACGGCGCCGGCTTCGCCATTGACGATGTGGACGGCTTGCATGACGTGATCGCCCGCCATGTGGTCGCGGCACCCGCCCGTTTGCGGGGGCAGGAAGTGCGCTTCCTCCGCTCCATGCTGGACATATCGCAAGCCGGGCTGGCGCGCATCCTCGGCACCAAGCGGTTGACGGTCGCACGCTGGGAGGCCAAGCCGCACACCTCGATCCCCGGTACCGCCGACAGGGCCTTGCGGCTGTTCTTCGCCCTCAAGGTGGAAGGCGACGGCGCGGCGACGGGCCTCCTCGACATGCTGGCCGACATTGACGAAGCCGAATATGGGGATGCGGTGTTCGAGGAAGCCGGCGGCGACTGGCATTCCCGCCGGGCGGCTTGATCGGCTGTCCCCCACCCACCAACCCCGGCCGTGACCGGCCCTCACATGGATCATCACCGGGCAACCGGCCAAGGCCACAGGCCCGATTGATTGTTTGAAATCGTTTGATTGTTCGGCTGGAAATCAAATAATTCGTTGAAATCGCTCACGTTCAATCAAACCAAAATCACCCATAAATCATATACTGGAAAATTTTACCCAGATGGCACCCGATGTGGTTGCATACCCCTCGCCTGCCACGCGGTTTAAACCCCCCATCCCCCGTAGGCGATAGGAGGGGTGCTCAGCACCATCGGTCCCCGGCGGCATGGGGAGTGGCCGCCAGGTGGCCAACAGGCCGTCAGGGGGCGCCGGGCAGCTCCGCAAGGGCATCCTCGCAGAGCGGCTGGAGTGTCAGAGCGTCACGATAAAAGTTCGTAGCGGTGATCTCGTCAGCGGTCAGGTACGCATAGCAATTCGTGATACTGTCAAAGGTGAACGGTTCGACCAGCACAGCACATGCGGGATGGAAGGGATGAACACCCGCCATCATCAACGCGGCGAGCAGTGACCTGCGTTGAAAGTCATATATCTGTTCCACCGTTTTCATAGCGTTGCTCCAATCGCGTCGATCTTATCCATCAGGTGACGAAGTGTTCGTTGATCTGTTCCCGGTAATATCGCCACCTCGGCTAGTATCCGCCACGATTCATCCACAGCGAACCTGACGGCCGCGACAGTACCGGCCTGTTGTGCCATCAGCAGTTCCGTGCGTGACCGCATGATTGCATCGTATTCTATATCTGCGGCACTCACGATACCGCGCCTAGACGCAGGACATCGAGGTCACGCAGGCGCCGGGCGTGGTCGTCGGAGAGTGGCGGCTGTGCCAGTGACAGCGCCTCGACCTGACGCAGCCGTTGGGCGTGGTCCGCCTTCTGGTCATCACAGTCACCGGCAGTCGCCAGTACATCGCCGATCAGTCCGTGTGCCTGTTTGAGACGACCATGATTATCGGCATTGAGCACACGACCATATTTCAGCGCCCGTTGAGTAATAACGGCATCGACGTTGGCAGGGCACGAAACCAGACTGATCTCGATAAGACTTGTAGCCAACCACCGTTGAGCGCCGTGCTTGTTCTTCGGGTCGATTGGTTCGGACCGTTGAGCAGCGAAGCCAATGCTCACTGCATTAACGATGTGCTCTTTCATCAACCCATAGATTTCATCGGCCTTCTGACTCGTTCCCTGTGGCGGAAACTGAGCCGTCCCGCTCAAGAGAGCAGAACGCAATCCCAATTCAACACAGCGGCAGACAGGGAACTCGGGCATATGCTGCCATAGCATAGTGCCTCCGAGTTTCATGAAGTCCGAATAGTTGATGCCGGACTGTACGACGATATCGTCTGTTCGGTCGGCGCCGGGACGTTCACTCGATGCGACGAATCGGAACTGACGTTTTTCGGCGAGCGTACCAACATCGAGGCCGAATGTTTTGTAGATGGTCGTCATTATGCGGCCTCCACAGCAGCGCCAGCGGTAATCAGTGCCTGAGCCTCGGGTTTCCAGAAATTGCAGACAGTATCGGCCGGCAACGTTACTTCACTGTCGGGGCGGTTGGTGCCCGTGAAATCGGGTCTTGTCGGGAAGCCATGGGGACGATGCAACAGATAGTCTTGCGACAGGGTGATTTTCTGTACACCTTGCAGTCCGTTGCCAAGATCGACGACCAACGGGACTGCGGTATTGCTCGGATCGACGACTCCGAGTGTCTGTATGTTGCTCCAAGTCATTATGCGTTTTCCTTCTGGGTGGTGCCCGTGTCGGCCGGCGGGGTGATGAAATCGGCAGCGCCGGCCTCAACCAGACGCCGCGCTTCGTCGGCAGGGATGGCGAGTTCATCGCCCGACACCGACAGCGAGCCGTCCGCCAGCTCGACACCGGACCGGAGGTAGGCGATGGCGCGATGCTGCTCGGGAACCGGGCCGGTGATCTTGTGCGGGGCGCGCACGGAGCGGCGGGGCGGGTTTGCGGGGGCCAATGGACCGTTGGCGACGGCGGGCCGCGGTGCGACCGTGGGGACCGGAGCGGCTGGCATGATTTGCACCCTGCGATGCGACTCGGGTAGCACGGGCACCATGTCGCCGCGGGCGTCGGGTGCCATCGTCGGCTTGGCGGCGGGCGCGGTAACGGCCACCTTGGGCTTGGCGGCGGCGGCACTGGCGATGCGGGCGCGGTCGGCCTTGTAGCGATCGAGGAGCAACCGATCGATCACGACACCGCCACCCACTCCGGGCGGTGTGCTGAACGAGGCTGCGATCTCGCGTCCGAAACCTGCGGCCTCGGCTTCGGTGAAGACGGCGATCAGCTTCTCGTACCCGACAAGGGCAGCCTCGGCAGTGGCTACGAATGCGTCGTCGGTGGCGCGGTGGCGCTTTTCGAAGGCAGCCCACGCTTTCGCCCGTGCGGCGGCGGCTTCGTTCTGCTCAGCAATCGGCAATCTGCGGTGCAATTCGGCCAACGCCGCGCCCAAGCGGTCCAGTTCACGGGACGCGGTGGACTGAGCAGCCTCGATGCGATCGAGCTCGGTGTCGTCGGAAACCAGTAGGGCAGACGCCCGTTCCTGGCACAGCGCCTCCAACCGGGCGTCGGCCTGCTGACGGGCCGCCTCGGCTTCGGCGAGAGCCTTTCGCAATTCGGATGCTGTTCGGGGGCCGGAGGGCCTGAAAATTGAGATGATCGACATTTGCGGAACTCCAGGTTTTCCCGGAGTGTCGGCAGTTTCAACAGGTGGCGCAATTGTTGAAATTAGCGGTCACGGAGAACGCCATAGATTGTGTTCCATCCGGGTGCGTCCCCGGCATTCAGGCGGACGATGCGGTGCAGTGCAGCGAGTTTTTCGGGATCGACCACGGCGCGGTCGTCGGCGAGTTCGGCAGCCATCCTTTTGGCCGCAACCGTTAATGGCAGGTGGGTATAGAGCCGCCGCCGTACCTGCCGGATCAGGCTGTCCCGCTCGGGTAGGCGAGCACGACGCAGGGCCTCCGGGGTCCTCTCGACCACCAGCAGCAGGCCGGCGGCGGCAGCATCGATCAGTTCAAACATATCGGTGACGGATGGTTGACCAGCACCCAAGCGAGAGATGGCGCTATTTATGTAATTTACCATAATTACCTCGCAGGCATTCACAGGGGGCGGGACAGGCACCGGGACAGGGAGAAATGGCGGATTTGCTGGGCCGGGACAGGGAGGACAGGCATTACCCCATTGTGGGCTCTATACACCCTCTGTAATTACTATAATTTACTATATTTATAGTAATTATCTTTTTGCTACATGTGCAATAGAAGTTTGCCTGTCCTACCCTGTCCCGGAAGTCATACGATACACAGTCGCAGTCCGGAGTAGTGCCGCACACCGTGTATTTTGGTATCCGTAAGACACGGAACCGCAGATCGCAAGTCACGACCGAATGTAGCGGCATTCCCTGCCTGTCCTCGCCCCTGTGATGCACACCAATGCACCCATGAGTCATAGATTGCGTCGCGTGATACTGTCGCACCGGGGCTAACCTGGCATCTATCACGCAAGAATGCACCTATCGGACTGGACAGGTCTTCGAGTGCTTGGATAGTATCTGCCGATGACTTCGGTTGCACGAGATGACCGCGTTTCTGTAGTCTCTGCCACCCTGTGATCGCCCAATTGAGGATACCCGGTAGTTCCGCAAGTAACCTGTCCGTCAGTCCGTGATCTTCACTGCCATAGAAACTGTTGCGCATGGTAAGAATGATGAACCGACTTGCTAGAGCACCGCTCGCGTCATTTATTCGCGGTAGTTCATTGGTCATCACCAGGAACCGCGTCGGTAGACGGCCGCTCCATGCTGACATATGTTTGCGATCTATGGTGCAGCCGTCCTCGCCGCTGATAGATAATAGTCGCTCAGTAATAGGCGACTGATCGGTACGACCGCTGAGGCGAGCATCAGGGATGATCGCCAATGGTTTGTCGATCAGTGGCGCTAGTCCGAAGTTACTACACAGACTGTCTAGTGTTGGTGAGCACACATTATCTCGTCCAATCAGTCCGGTTAGCACTCGTGCGATGGTGCCTTTACCGGAACGCCTGGGACCGACAACCAACGCAATCTTTTGCTGTCTGGTGTCACCAGTCAGGTAATACCCGAACAGCTCTTGCAATACTTCTATTACTTCAGGATCATCCGGCCACAGGGTACGAAGGAAACAGAGCCACTGTGTAGGCGGCGGTGCGGCTGGGTCATAGCCGTAATCAAGAGCATTCGCGCTGAAGAATGCCGGATTGGGCGGATACAACACCATTGTTTTAAGGTGCAACAGGCCGTTGGCACAGGGTAATATTTCATTAGCCGGCGGGTTGTCATCGCTGGCAGACAACCAACACGGCATCGTGGTCGATATCGGAAGGTGACACTGCGTTTTCAGCGCAGCTAATACATCCAGCGCCCGACTTCGCGTTACATCGAATGCGCGTTGCAGGAACGGCCACAACTCGGCTTGAATAGCCCCTTCCTCGATCACGGCGTAATGGGTTCCAGTCCACTTGCGCCAAACGCCGTTGTGGTGACGGAGCGTGGCAATTCCGCCGACCATATGCGAACTACCGACGTATATTTGCGCGGTGTAAAGTGGCGTCTTGTAGGACATCCCGGCGATGTCATATTTGGTAGCGACAACAGTTCCATCCTGCGTGATCGTCGGCGGTGTCGCAGGAAGATTAGACGGCTTAGTGAAACCACTCGTATCGACCCATCCATTTCTGCGAGCGGCATAGTAGATACTGAGCACAGTTATTGATCTAGGTTTGAAACTATTCCAATCCGTTTCGGTGCGTTCCTTGTCGTAGTTATTCGATTTCGTCTGTTGTGACCACCGATCGAATATCGCAAATCCAGCATCACCAAGCGCGGATTTTATTGCCTCTCCGTACTTTACATAATCGCCTCTGTCGTCCGATCGAATATAGCGCAGAGCATCGGCAATACGGGCAGCTTCACCTTCCGCCAGCGGCGGCGGCGGTGCAGTATCATTGCGGGCCGGTGACGACTTGCGCTGATATCCGAATTGCCCTATCAGCAGATCAGCGGCGGCGGTAAGGAACGCAACGACCATTTCCTCCGTGATTTCGGGCAGGAACGAGGAGGGCACGTCCGCTGGGGTAACTACGCGCCACGTAAACGGCTGTCCGGTGTCAGGATGAATACCGAAGATGATGCTCTGTTGCCCATCAGCCAACATTTCGATCTTATGTTCTACACCATCCGGGGCCAATAGAACGACTTTCAGCTTCGGGAATGGTGTGGATGTCCGGTAGAACAGCGTGCGCTTCGGTTCCTGTCCCACCCGCCGCAACACCGTGTCCCCGAGCTTCTGGCGACACAGCGCCTCGACAGCATCGGCGGCGGCGGGATCGAGGATATCGAGGTCGGCGGCTGGGGTGTGGCGGGTGAGCAACCCCGTACCTGCGTGCGGATGATCCTGCTGCCATCGGGTGAAGGTCGGCGCGTCCGGGTGCGACCAGGCCGGCGGGATAGGCGCCTTGCTGTTCGGTCGAATGGGGACAGGCTCATACCCATGGTTCAGCAGGGTCGGCGCGACGGTGGCATACGGTGGAACCGCTTGATCGGGGGAGGTGGCGGCGGTATTGTTCGATGCAGTCAATATGGTTACCGGATCGGGGGCGTTCGCAGCGCCCCCCTTTCCGTCTTCAGGCGTGATTGCGTTCATGGTCGGCCTCCCTGACAGGGCTGTCCTCGTCGACCATGAGCGACCTCACGGACACCTGCTGTGAAGGCGTCAACTGCTCCCAAAGGGGGCCGACTAAGGTCAAGAAACGCTTCGCAGCAGGTGTCATACGATCCCACAACACCTGCTGAGCGGGCGTAAAACTCTCCTCCCACGGGGTCTTGGCCTTCGGGCCTTCGATTGCGCGGAGGGCCTCGCGGAGCGGCAAATCGGCAACGTGTTGCCGTTTCTCGGCCGACAGGGTTTCCCACCCCTTGGCAATCTGCATGAACAATCGCACCGTCCGGTCGGCGGCATCGATGTTCGCGGCGACCCAGCCGCCGAAGCGCCCATGGCCCAACTTCTTCTTGGCCTCCACCAGCAGGCGCCCCGCCGCAATGGCGTGGGCCACGCTGGCGCGGCAGGCGTCTTCTGCGGCGGTGATTTCGGCGTTGATTCGGGCGGCGGTGTCACACAGTTCGGGCGGCAGGATCGGGTCGACGGGAGCGGGGACGGGTGCCATCACGGCTCACCCCGCAGGCTCGCCAGAAATGTCGCTGGCGGGGTTGTGATGATGCGTGCCGCGCCGAATTTGACCGACTGGATTCGATTTTCTGCGATCAACTCATACGTGCTCGACCGCGAAACGCCGGCATCGTGCGCCCATTCGGGAACCTTCCAACCGGCCTTGCCCAAAGCGACAGTACTCATGGTGCTTTCTCCACAGGTGTCCATGGGGAGCGATATACAGTTGGGCGATCATGCTGTCAACTACAGTCAATTTCGATGTGTCGAAAATGCTTATTAGCTCATGCGGTCAATAACGCAATACCAATATAGAGATCGTATTTAACGCCATTGTCTCTCGATGTTTGCGCGCTTTGGCCAATCGTTTCTCGTTGTTCCGCGACTTCGCCCCGGTAAAATATTTTATAATCAATTCTGAACCGTCGCTATGCGGTAATGGCGCCATCGATTACCGAAATGGCGCGATGCTGCGGCAATCATCGTCGGGCGATTAATTGATGACGTGCAGTGATGGCGTCAAACCCGTCGGGCAGCTTTCGCTTTTCGGGTCCGTTGGCGGGCACATTCGGCACAAACGACACTGCCCTTGCCGTTCCGGTAGGGCGGGAACTCCGCGTAGGAATGACCATGACGGCATGCTCCGCCCATGGGCTCCCGCTCCGGGGCTGTCGAGACTGGCGGTATCGTGACGATTTCACCAAGATCAACCATGGCACCTCGGGAAATACCGTCGGCGTGGTCGCTGATATATTTCGAATACGTGCGTTCGATTTGAGAGACACTGGTGTCGTGCTTCGCCGCTACCAATCGGACGGGGACGTTTCTCAGAAGGTCACGGACGATGGAACTGTGGCGAAGCATGTAGGTCGTCATTTCTTCGAGGGCAAATGGGTGGATCGCCCCCATGTCCAGACCCGCCGCCAGTACCGCCGCCCTGAACGGTCGCGCTTGTTCCGCATGAGCCCAAGCGTCACCGGTAGAATGCACCAGCAGGGGCGCCCCGTCTGGCCGATCACCCGCCGCCTCGCGCAGCTTCTTGGTCAAGCTCTTGGGGACGGGCACCGGCCGGCGCAGCACACGTTTGGTGCCCTTGCCTTTCTTCGAGGTGGGGACCATCAGGCGGGGTTCACCATTGCTGTCCAGAAGGTCGCCAACGGTCAGGGCCGCGACCTGGCTGTACCTGCTGCCGGTCACCGCCAGAACCTCCACAAGCATGCCGAAGCCGTGCGACTGGCCGTAGGCGGCGCCGACGATCTTGGCGATCTCGCTATCCGGGATCACCACGTTGCGGCTCTCCTCGGCATCGGCGAGCGTCTTCAACCCTATTTCCCAGGGCGCCCGCGACGTGATCGTGACACCTTGGTCGGCGTCGGCGGCGCTGTTGAGGGCCGCCTTCAGAACTGTGGAGGTCCTGTTCACGCTGGATGGTGCCAGCGTCTTCACCAGGCCGTCGCGCCACCCCCGCAGGTCGGTCACCGTCAGGGACGTTACCGCCTTGTTCAGGACGTTTTCCGGCAGATGGTGGCGTAGCCGGGTGGCGTTGCCAACGTCGCCCCCACGGGTCCTGATATCGGCCGCGTAACGCTCCAGCACCAGGGACACTGTGACCGGCGGTGCCGCGGTATCGCTCGCTTTGCCCGCCGTCGGATCGTAGGCGAGAGCCGCCGCCTGTGCCATCGGCCACGACAGCACCTTGACGCCATCGGCAGGGGCGTAGTCGTCGGCCAGACCAAGGGCCTTTTCCGCCTTGCCCCCGGCGCCGTCCGAGCGTCGGGCGACCCATGTTCCGGCCCCGGCGGTGCGCCGATACCCGATTGATGCACCGCCGCCCAAGCTCTCGAAATAGGGGTTCCGCCTCGGTTCGAGCGCCAGCCGTTCGGCCTTCTTTGCAAGCGTGCTCGTCTTCGTTCGGGCCATGATCCTGCCTCCTCGAATCGACGGCGGAAACCAGGCATCTTCCGTCCGTCTTCCGTCTATGTGGTGGACGATGATGGACGAGTGTGGACGGTCTTGCAAGGCTAGTCGTGCTATATCAGTTTGTTACATCGTCCAGGCGGATACGTGTGGACGGGTTCGATCGTGTCTGTTCTGCCCTTTCACGGCGGCGACGGGGGTTCGAATCCCCCTGGGGACGCCAATTAAATCAAAGTGTTGTCGATTTTGCGGGGCAAGCAGTGTCCCGTTTGTGTCCCGGCGACGTTCTTGGACGCAGGGGCACAATGCTGTACACAAGCCGCGGGGTTGAATTATCCTGGCATATACGTTGCGCTCATTCGCAAGAGGGATCCCTTGCGCTACTCAGATTTCGTCAACCGTCCCCGCAAACCGAGGCTGAAGCCCGAAGAGGGGATGTCCCGGCCGCTGTTGAAAATGGGCGGTAGGCGTTGCTCGCCTTGAGCCGATAGGCTCGGGGTGTCGAATCCACGAAGGAAAGCAACGCCATGAAGAAATCTACCACACTGGCCGCCGTTG
>Ga0265331_10000497_pt1 | contig 37153 bp, 43 predicted proteins | sample 41923metaG_FD_202088 | JGI IMG/M metagenome (GOLD analysis project Ga0265331, IMG submission 202088) | Rhizosphere microbial communities from Carex aquatilis grown in University of Washington, Seatle, WA, United States - 4-19-23 metaG | ecosystem: Host-associated > Plants > Roots > Rhizosphere... | reverse complement strand
CTCGACGAACGGCCCCCGTCACATCGCGGCGGTACGGATATATATATGTCCGTACCGGCCGACGTCAGGCCCCCGCTAATCGTTTCTCTCAACCTCTACGCCGTTACGGGCATATATATATCCGCACTGTTTTTCTCCTCCACCCCAACGCATGAAAATTCCGTCCCTAAGGATGTCGGCTGACTCTGCGGCAAGCGGCCGGCAGTTGCCGGTCATGGCGATCTCCGCCTTCGCCGCGCGCCCGCCGAGTTGCGGCGCGGCGCGACCGGCGTACCGTCGATCCCAGTCGAAACTGAGGACGACGACGATGAGCGACGAAGAAATTCTGTTTTGGGAGCGGGTCTACGCCGGCTGCAGCATCGGCCGTCTGGGCATCAAACTCCTGGACTTCATTGAGGACCCCGAACAGGAACTCGGCCGCACGGCCCATCCCGAGTGGTGGAGCGAGCGCTACAAGCTCTCGGCCAGCCGCCTCGCCAAGACGGTCATGCCCGCCGGCGCTTTCGACGGTGCGGACACCGCCGCCGGCCGCCGACGCGGCGACGCCGCCCATGCCGGGCATGACCAGCGCGTGCGCGCCTTCCAGGGCGGGGGGGCAGGCCGATGATTAGGTCGATCCGGAAATGGTGGTGGATGGCGTTCGAGGAACACATGCCCGAGGAACTGCGGCGGGCAACGCTGATGATGTCGGAGACGCCGGTGGCGTGGAACCATCCGATCCCGCTCTTCGGCACGCCCGACCAAGTCTACCGGTTGGAGGACGGCCGCTTCGTCATCGTCGATACCAAGACCCGGCAGCGGGTGTATCCGCGCGACATCGTCCAGATGTCGGCCTACCGCCTGCTGCTGGCCAGCCGATCGCGGCTGCGGCCGTGGGAACCCCAGCCGGTCGACCACGCCTGGGTCCGCTGTGACCGCGACGGCGTCCGCTATCAGCGCGTCGGACTGCTGTCAGCCCGCGACGTGATCGCTCTTTGGGGGCTGCATCACTGCCGCTGGGCTGGGTCCGTGACGCCGCCTCCGGCGCTGGCGAAGCTGTTGGGGTAGGCCGAGGACTGGCACGCGGTAACACCCTATATGGTAGCACCGCGTTCCGTGTCGGCCATTGTCGATCCTTTGTCCGCCTCGGTATCCTTGCACCAACTCAACGTTGCTGTAGACGGGATCAAGCACTTGCGCAGGACTTTGCCCTTGCCGCCACCAGACGATCTTGGAATCGACGCCGTCGCTGCCAGGCTCGGCTGGCACCGGCGCACACTACAGCAGCGCCTTGCCGACGATGCCCGCCGCCCAGCCGGAGAACAACGCTTCCAGGTACACCATTATATCGGGAGGTCGAAACAGTGGTCAGAAGATCAGTATCAGGCTCTGAGAGCAGCAATAATAGACGAAGACACAAGAAGGCATCGCCCGGCCTGCAGATCAAAGAACGTGATGGAAGTTGGCACATTGTTGGAACGCTGCGGGCATGCGGCCGTTCTGTCCGCGTGCGACGAAGTACTGAACTTCCGGCAAAGTCCGAGACACGGGAAGCCGCCGAAACCATCCGCCTCCGGATCGAAAAAGAAATCCGGGACGAAGCCATCCATGGAGTCCGGCCGTCTGTCGCCGTAGCCCTCGCTGCGCGTGATTATCTGACCCGACCGCGTGAGCGCCCGCTGTCGATCTCCGACATCAATACCATCAAGCACGTCGTCCGCGAGTTCGGCACCCGCATCCTACGGGAGATTGGAGAGCGCGAATGGGATGGCCTCGTACGGCGACGAATGGAGGGCCGCAAGGCCTCCACCCGCGAACGCTACCTTAACACCATCCTGGCCTTTCTCTCCTGGTGCGCGGCAAGGCCGCGCGGCTACCTGGAGCAGATCCCGGCATTCGATCGCGATAAGAAGGCCCGCAACCCGAATACGCGCGCCCGCCGCCGCGTTGCGGACATCTCGCCCGAGTTGTTGCAGATCATGCTCGACCACGCGGCGCCGCACCTCAGGGCGCAGATCGCCGTCGAATTGTCGACCGGGGGCCGCGTCAGCTCGGTGCTGCACGGATGCCGGCTGTGCGATGTGATCCTGGCCGAGGGGCGTGAGCAAATCACCTTCCATGACACCAAGAACGGGGACATGGTGACGGCGGCATTGCATCCACGGGCGGCCGAGGAATTGCGGAGCTACCTTGCGTTCCGCGGCAACCTGCATGATCGGGAGGGCGCCCTGTTCCTGACCGGGCAGGGAAAGCCCTACGCACCCGGGCGAGGGACTCAGAACAAGACAGCCTTCAACGCGATGAAGCGCCGGGCCATCAAGGCGATCGGCAAGGAGGCTGCCGACAAAGCACGTGCATTGCACGCCGCCAAGAACATTATTGCCGCCAAGGAGGTGATCGCCGCCGCCAGGGATCATCAACGTCTTGTCGGCCAGATCACCCAGCACTGGTTCCGGCACTTGCTGGCGGACCGCTTGCTCAAAAGCGGCGCCGACATCCGTACGGTGATGGCCCAGGGTGGATGGCGGGATCCAAAGAGCGTCATGGGCTACACCCGCGACGTCGAAGCCCATCGTCGGCAGATGGTCCGGGACCTGCCACTCGGAGATTGCAGCAGGTCCAGCAAAGACGAAGAGAGCGCTTGAAGCCCCCGGCGGCTGGCCTCAGCCGGATCGTTCGTCAATAGCGAACATTTCCCTTGCGGCGCCGTTCGTTATTTGCGAACATGGGCTACCCGAGACGAGGTTGTCCATGCAGGTCACGTTCAAGAAATCCGCGATCAAGGCGCTCCGGTCCATGCAGCCGAAGAAGGCTGACGACATTCGGGCCGCCATCGCCGAATTCGCGAGCGCCCCCGCACGCCAGGACAACAACGTGACCGCGCTGGTTGGTATCGAGGGCGGCGCCCGCATCCGCGTCGGCGACTGGCGCGTGTCAGTGATCGTCTCCGAAGACGCCATCGAGGTTTTCGAGATTGCCGCCAGAGGGAGCGCCTACCGATGAATGCCATCCACCCGATTGCCGAAACCGCGGAAACCGTCACCCTGACCCGCGCCGACTATGAGGCGCTGATGGATGCCATCGACGACAAGGAAGCCGCTGCGGCATTCGAGCGGACCCGGGGCGAGGAATCGTTCCCGGCCGAGGTGGTTGATCGCATCATGGCCGGCGAGAACCCTGTCAAGGTCTATCGGTCTCACCGGGGCATGAGTGTTCGCGCCCTGGGCTCGGCAAGTGGGCTGTCTTCCACCTATGTCAGCGACATCGAGAATGGGAAGCTGGCCGGTTCCGTGTCGGCGCTGAAAGCCATTGCCGCCGCTCTGGGGGTGGACCTGGAGGATGTGGCGTAACGCAGCCGGAGCGGTCCAGGGTCGCGATCGAAGCGACATGAACTAGAGTTGATGGAACGCTTTGAACTAGAACACATTGAGCGCCATGTACGTGACACCGTCGGCTTCAGGCCGGGCAGGAGGCAGGAATGACGGTGTCCGCCGGCCAGCGAATGAGGGTGGCGCTCGCAGCCGCCGCCGTTGTGTAGATGGTGGTGGGGAACCTCTGACGAATCTATCCATATGCGTCAGTGCCGCACATCCCCACTTGACCGGCAATGCGTCAATGCCGCATCATCACCGGCATGGAACGTGCCCTCATCACCGTCGCCGAGACCACGGCATTCGCCCGCCGGGCGGATAAGCTGCTGTCCGCCGACGAACGCGCCGACCTGATTACGTTCCTAGCCGAGAACCCCGAGGCCGGCGACGAAATCCCAGGGACCGGCGGCGTCCGCAAGGTCCGCTTCGCCGCCAAAGGCAAGGGCAAGTCTGGCGGGGCGCGGGTAATCTACTACTTCTTCGACAGGGACAACCCGCTGTATGCGGTCTTCATCTACGGCAAGAACGAACAGGCGGACCTTTCCCCCGATCAGGTCAGGGCGGTCGCCGGGTTCGCGGCCGGCATCAAGGCGACGGCAAAGGCAAAGGCACGGAGGACAGAATGAGCGGCAGGAAGAACGTCAGCGACGAACTGGTGGCGGCCATGGGCGAGGCCCTGGCGATTGCCATGGGCGAGGCGGCACCGGCTGCCGTCCATCAGGTTGAGGTGATGCAGGACGTGGATGTGCGCGCCCTCCGCACCCGCCTCGGCATGTCCCGCGAGCAGTTCGCCCAGCGGTTCCGTTTCCCCGCCCGGACGGTGCAGGAATGGGAGCAGGGCCGGCGCCGGCCCGATCAGGCGGCCAGGGCCTACCTGACCGTTATCGATCGCAACCCGAAGGCTGTTGAGGAAGCCTTGGCGACGGGCTGAGGCCACGGCCCCGCCCAGAAGCCTCAGGAAGCCCGAAGCCTTTCGACTTACCCGGCCGGGGGCGCCTCCGCCCCCCTTTCGGCCGTCAGTGATCATCTGCGCCCGATTCATCTGCCTTCACGCCGCGGCACAAACCACCTCCCGTGGCACGTCTTTGACACGCGCCTCCGTTACGCCCAGAGAAATCCGAGGAAAATCAGCATGCTGCCGGGGGCCAGCCGCCGCCTTGGTAAGGGTAAGGTCGATGGTTCGATTCCATTCGGCAGCACCATTTCCTTCAAGGACTTGGCCGATCGCATCAAAAACCCCCTAAAGCCGCAGCGCCACCGCTGCCTTCATAAGATAGTTGGGCGAGTGCTTGCCGTAGACCCGTTCGATCATCTCCTTGGTGGTGCCGAGGAAACGGGCCACCTCCTCCAGTTCGATCCCGGCGATCACCATCCAGGTCGCCGCCGTGTGGCGGAGCACGTGCGGGGTCACGCCCTCCAGCCCGGCCCGCCGGCAGGCCTTGCCGAACGCGATCTTGACGTCTCCGGCCGGGCGCCCTCCCCACTCCAGCACGCAGGCGGTTGTCCGCACCGCGAAGGCCGCGCGGATCTCGTCCAGCGCCTTGCCGCTGACCGGCACCACGGTGCGCCGCTTGTTGCCGTGCCCCATCCCGAAATCGACGATGCCGCGCGCCAGGTCGACACGGTCCCAGGTCAGCTCGGCGATGGCCTCCTTGCGCGCTCCCGTCGACAGCGCCAGCAGCACGAACAGGCGCACGTGCGGCGTGGTGCAGGCGTCGAGCAACGCCGCGGCCTCCTCTCTGGTCAACCAGCGATCCCGTGGTGCCGGCTGTTTCACCGGCATGCGGAAATCCGGCGCGGCGGTGATCCATTTCTCGCGCTTGGCCCAATGCAGGGCGGCCCGCAGGGTGCCCAGTTCGCGCAGCACCGTCCCCGCCTGCCGGCCAGCCAGCTTGCGTTCGTTCGCGTAGCGGCGGATCGTTTCCTGCGACAGGTGCTCGGGCAGCAGCCTTCCGAGGATCGTCGCGACCTGGTTGCAGGAGTTCTTGAGGGTGTGGTCGGAGCGGACGCCTTCCTTTTCCCGATCCGCCCGGTAGGCGTCAAGAATGGCGGAGATCGTCGGCGCGTCCGGCGGCGCGGGGTTCTCGCGGCCCGCCTCGAACCGCTCTAGCCATTCGGTGGCGCTGGGCCGGTCGCGCGTCCGCGTTGATACGGATCGAGTGCGACCACCTTCGGTCCATCGGACCTCCCAATACCCTTCCCGGTTTGGGGCGAGTCGGTATTCGAACTTATCGAGACGGGGGCGTGCCATTGGCGGGCCTCGAATGCTTCCACGTCGGTGATGCGGATTCGGATGCTGCCACCGGGCAGGCGCAAATGCCCGATCAAACCCCGATGATGTCTAGACACCATAATCTTACGCCAAATCAATGCCTTATGCTACGCCCGCCAGCATCGTCATGAATAAGCCGGGTTAACATCCGTCCTTAACATTGCGCCACATAACGGCTTTCTAAAGTAACGCAACCCCTTGATTTTCCAAGAAAAAAGCCCCCACCGAAGTGGGGGCTCAAGTTTAGGGAGGAAACGTCCAAGAAAGGCAACAAGCGAGCGTCGGACGACGTCCGTTTGCTGCACTGCAATATATACGGGGCCGTCGACGGTGATGCAAGGGAAAAAGCATACGGAATGGATAGGAATCCCCCCTTGTGGCGGAAAAGCTGACCTCACGTGGAGTGGTGGGGAGGCATGCGCGGGAGCCGATGCCGAGCCTGGCGCGGTTGGCACACGCCGTGCAAAGATGGACGACGGAATGGCGCAACGCTGCGAACGAGGTGCGGGACGCAATGGCGATTTGGCGGATGGTGGTGATTGCGGGGACGGTGGCATTGGCGCTGGGCGGGGCCGCGGCCGCGGCCGCGCTCCCCGGCCTGCCGCCCGAGGCCATGTGCGCCGCCGAAGCCAGCCGGGCGGAACGCGCCTACGGCATTCCCGAACAACTGCTGCACGCCATCTCGATCGTCGAATCGGGCCACTGGGACGAGGCCCGGCGGGCAACCATTGCCTGGCCGTGGACGATCAGCACCGGCGGCGACGGCAAGTTTTTCCCCACCAAGAGCGAGGCGGTGGCCGAAGTGCACCGCCTCAAGGCCAAGGGGGTGAAGAACATCGACGTCGGCTGCATGCAGGTCAACCTGATGTACCATCCCGACGCATTTCCCAGCATCGAGGACGCCTTCGAGCCGGCCAGCAACGTCGGTTATGCCGCGCGCTTCCTCAAGGGGCTGTACGGCGCCACCAGCCACTGGCCGACCGCGGCATCCTACTACCACTCGCAGACTCCGTCGCTGGCCGCCACCTACCGCGACAAGCTGATGAAGGTGTGGAACGGCGCCGGCGCCCGCAACGAGGTCGCCAGCGCCGCGCCGCCGCGCGCCACCCAGCAGCGGCCGATCCCGCCAAAGGCCGAGGAGATGCGCAAGGCTTGGCACGCCCAGGTCGAATCCGGCCGTGACGAAGCGCGCCGCATCGCCGACGCCTATCGCCAGGCCCGCCTGGCCGAGTACCAGCTGCGCCGCGCCCGCATGGCCGAAAGCCGGCGTGTGCCGCGCGCGGGATATTGACGGACGGCGCGGCCGGGCTAACTTTGCGCCATGACCGAAGCGCATCCCCCGCCGCCGGCGCCCGATTGGGCGTGGTTCCTCGATATCGACGGCACCCTGATCGAGATCGCGCCGACGCCCTCGGCGATGGTGTCGGATCCGCGCCTGTCCGCCCTGCTGACGGCGCTGTCCACCCGCTTCGGCGGCAGGGTGGCGCTGGTCTCGGGGCGGGCGGTCGACAACATCGACCGCCTGGTGGCGCCATTCCAGTCCGCCGCCGCCGCCGGCCTGCACGGACTGGAGCGCCGGACCGCGGACGGCCGCCTGATCCGGCCGCGGCAAACGGTCGGTCTGGACGACATCCGCGACCGCCTGACCCGCTGCGCCGGCGCCGGCCTGGTGGTCGAGGACAAGGGCCTGACCGTGGCGCTGCACTATCGCCACGCCCCCGAGCGCGAGGACGAGGCGCGCCGCGCCGTCGAACAGGCGGTGGCTGCCCATCCGGGGTTCCGAGTGCTGGCCGGCAAGATGGTGTTCGAGGTCGAACCCGCCGGCTTCGACAAGGGCACCGCGGTGGCCGCCTTCATGGCCGAGGCGCCGTTTATCGGCCGGGTGCCGGTATTCGTCGGCGACGATCTCACCGACGAATACGGATTCGCCGCGGCCGAGGCGCTGGGCGGAATTTCGGTGCTGGTCGGGCCGCCGCGGGCGACCCGGGCGCGCTACCGCATCGCCGACGTCGCCGGCTGCCGGGCCTGGCTGGCCCGCGCGGCCGGATCGTAGGGTTCCGTGTTCACGGCCCCTTGCCGCAGCCGGGCAGGTCGTGTTCGACCTCGCCGCACATGGCGCCGGCCTCCGCGTCGCTGCCGGCCTTGGCGTACAGACGGACGAATTTGCCCTTGCCCTTGATGTCGACGGGTTTCATCTCCGGACTCGCCTTGGCGATCGCCGCCGATTTGGCAGCCAGCAGCCGCCATCCCTTTTCCGCCGCCGCGTTGCTGCCGTAGGAGGCGAGATAGACCAGATGATCCGTGCCGGGGGGCTCGGCATGCGTCCGGGCGTGGGCCGGCGGATGATGCTCGGCCGGCGCGGCATCGGGCGGCGGCGCATGGGTCTCGGCCGGCATCGGCGTCGGCGCCGGTGGCCGGGCCAGCGCCTCGGCCCGTTCCAGCCGCAGCACGAAGCCGTCCGCCCGGGTCATCAGGCTGCCGTCCGGCCACAAGGCAAAGCTGGCGAACGGTCGACCGGCGCAATCGGCCGTGATCGTCGGCACCGTGCGGGCCAGGCCGGGATGGCGGGCGCCGAGGAAATCGGCCTCGGTCGCCTCGCCGCGCGACCACACCGGGCTGGCGCAGATGCGGCCGAGGGCATCGGTCGCCTCGGTCGCCTCCAGCCGCATCTGCTGGCCCACCAGCATGTCCCGCCCGGCGGGGAAGACGGCGGCGACCTGCCAGATGCCGCCCGGCGCCACCGCCATCGCCCGGGCGGTCGGCGCGGCGGCCGGAGGCGGGGCGGCGGTACAGGCGGTGATCAGCAGCGCCGCGGCCAGGGCGGTGAAACGGCGAGGGGTCATGGCCGGCCTCTCTTCACAGGATGTCGAGCAGCAGCTTGCGTCGATTGAGGGGCTGCGGCGGACGGGCGTTGTTGGGGAACAGGCGGGAGAACCGGTCGATCTGGTCGACCGAGGCGCTCACCGGCTGCCGGTAGACCAGCCACGACACCACTTCGCTGCACGGCGGCGTGGTCAGCGACCCGGCATAGCGGTACGAGGCGCTGTCCTTCGGCAGCAGCGCCGCCGGCTGCAGCATGGTCTCGACCCGGGTGGTGGCGCCGCCGGTCGGCGGCATCAGCCGGAAAATGGTTTCCAGCGTGGTGTCGGCTTCGCCGTTGCGCACCATCACCCCCAGCACGGCGAGCGCGCCGGCGGCGGCACGGTGGACGAAGTGGATCTCCATGTCGAACGGGACGCCGTCGATGGTGTGTTCGCTGGGATGGTGGAAGTGGAACTGCACCAGGTCGTAGGCAATTCCGTCCAGCTCGATGCCGCCGCCATTGGCGCAATTGACCTGGATGGTGTGGCCGTTGTTGACGATTTCCAGCGGCACCGGCTTCCAGTTGACCGCCGGCCTGCCCGCCAGCGCCGCGATCGGCTTGGCCAGGTCGATCGGCGATTGCTCGCGCCCGATGCCGCAGGCGCCGTATTCCGGCGCCAGCGTTCCCCAGTCGGCCGGCCCGCCGTGGCCTTCATAGGCCCAGTGGGGCGCGCCGCCATGGGCTTCCCCATGGGGCGCTTCGCCGTGCGGCGCGTCGCTGGCCGCGGCGACGCGGGTGAACGGGGCGCAGGCCGGGCAGGCGCAGGCGGCACCGACGGCGCGGCTGAGAAAGGTGCGTCGATCCATGGACGTTCCTTTGGCTGGGAGGCGTAAAGATGAAGCTCCGCCTCGAACCATACCCAAGACCGCGCCCGTCATCAATCGATGGCGGACATGGCGACGGTGGACGCGGAGGAGGAAGGTGCCTTATTTTGCCACTCACCGCACCGCTCCCACTCCGGCCGAAAGGAAACGGACATGCAAGAACCGAGACCTGTCAGAATCAAGTCCGTTCTCTTCCCCAAGATCTATCTGCGGATGGACGCGCGCAATGTCATCGGCGCCGGGGCGGGGGGCGGCACGATCAATTGCCAATACGGAGCGGGCCCGTGGGAGGAACTCCTTCTCGTGCTGCAACCGGACGGCACCAACGCGTTTGCGTCGCTGTCGTTTCCCGGCGTCTACCTGCGCCTCGACGGGCGCGGGCTGACCGAGCCGCAGGAACACGGCGGCGGCGTCGTCAGTTGCCACATGGGCGTCGGCCCGCTGGAGAAGTTCTGGATCATGGATGTTCCCGACGGCAGCGGCACCGTGATCGAATCCTCCGCCTTCAAGGGCGTGTTCCTGCGAATGGATGGTGCCAATGTCAAGATATTCGACAAGATGGGTGGCGGTAAGGTAAACGCGCAATACTCCGCTGGCGATCATGAGAGGTTCGTGCTCGAGTACCAGTAACGTGAGCGGATTTCCCTTCGTCGACCAAAGACATTTTCTCTCTCCGCTCGCCCCGGCGGACGCCAGGGCGCTGTTCAAGGCGTCGGTGGTCAACGTCGAGATGGCCATTTCCAGCTACTGCAATCGACGCTGCCCCTATTGCCCGAACAAGGATGTGGACCGGCGCACGGCGCACTACCGCATGGACGACGGTGTTTTCCTCAACATCATGCGGCATCTGAAGGACATCGCCTATTCCGGCGAGATATGCCTGCACCGTTTCAACGAACCGCTGGCCGACCGCGACTACGCCCTGGCGCGCATTCGCCAGGTTCGGCAGTTCATTCCCGCCGCCGCGATCATCATCTACACCAACGGGGACTATCTGGACGGCGAGTATCTGCGGCTTCTGGGCGAGGCCGGAATCGCCTGCATCGCAGCCACGGTGCACGCCCCGCCCGAGGGCGCGAACTTCACCACCCTGGCGGCGCAACTGGGGGAACGGGTCCGCCAACTTGGCCGGAATTGGCGGCTGGTAGAAGATCGGCCCGGCCTGCGAGTCGTCGAAATCGAAGCCGGGCCGAGGATGCGGCTGTTCTACACCGCGCGCGACTTCTTCCAGATCGGTTCCGATGGACCGGAGATGCTCGATCGCGGCCAATCCCTGGACGCAGGCAAGACCTATCGCCGCGACCAACCCTGCCTGCAGCCGTTCACCGAGCTTCAAGTGGAGTGGGACGGAACGCTGCTGCCTTGCTGCAACATCCACACCGACGTTGCCGCCCACCAGGCTCATTTCCTCGGGCGCGTCGCGGCGGAAACCGATCTCTTCGCCGAATGGACCAACGCCGCATACGCAGCCTGGCGCCGCACCCTGTTCAGCAACCGGTTGAAGCCATCGCCGTGCACCAGCTGCGACCACGCCCTGCTCGACGACACGCCGGCAATGCGGCAATGGGTCGAGCGGACCGGCGCGAGGCCGTAACCCGCAACCGCTCCGGCGCGCCGTCCAGGGCAATCGGGTGAACCCGATAGCCCTGGATTTGGCATGCCCCTCAGGCGCCGGGCGCAGCCTCCGGCTGCTTGGCTCGCTCCACTATGCGCCTTTTGCAAGCAAAAGGCCCGTTCCGCGGGGCCTCAATGGCCCAGGCGCCCGCTGACGCGGGCTTCACCCGATTGCCCTCGCGCGCCGTTTCTCGTCGCTTGCCAATCCTCCGGTCCCCACCTACACTCCGCCCCGGGCCACGATCCCCCAACGGGTCGCGTCCCTTCTGCGAGGGAGGGTTATAGATCATGAGTGAACTTCCGCGGCCGGCCACCCGGCCCGCCACCCCCAATTTCTCCTCGGGTCCCTGCGCCAAGCGTCCGGGCTGGACGGTCCAGGCGCTCGCCGGCGCCGTGGTCGGACGATCGCATCGCGCCAAGCTCGGCAAGGCCAAGCTGGAGGAGGTCATCGTCCGCAGCCGCGAGGTGCTGGGCATCCCGGCCGATTACCGGATCGGCATCGTTCCGGCCTCCGACACCGGCGCCGTCGAGATGGCGCTGTGGTCGCTGCTGGGTGCCCGCGGCATCGACGGCATGGCCTGGGAAAGCTTCGGCGACGGCTGGCTCAGCGACATCGCCAAGCAGCTCAAGCTGACCGACTTGCGCAGTTTCACCGCCCCCTACGGCGAACTCCCCGATCTCGCCCAGGTCGACACCGACCGCGACGTGGTGTTCACCTGGAACGGCACCACCTCGGGCGTGCGGATTCCCAACGGCGACTGGATCAAGGCCGACCGCAAGGGGCTGACCATCTGCGACGCCACCTCGGCGGTGTTCGCCATGGACCTGCCGTGGGACAAGCTCGACGTCGTCACCTGGTCCTGGCAGAAGGTGCTGGGTGGCGAGGCGGCGCACGGCATGCTGGTGCTGTCGCCCCGCGCGGTCGAGCGCCTCGAGACCTACAAGCCGGCCTGGCCGCTGCCCAAGATCTTCCGCATGACCAAGGGCGGCAAGCTGATCGAGGGCCTGTTCAAGGGCGAGACCATCAACACCCCGTCGATGATCGCCGTCGAGGACCAGATCGACGCCCTCGATTGGGCTCGCTCGGCCGGCGGCCTCAAGGGCCTGATCGCCCGCTCGGAGGCCAGCCTGAAGGCGATCGCCCGCTGGGTGGAAGCCTCGGACTGGGCCGCCTTCCTGGCCAAGCGCCCGGAAATCCGCTCGGCCACCTCGGTGTGCCTGGTGGTCAAGGCGCCGTTCTTCGCCAAGCTGTCCGCCGACGACCAGGCGGCGGCGGCCAAGAAGATCGCCTCGCTGCTCGAAAAGGAAGGCGTCGCCTACGACATCGGCGCCTATCGCGACGCCCCTGCCGGCCTGCGCATCTGGTGCGGCTCGACGGTCGAGACCGCCGACGTCGAGAAGCTGCTGCCCTGGCTGGACTGGGCCTTCGCCCAGGTGCGGGCGGAATTCGAACCCAAGGTGAAGTGACAACCACCCGTGCCGTCCGCCCCTCGCCCCCAACCGTGGGCGAGGGGCGTGGCCGTACCACTCTGAGGAACCCACCATGCCCAAGGTTCTGATCAGCGACAAGTTGAGCCCCGCCGCCGTCCAGATCTTCAAGGATCGCGGCATCGAAACCGACGTCAAGACCGGCCTGTCGCCCGATGAGCTGAAGGCGATCATCGGCGGCTACGACGGCTTGGCGATCCGCTCCAATACCAAGGTCACCGCGGACGTGCTGGCGGTCGCAGGCAACCTCAAGGTGGTCGGGCGCGCCGGCATCGGGGTCGACAACGTCGACGTTCCCGCCGCCACCGCGCGCGGCGTGGTGGTGATGAACACTCCGTTCGGCAATTCGATCACCACCGCCGAGCATGCGGTGGCGATGATATTCGCCGTTGCCCGCGACATTCCCGCCGCCAACGCCTCGACCCATGCCGGCAAATGGGAGAAGTCCCGTTTCATGGGGGTCGAACTGACCGGCAAGACCCTGGGCATCATCGGCTGCGGCAACATCGGCGCCATCGTCGCCGACCGTGCGCTCGGCCTGAAGATGAAGGTGGCTGCCTACGATCCCTTCCTGTCGGGCGACCGCGCCCGCGAACTCGGCATCGAGAAGGTCGAACTGGACCAGCTGCTGGCCCGCGCCGATATCATCACCCTGCACACCCCGCTGACCGAGGCGACGCGCAACATCATCGATGCCAAGGCGATCGCCAAGATGAAGAAGGGGGTGCGGATCGTCAATTGCGCCCGCGGCGGCCTGATCGTCGAGGACGACCTCAAGGCGGCGATCGAAGCCGGCCAGGTCGCCGGCGCCGCGCTCGACGTCTTCAAGACCGAGCCGGCCAAGGAGAACGTGCTGTTCGGCAACGACAAGGTGGTGTGCACGCCGCATCTCGGCGCCTCGACCTCCGAGGCGCAGGAGAACGTCGCCCTCCAGGTGGCCGAGCAGATGGCCGACTACCTGCTGACCGGCGCGGTCACCAACGCCATCAACATGCCTTCGGTGTCGGCCGAGGACGCCCCCAAGCTCAGGCCCTACATGAAGCTGGCCGGGCAGCTGGGCAGCTTCGCCGGGCAGCTGACCGAACACGCCATCAGCGAGGTGGTGGTCGAGTATTCCGGCCACGTCGCCGGGCTGAACACCAAGCCGCTCACCGCGATCCTGCTGGAAGGCCTGCTGAAGCCGATGAACGAGGCGGTCAACATGGTCAATGCCCCGGTCATCGCCAAGGAGCGCAACATCAAGGTGTCCGATGTCCGCAGCGACGGCGCCGGCGACTACAACACGCTGATCCGCCTGACCGTGGTCACCGAGGCCCGCACCCGCGCGGTGGCCGGCACCCTGTTCGGCGGCGGCAAGCCCCGCATCGTCGAGATCAAGGGCATTCCGATCGAGGCCGAACTGGGCGCCCACATGCTCTACGTCACCAACAAGGACAAGCCGGGCTTCATCGGCGCCCTGGGGTCGGTGCTGGGCCAGAACGGCATCAACATCGCCACCTTCCACCTTGGCCGCGCCGCGCCGGGCGGCGACGCCATCTTGCTCACCCAGGTCGATCAGCCGCTCACCGACGAGGTGATCGCCAAGGTTCGCGCCCTACCGCAAGTAGTGCAGGCCAAGCCGCTGAATTTCTGACCGGCGTTCCCCGGTTCCTTTCCCGCGTCGCGGGAGAGGATGGGGGAACAGGGGGCGTGAAGTTTCGGTGACAAGTTTCGGTGACAGTGCATTTTATTCAGGCGTTATCGACGGTGCTCTGCCAATAAAATGCACTGTCACCGAAAATGCCAGCGGGGCGGGAGAGGGCGGCGAAGGACGTTAATTCCGTTTGCTCCCGCCGGGTAAAACCGCTAAATCCGCTGTTGCGAAACAATAGCGAAAAACAGCCGTGATGACCGACACCCCCAACCGGGCGCTGCTGCCCGCGGGCCTGCGCGACATCCTGCCCCCCGACGCCGACCACGAGTCGGAAATCGGCCATCGGCTGATGGCGCATTTCGCCGCTCACGGCTATGAGCGGGTCAAGCCGCCGCTGATCGAATTCGAGGACACCCTGCTGGACGGCGCCGGCGCCGCCACCGCCGGCCAGGCGTTCCGGGTCATGGACCCGCTGTCGCAGCGGATGATGGGGGTGCGCGCCGACATCACCCCCCAGGTGGCCCGCATGGCGGTGGCGCGGTTGGCCGGCGCGGCCAGGCCGCTGCGGCTGTCCTATGCCGGCGAGGTGCTGCGGGTGAAGGGCACCCAGCTGCATCCCGAGCGCCAGTTCCGCCAGGCCGGCCTCGAACTGATCGGCAGCGATGCCGTCGCCGCCGATGCCGAGGTGCTGGCCCTGGCGGTCGGCGCCCTGGCGGCGGTGGGGGTGCCGGGGATTTCCGCCGACCTGTCGCTGCCCACCCTGGTGCCGGCGCTGTTCGCCGAACTGGGCATCGCCGATTCCCTCGCCGACGGCCTGCGCAAGGCGCTCGACCAGAAGGATGCCGCCGTGGTCGCCCAGACCGGCGGCGCCGCCGCGCCGCTGCTCGGCGCCCTGCTCGGCGCGGTGGGGCCGGTCGAGCGCGGGCTGGCGGCGCTGGCCGCCCTGGCGCTGCCGCCGGCCGCCGCGCGCGAACGCGACCGTCTGGTCGCGGTGGTGGCCCGGCTCGGCGCCGCCGCCCCCGGCTTGGCGCTGACCCTCGATCCGGTCGAGAATCGCGGCTTCGAATACCAGACCGGGGTGGCCTTCACCCTGTTCTCGCACGCCTTCGGCGGCGAATTGGGGCGCGGCGGCCGCTACCTGGCCGGCGGCGGCGAACCCGCCACCGGCGCCACCCTGTTCCTCGACGGCGTGCTGGCGGTGGTCCCCCCCCGCATCCCGCCGCGCCGCGTCTTCGTCCCGGCGGGAACCGCTCCGGCGCAGGCGGAGAAGCTGCGCGTCGAGGGCTGGGTGACGGTGGCGGGCCTTGACCCGGCCGCCGATCCCGCCAATGAGGCGAAACGGATGGGCTGCGGGCATTTGCTCGCCGCCGGCGGCGTAAGGGCTGTATAGATGACGCCTGCGGCGTGATGGCGGTATAGATGACGCCTGCGGCGTCGGGGGAGTAGGAGAGAGCGATGGCCAATGTTGCGGTGGTCGGCGCCCAGTGGGGCGACGAGGGCAAGGGCAAGGTGGTCGACTGGCTGTCGGAGCGCGCCGACGTGGTGGTGCGCTTCCAGGGCGGCCACAATGCCGGCCACACCCTGGTGGTGAACGGCGAGACCTACAAGCTGTCGCTGCTGCCCTCGGGGGTGGTGCGCGGCAAGCTGTCGATCATCGGCAACGGCGTCGTCGTCGACCCGTGGGCGCTGCTGGACGAAATCCAGCGGGTGGGCCAGCAGGGGGTGACCATCACTCCGGACATGCTGAAGATCGCCGAGAACGCCACCCTCATCCTGCCCCTGCACGGCCATCTCGACCGCGCCCGCGAGGAGGCCAGCGGCGCGTCCAAGATCGGCACCACCGGCCGCGGCATCGGCCCCGCCTACGAGGACAAGGTCGGCCGGCGGGCCATCCGCGTCTGCGACCTGGACGATCCGGCCATGCTGGAGCGCAAGCTCGACCGTCTGCTCGCCCACCACAACGCGCTGCTGAGCGGCTTGGGCGCGGCCAAGCTGGACGGCCAGGAAATCCTCGACGCGCTCAAGGCGGTCGCCCCCAAGATCCTGCCCTATTCGGCGGTGGTGTGGCAGCTGCTGGACGAGATCCGCCATACCCGCAAGCGGGTGCTGTTCGAGGGCGCCCAGGGCGCCATGCTCGACGTCGAGCACGGCACCTATCCCTTCGTCACCTCGTCCAACACCGTGTCGGGCAATGCCGGCACCGGCTCGGGGATCGGTCCGTCGCAGGTCGGCTATGTGCTGGGCATCTGCAAGGCCTACACCACCCGGGTCGGGTCGGGGCCGTTTCCCACCGAACTGACCGATGCCATCGGCGAGACCATCGGCGATCGCGGCCGCGAGTTCGGCACCGTCACCGGCCGGCGGCGGCGCTGCGGCTGGTTCGACGCGGTGCTGGTGCGCCAGGCGGTCAAGGTCGGCGGCGTCGACGGTATCGCGCTCACCAAGCTGGACGTCCTGGACGGCTTCGAGGAGTTGAAGATCTGCACCGGCTATCGCTGCCAGGGCCAGATCATCCGCCACCTTCCGGCCTCGGCGGCGCGCCAGGCCGAGGTCGAGCCGATCTATGAAACCATTGCCGGATGGAGCGAGAGCACCCGCGGCGCCCGCTCGTGGGTCGAACTGCCGGCAACGGCGATCAAGTACATCCGCCGCATCGAGGAATTGATCGAGGCGCCGGTGGCGCTGCTGTCCACCAGCCCCGAGCGCGAGGACACCATCCTGGTGCACGATCCCTTTGCCGCTTGAGCCCCGAGCCCGGTGCCCTTACAAAGGGGTCTGGGCGCCGGGGGCACAGGATGGCGGAAGCCGCAGCCGAGGGTAAGGAAGACCGCAACACGGAAGCCAGTCCGGCGCCGGCCGGGCCGCCGGGGACGTTGCGTGACCGCTATCTGGTGCGCTCGAACCAGCCGCTGCCCGAGCTGTCGATGCCCAATTCCGAGGCCTTCGCCTGCGAGGACAAGCGCGACCCCGGCCGCCGCCTCTACGCCCTCATCTGCGCGCCGACAATGCCGCCGCGCGTCAACGTCATGCGCGCGCTCAAGGGCGTCAACATCGTCGGCCTGCAGCAGATGGTGGAGTGGGGGCCGATGACTTGGCCGCCTCTCGGCCGCCAGTGCATGACCGTGATCTACGAGCGGCCCGCCGGCGGGCGGCTGATGCAGAACTTCAAGGAGCCGTTTCCCCGTATCGACGAGTATGTCATCAGCAAGAAGCTGATCGAGCCGATGATCGCCGTCATGAAGGATTTCGGCGCCCGCGGCGTCACCCACCGGGCCATCCGCCCCACCAACTTCTTCTACATGGACGAAGGCGCCGAGCGCCTGGCGCTGGGCGATTGCGTCAGTACGCCGCCGGCATATGATCAGGCGCTGGTGTTCGAAACCATCGAATCGGGCATGTGCCACCCGATGGCGCGGGGCAGCGGCACCTATTCCGACGATCTGTATTCGCTGGGCGTGACGGTCATCTTCGCCCTGCTGGGGCGCAACCCCGTCGCCAGCATGGACGACGAGACCATGCTGCGGACCAAGATCCAGGATGGTTCGTACAGCATGCTGGTGCGCGACGAGCGCCTGCCGCTGCCCCTGATCGAGGTGCTGCGCGGGCTGTTGCTGGACGATGCCGATCAGCGCTGGGACCTGGACGCGCTAGACATGTGGGTGCAGGGCCGGCGGCTGTCGCCGCTGCAGCAGAAGCAGGAGAAGCGGGCGGCGCGCGGCTTTCCCTTCCAGGGCAGGGAATACTTCAACTGCCGCGAACTGGCGGCGGCGATGGCGAAGAACTGGGACCTGGCGGTGCCGCCGGTGCTGGAAGGAAAGCTGGAACTGTGGCTGCGCCGCGCCATCGAGGACAAGGAGCGCGCCCAGGCGGTCGCCGACGTGGTTCGCATGGCGGTGACCGCCACCGCCGACAAGAAGGCCGTCACCGACGTCACCCTGGCCAAGGTGCTGATGATGTTGGATCCGGCGGCGCCCATCCGTTACAAGGGCTTCGGCTCGATGCCCGACGGCCTGGGGGGCGCGCTGGCGACGGCGATGGCGCAGAAATCGGACACCCGCATGGTCACCGAGATCATCATGCGCGAGGTCCCCAAGCTGTGGTTCGAGTCGCAGGGCGAACGCAGCCTCGACTACTCGTCGATGGAATCAAATTACAAGGAAATGCGCTCGTATCTGACCCAGAGCGGCATGGGCTTCGGCATCGAGCGCTGCCTCTATGAGATGAACGATTCGCTGCCGTGCCAGAGTTCCTTGCTGGGCGAGGAATACGTGGTCGAACTGAAGGATCTGCTGCCGGCGCTCAGTTCGGTCGGAACCAAGCAGGGAAATGCCAAGCGCTGGCCGGTCGACCGCCATGTCGCCGCGTTCATGGGCGCGCGCGCGCGCAGCGATATCGACCGCAATCTCACCAATATCGCCGATCAGGACCCCGGCCAGGCGCTGATGGCGCTGTTCAATCTGCTGGCGGTGTTCCAGTACCGGCTGGGGCCGGAATCGCTGCCCGGGCTGGCGGCGTGGATGGGGGCGCTGGCGCAGCCGGTGATCGCCTCCTATCACAGCCGGGAAAAGCGCAAGGAACTGGAGAAGGAGATTCCCAAGCTGGTGCGCAAGGGCTCGATCGTCGAGATGTACTCGCTGCTCGACGACCCCAACTCGCGCGAAAAGGATTCGCAGGAATTCGCCTGGGCCCAGGCCCAGTACCAGGCTGCCGAGGACGAGATCAAGCGGGTGCTCACCGACGAGGAGGACCGCGAGAAGGAGGCCGATCGCATCGGCAAGCAGACCGCCGCGGTCACCGGCATCCTGATCGGCATGGTCACCGTGACCATCGTCGTCGTCCTGACGGTGTGGTGAGCGATGGCGCGGAAACCCACGGCATCGGCGGTGGCGCAGGCGCGGGCGGCGGCTGCGGCGAAGAAGAAGCCCGGCGGCGGCCTCGGCGTCAACAAGGTGGTGGTGCTGACGCTGATGGCGGCCCTGGTGCCGTTCTCGTTGCCCACGGTGGTTGTGCTCGGGGTGACCATGCTGCCCACCGCCGCCGCCTATTTCACCGAGCGCGGGTCCAATCGCTATGCCTGGCTGTGCGTCGGGGGCCTCAATTTCTCCGGCGTGATCCCCTTCCTGTTCGGCCTGTGGTTCGGCGTCCACACGGTGGACGAGGCATTGCGGCTGCTGTCCGACGCCAGCGTGCTGCTGTGGGCCTACGGCACGTCGGCGATCGGCTGGGCCATCTACAAGGGGATGCCGCCGATGGTGGAGAACTGGCTCAAGTACTCGAGCGAGCGCCGGGTGTCGTCGCTGAAGGCGGCCCAGCACAAGCTGGTCGAGGAATGGGGCGACGACGTCGCCAAGAAGCACCAGAAGCACGGCGATTGACGACGAAAAACCCCCGGCTTTCGCAAGCCGGGGGTTGTCGCACGCGGGTGGGCGGCAGGCTCAGCCGGCGTGCGCTTGGCTGCCGATGGCTGCTGCGTTCTTCATCGACTTCTGCAGCTTCTCGAAGGCGCGCACCTCGATCTGGCGCACACGCTCGCGGCTGATGCCGTATTGCTGCGACAGGTCCTCCAGGGTCACCGGATCGTCCTGCAGCCGGCGTTGGGTGAGGATGTGGCGCTCGCGCTCGTTCAGGCTTTTCAGCGCCTGGCTCAGCAGCTTGCGGCGGCGTCCCATTTCCTCGTGCTCGGCCAGCTCGGTTTCCTGGTCGTCGCGTTCGTCCACCAGCCAATCCTGCCATTCGCCCTCGCCGTCGGCGCGCACCGGCGCGTTGAGCGAGTGGTCGGGGCTCGACAGGCGGCGGTTCATGCTGACCACGTCGGATTCCGTGACGTCCAGTTCCTGGGCGATCTTGGTGACGTTCTCGGGCGACAGGTCGCCTTCCTCGATCGCCTGCATCTGCCCCTTGAGCTTGCGCAGGTTGAAGAACAGCTTCTTCTGGGCGGCGGTGGTGCCCATCTTCACCAGCGACCAGGAATGCAGGATGTATTCCTGGATGGCGGCGCGGATCCACCACATGGCGTAGGTGGCCAGGCGAAAGCCGCGATCGGGATCGAAGCGCTTCACCGCCTGCATGATGCCCACGTTGCCTTCGGAGATCAGCTCGCCCATGGGCAGGCCGTAGCCGCGATAGCCCATGGCGATCTTCGCCACCAGGCGCAGATGGCTGGTGACCAGCCGGTTGGCGGCATCGCGATCCTGCTGCTCGCGGAAGCGCTTGGCCAGGACGTACTCCTCCTCCGGCCCCAGCATCGGAAACTTCCTGATCTCCTGCAGGTATCGCGACAGGTTGCCCTCGGGGGCGATCATCAAGCTGGGGGAAATCGCCGTCATTTGGTGTTCTCCTCTCTCCGGGCGCAAGGCCTCCGCCTTTGCGCTGGTCTCACCAGTCGGTGCGACCATCAACCGCTATCACATTCGCTTGAACAGGAGAATGTCACAGTTGGTCAGTCGAGAATAGAGAAATTTTATAGGGCTTCCAGAAAATGGATCAGAGCGTTGATATCTAATGGGGTATCACTTTTAAATCGCAGGCATTCCGCCGAGGATGGATGACAGAAACCAAGTAGGTAGGCATGGAGCGCCTGGCGGGGGAAGGCGCCCAGGTCGCGTCTGGCTTCGGGGGACAGCAGGCCCTGCCGGCCGGTGCGCAAGCGGCCATAGGTGCGGTCGCCCAGCAGGGGGTGGCCGAGGGCGGTCATGTGCACCCGGATCTGGTGGGTCCGCCCGGTGGCCAGGCGGCACTCGACCAGGCTGACGGCGCCGCCGGCGAAGGAACGCAGCACCTGGTAGCGGGTCAGTGCCGGCTTGCCGCCGCCGGTCACCACCGCCATCTTCTTGCGGTTGACCGGGCTGCGGCCGATATTGCCGGAAATCTCGCCGCGGGCCGGCGCGGGCAGGCCCCACACCAGCGCCTGATAGGCGCGCTCGATGGTGTGCGCCTCGAACTGACGGGCGAGGGCGCGGTGGGTGCGGTCGTTCTTCGCCGCCACCATCAGGCCGCTGGTGTCCTTGTCGAGGCGATGGACGATGCCGGGCCGCTTGACCCCGCCGATGCCCGACAGCGAATCGCCGCAATGGGCCAGCAGCGCATTGACCAGGGTATCCTGAGGGCTGCCGGGGGCAGGGTGGACGACCATGCCGGCCGGCTTGTCGATCACCACCAGGTCGGCATCTTCGTAGACCACGGCCAGCGGAATGGCCTGGGGCACCGGTTGGGCCGCGACCTCGGGCGGCAGCATGACACTGAACGCTTGGCCGGATTTGACCCGGGCCGAGGGGTCGTCTACGGTAAGGCCGGCGCGGGTGACCATTCCCTCCGCGATCAACGCCTTGATGCGGCTGCGCGACAATTCGGGCAGGCGCAGGCTCAGCCACTTGTCGAGGCGGGTGCCGGCCTCCTCGGGAAGAGCGGCGGCGGGGCTGAGGATTGCGGCGGATGGGGGCATGGCGCTCACGGTCATGGACAGCTGTTGAATTGCGGAAGATGAAAGCACTCAAGGCCCTGGTGATCTTCATGGGGATGCTGCTGGTCGTCGGCCTCGGCGTGCTGGGCTGGGGCATGTCGACCACGGCCGGCCGGCCGCACCCGCCCCGCGCCGTCGCTCCCGCTCCCGCGGGCGAACCCGCCGCTACGTTCGGCGACGTCGAGGTGGGGCTGCCCGCCGGTGCCAGGGTAACGCAGATGGAGGTCGCGGGCGAGCGGCTGGTGGTGCGCATCGTCGCCGGCGGCAGAGAGCGGGTCGTGGTGCTCGATCCGGTGGCGGGCCGGGTGGTCGGCACCTTTGTGCTTGTCCCGGCGCAATGATCCTGGCGCTCGACGCCGGGCATTTGGCCGACATCTTCGCCCGCGCCCGCGCCGTTTGGCCGCAGGAAGCCTGCGGGCTGCTGGTGGGGCGGGGCAGGCGGGTGCTGAAGGTGGCGCGGGTGGTGCCGGCGGCCAACCTGCTGGCCGAGGTTCCCGGCCGCTTCGAACTGGATCCGGCGGTGCGATTGGCGGTGGAGAAGGCGTGCCGGGGCACGGACGAGCGCGTTCTGGGCCATTGGCATTCGCATCCCGATGGGGTTGCCCTGCCGTCGGCCACCGATCTGGCGATGGCGTTCGAGCCGGGCCTGGTGTGGCTGATCGTCGCGGTCGATGCGACGGGCGCGCCACAGGCGCGGGCCTTCCGCACCGATTCGAAAAGCGGAGGGTTTCGGCCGGTGGTGCTGTCGTCGGAGGAAAAAAAGCTTGCATCGCCAAGGTGATTCCGACATAAAGCCGTCCTCGCGCTCTCGGACGTCCCCTTCGTCTAGAGGCCTAGGACACCGCCCTCTCACGGCGGTAACAGGGGTTCGAATCCCCTAGGGGACGCCAAGCGATTTCAAGCAGTTAGCCATCTTCTCCCGAGCGCCATCCCACAAATTTCCCACAAATCCGCTTATGGACAGCCATGGACGGGATGCGTCATGGGTGGACGAGACGCGGCATCGGCACCATAGATGTAATGACGCGGACATTACATTCTGGTACCGTCCGCGGGGTGGAGTATGGAGGAATTGCCGTGGCCGCGACGCCTCATTCAGCCCCGAAGCGCGATAGCCTGAACCTTCGCATCAAGCCTGAGGAGCGCAGCCTGATCGACCAGGCCGCGCAACTGACGGGCAAGACTAGGACCGATTTCGTGCTCGAAGCGGCACGCCGGGCCGCCGAGGAAGCCTTGCTCGATCGGACCGTCTTCGTCGCCAGCGCCGAGGCTTACGCAGCGTTCGTGGCCCGTTTGGACGAGCCGCCCACGGCGAACGATCGGCTGCGGCGGACGATGGGGACGCCGCCGCCGTGGGAGTGAGCCGGGCGATCTCCGCCCCGGTGCCCCTGGCCGACCACCATCAGCTCGGTGAATTCGATTCCGGTGTGGCGGCACTCGACGATTGGCTGGAGCGACGGGCGCGTGCCAATCAGGCCGGCGGGGCGTCGCGCACGTTCGTCGCCTGCGACGGGGAGCGCGTGATCGCCTACTACGCCCTGGCCTCCGGGGCGGTCAGCGCGGCGCAGGCGCCTGGACGGTTTCGCCGCAATATGCCCGATCCGATTCCGGTGGTGGTGCTGGCCCGCCTCGCCGTTGATCGTCGCCACCAGGGGCATGGTCTCGGCCGCGCCCTGTTTCGCGATGGCGCCCAACGCGTCCTGAATGCCGCCGACGCCATCGGCATCCGCGGCATCCTTGTCCACGCCCTGTCGGATGAGGCGCGAGCATTCTACCTGGCCTTGGGTTTCGACCCGTCCCCGCTCGATCCCATGACGCTGATGGTCCGCCTGTCCGATCTGGCCGCCGCGATTGCGCATTAACCCAGACGGCCCGACGCGGTCCGGCAGGCTTGCCGGCAAGCCCCAACGGTGTCGGCCGCTTTTGCATTTGCCTTGCAGCGGCGCTCCGTGGCAGGATGTGTACACACAAGCACACAAAAGGTGCCGCATGGAAATCCGCGTCGGCGTCCGGGAATTTCGCGCCAACTTGCCATCCTATCTGGAATCGGTGTCGCCCGTCGCCATCACCCGGCATGGCGAAACGATCGGCTATTACATTCCCACCCGTCGAGGGCGCCCCCAGGCCGAGCTGGAAGGTCTGAAGGAGGCAGCCGCCAAGCTGGGCGCCATGCTGGCCGAAAAGGGCGTGTCCGAAGACGACCTGGTGGCCGACTTCAAGGCCGATCGCGCGGCTGATCCGCGATGATCGGGCAAGCCCTTGTGCTTGATGCCGACATCCTGATCCGTGCGGTGTTGGGGCGCCGGGCGCTCGACCTGATCAGCCGGCATCAGGACGGCACCGCGTTCTTTGCCGCCGACGAATCGTTCGCCGACGCGGCGAAATACCTCCCGCCGATCTTCGCGCGGCGCGGCTTGGATTGGGCCATCGGTGCGGCGGTGCTGAACCAACTACCGGCGCTGGTGCAGTCCGTTGATCACGAGGTGTACGCGGCGTTCGAGGCCGCCGCGCGCCGCCGCATTCGCGACCAGCGGGATTGGCCCGTGCTGGCGACGGCCCTGGCTCTCAATTGCCCGATCTGGACCGAGGACGCGGACTTTTTCGGCAGTGGCGTCGCCACCTGGACCACGGGCACCGTATCCCTGTACCTGGCGCCTCCCCCGCCCCAGCCCTCGTAGCGGCGCGTCACGCATCCCTCCAATCTCGGCATTGTCCCGATCCTTCGTCACACAGGCGACATCAAGGTGCCGCTCGCCGGAAAAGGCATGCCGTCTTGCCTCACGGTTCCGGCTGAGGAGATGGGACCCCGTTGATCGCGTCGGCTGCGCATTGCCCCTGACAGCACGATAAAGCTTGACAAATATGTCGTGCGCGACAATCTAATGCCGGAGATCAGAGAGTCATGCTCCATGCTCAAAATTCCTGCATTCGACCCCGAAGGGCTGCTGCCGCAGGGTGATTATGAGTTGTCGGTCGATGAACTGCGTCGGTCGGTTCTGGTGCAAGGACCTGCCGATGCGGCAAAATATCCATCTTGGGACCATGAGTGGCGCCTGAATTTGGTCGACAATCTGGAGATCCTCGCAAAGCAGCTGTGGGCGATTGGGATTCGAGATATTTTCGCCGATGGTTCGTTCGTCGAGGACAAGGATCATCCGAACGACATCGATGGGTATTTTGTTTGCGATTTGAAGGCGCTGGCAAGCGGTGACCTGGCGCAACGGCTGAATTTGCTCGATCCCCACAAGGTGTGGACTTGGGCCCCCGGTTCGCGACGGCCCTATCGCGGCTATCCGAAGAAGCAGCTGCCGATGTGGCATGCATACCGCGTCGAACTCTACCCGCATGTGCCGGGCCTCGGCATCGGATGCGGCATCTTGGACAGGCACGGCAATGAACTGGAGTTCCCATCGGCATTCCGCCAGTCACGACGCGACGGCAAGCCGAGGGGAATCGTGAAGCTCAAGTACGGAGGTCAGCCATGATTCGGAACGAGAGCGAATACCAGGAGGCGGTGGCGCGCTTGACCGCCGAACGGGCGCGGCTTGACGAGCACCGGGACAGGCTGAAGGGCGCAAGTCTCAGCGACGACGAGATCAAGAGGGTCATGGATCCCATGGAGTCCTTCCACCTTCAACTGCGCGAGGAGGTGGAAAGCTACGAACGTCTGAAGCGCGGGGAGTTTGACGAACTTGTCAATCTCCGCGGACTCGGGCACCTCCTCATTGCGCTCCGCATTGCCCAGGGCATGTCACAGCGCGAGTTGGCGCAGAAACTCGACGTGCACGAATCCCAGGTGTCTCGCGACGAACGCAATGAATACTATGGCATCACGCTGGAACGGGCAAACAAGGTGCTCGACGCGCTCGACGTCCAACTACTGACGAAGGTCGTGGCCGGGCCGATGCGGCGAGCGGCCTGACGCTATAAGCGCCGGGCCCGACGGCGAATAACGGATTCCGCGAATAGGGTGCTCCGTCACCACGAGGGCAAGGTTTATCCAGATCGCGTAAGACTGGTGATCTCATTTACGAGCTTGATGCCGTTCACGATATCGTCGTCGGTCGCCCCCCGGTGGGGGCGAATAGCCGGCGGTACCGACGATGGGCAGGACGATGATGGCAAAGGCTGTTCCCACGACGCAGGCCGACCGGAGCGAGACGGTGCCGAAGCTGGCGTACACGATTCCCGAGCTGTGCGCAGCCACGGGCATCAGCCGGGCCATGGTCTACAAGGAGATCCGGGCCGAGCGCCTGAAGGTCAAGAAGGTGGGGACGCGGACTCTGGTGCCGGTCGACGAGGCGGGGGCCTGGATGAAGATTTGACGCTGGAACGCCAAGCGCCCGCCTTCCCGCCAGGTCATCCCGTCTGCGGCTCGGCGATATCGAGCATGGCCGCCCGTGCGATGGCGTCGGAGTGGTCGGCCAGAAATTTGCTGTAGTTCTTCTCGATCATGGCGACCGAGGTGTCGTGCATCACCGCGACCACCCGCACCGGCACCCCGCGTAGGATTTGCCGGACGATGCTGGAGTGGCGCAGGGCATAGATGGTGATGCGCGCGCCGTCGGCCTCGTCGTCGATCTTGGCGGGTTGTTCGTCGGATCGAGGCGCGAATGTCGCGGCGACTGCCCGTTGGAACGGCCGCGAGTGATCGGATTTCCGCCAGCCGTCGCCGCTCGGCTTCACCAGAAGCGGCGCGGTGTCGGCGCGATCGGCAGCGGCATTACGCAGCTTCCTGGCCAGGGTGGCCGGAATCGGCACCGGCCGGCGGAGCACCTTCTTGGTTCCCTTGCCCTTCTTCGAACTGGGCATCATCAGCCGTGGCTCGCCGCGGTCGTCCTGCAGGTCACCGACGACCAGGCCGGTGATCTGGCCATAGCGGGAACCGGTCACGGCGGCGACCTCGACCAGCAGGCCGAACTCGGCGCTCTGCCTGTGGGCTGCATCGATTATCTTCCTGATCGTCGCCTCGGCCAAAATGACGTTGCGGGCCTCCTCGGCATCCGGCAGGGAGGCCAGGCCCTTTTCCCAAGCGTTGCGCGTCAGGATTGCATCATCCTGAACCCAATCGAACAGGTCTTCGCCAAACTCAAGCATCTGCTGCGCAAGGCAGCGGCACGCACGGTCGATACCTTGTGCGAGGCGATCGGCCGCCTACTCGACGCCTTCCCGCCGCACGAATGCGCCAACTTGGTCAAAAATGCAGGATACCGCCCAACCTAAAATCATCACGCTCTAGGGGACGCCAAGCGATTTCAAGCAGTTAGCTGACATGACGGGTGCCCGAGAGGGCGTTTTGTCCAATATACCCCCCTGTGCGGGGGCGAACGGGATTGGACATAGGGGCTCGCCATGGTCGATCCGCCGGCCTCCAGGTTGAGGCGCGGTCACCGGCGACGACGATCGATCGCTACCAGGAATCAGCAACGTCAACAACGACGTGGTGGTGGTCGAGCAACGCGGCGATGATGTCCACCAGCATCGTCTTCGGGTCGAGCGCGACGGCTCGGCTGTCACCCTGCTATGCTCGCCCCATGCCGACGAACCCCGCGCTCATCGCCATCATCCTCGATGCCTTGCGCATCGCCCGTGATGAAGGGCTCGACGACACCGGCCAGACGGAGGTCGCCGTGCGGGCATTGATGGCGGGCCGACCGGCGCTGACGGTGTCGGAGGCAATGACGCTGGTGCAGATGCACCGGCGGGCCAAGCCGAACTGACGGCATTTTGGCGGCGGCAATCGCGGCCTTGATCTTGGCAACGTCGAAATGCTCGCCGGCGAGGGCACGGGATGCCGGCATGGTCGAACAGCGTGAGTTCCTGGCCCATCAACGCCCCCGCCCGTTCTGCGTTGAGCGCGCCTCAGAAAAACTCGCATTCCTCTTCGATTAATTGATTGAAAGGCCTAAGGCACCGCTCTGCAATATCAACACCAGCAACCCGCAAAATAACGGAAACGTCACCAATTTCTCCGAGTTCATTAACGATCAGGTTAAAAATAGTTGTGGCATCCTTCAGCTTTTGTCCGGTGATGTTGCTTATGCTGACCGCTTCGTTCACATCAATGCGAACGGTGACCTTATTGTGGCATTCTTTGCATTGACGGTGACACAAGGCCATGGCTGGTTCTCCAGCGGAAAGCGGGTTCACCTCGATCAAGTAGAGTATGTGGCGGCGATCTACAAAGCGCAGTCCCCGTTCGGGGGCAGCGACAGAAAAGCCGCGCAGCGGCGAACCGGGCTGGCCGCCTCGACGCAGCCGAGGGAATGTATCAGAACTCCTTCCACTCGTCCTTGCCACCACCAGCCTTGGCTGGCTTGGCGGCGGCAGCGTGGGCGAGCGCCTTCGGCTTGGCCACAGGCTTGGCCCGGACCGCCGCCGGGGCGGCGTAGGTGGTTGCCGCGTGCGACGCCTGCGCGCCCACCTGGAAGAAACCCATCAGACGGTTGAGTTCGCGCGACTGGTCCTCCAGCGCATGGGCGGCGGCGGCGCTTTCTTCGACCAGGGCGGCGTTCTGCTGGGTCATCTCGTCCATCTGGGTGACGGCCGCGTTGACCTGGTCGATGCCGGCCGCCTGCTCGGTACTGGCGGCGGCGATTTCGCCGACGATGTCGGCCACCCGCTTCACCGACCCCAGGATCTCGTCCAGCGTCTTGCCTGCGTTCTTGACCAGATCGGCGCCGGTCCTGACCTCGCCGGTGCTCTGGGCAATCAGCGTCTTGATTTCCTTCGACGCCTGGGCCGAGCGCTGGGCCAGGTTGCGGACTTCCTGGGCGACCACGGCGAAGCCCTTGCCGGCATCGCCGGCTCGTGCCGCCTCGACCGCGGCGTTCAAGGCCAGGAGATTGGTCTGGAAGGCGATCTCGTCGATCATGCCGACGATGTCGCCGATCTTCTGCGACGAGGATTCGATGCGGCCCATGGCGGCAATGGCATCGGTCACCACCTGCCCGCCCGAGGCGGCGACCTCGCGGGCGCCGGTTGCCAACTGGTTGGCCTGCTGGGCATTGCCGGCGTTGGTGCGCACCGTCGCCGCCAGTTCCTCCATCGAGGCCGCGGTTTCTTCGAGCGCGCTCGCCTGCTGCTCGGAGCGTTGGGACAGATCCTGCGACCCCGAGGCCACCTCGGCGGCGGCACCGCCGATCAAGCCGGCGGCGGAATTGATATTGGTGACCATCTCGAACAGCTTCTCGGCCGTCTGGTTGACGTCGCCCTTCAACTGGCCGAACACGCCGCCGTACGCGTTGGTGATGCGCCGGGTAAGATCGCCCTGAGCCACCGCGCCCAGCACCTGGGCCACGTCCTTCAATGCCACCCCGGTCAGGCGAACCAGATTGTTGACGCCCTCGCAGAGATTGAGAAGGAAGCCGGTCTTGCCGGCGAGGTCGATGCGACGGTCGAGGTCGCCTTCGCTCGCCGCCTTGGCCACCTCAGCGACCTCGGCGACGATGGCGGCCTCGCGCCGGCGCTGCTCCTCGTCGGCCTTCTTCTGAGCCTCCTCGGCGGCCTTCTGTTCGGCCTCCATGCGCGTCTTGTCGATGCCGTTCTGCTTGAACACCTGCACCGCCTTGGCCATGCGGCCGATCTCGTCGCCGCGGTCGCGATCGGGAACCATGGTGTCCAAGGCGCCGGCCGCCAGCCTGCCCATGACCTCGGTCAGGCGGACCAGCGGCCCGTTGATCAGCCGGGTCATCAATTGTCCGGCGCCGAGGGAGATCAGCACCGTCAGCGCGACGACGCCGTAGATGACCAGCCCGGCGGTCTTGCCGGTAACATCCGCGTCGGCCGCAGCCCGGGCTGCGCCCTCTCTGTTGAGCTTGACCAGGTCGTCCAGGGCGTCGGTGGCTTCGTTGTAGGTTTTCAGCGACTCGCCTTCGAGAAGCTCCTTGGCTTCCGCATCCTTGTCCGCCCGCGACAGTTGGACGATGTTGGCGTGAAGATCAAGATATTTGGTCAGGTGCGAAATGTATTTATTGTATTGTTCTTTCTGTTGCGCCGAATGGGGGAGTTTTTCATAGGCATCGGCGGCTTTCTTGTACTCGCCCATGGCCACCTCGACGGCTTGTTCCGCCGCCTTCATCTTTTTGACCGTGGGGGCGAGGACTTCGGCGTATTCGGCGATGCGCGCCTCCGCGATGCCGGCCTTCATGGCGCCGATGGATTGGACGCTGACCAGCCAGTTGCTGCCGATGTCCTGGGTCGCATCGGCGACGGCGCCCAACATCCAGCGAGCCGAACCTCCTTGGATCAGGGCCAGCACCAACAAAATACCGAAAGCGACGGCCAGTTTGGCCCGCACCGAAATGTTTTCCATGGAATCCCCCTGAAAGACAACGGGACAGGCTGGCGCCTCCCCCCGGCCGGCCAGCCTGTCCGCTTCCGTCCCTACTTGCGCCCGGTGGCGATCTCGTACTTGGTGTGCACGGCGTCGCAAGCCTTGCTGTTGTCCTCGTCATGCTTCAGCAGGCAGGCGTAGATGGCCTCGTTGCCCTCGACGCCCTTGCAAACCTTCTCGATTTCCGCCTTGCAGGCGGACCAGTCGTAGGTGGCCGGGATCGGCTTGGTCGCCGGCTTCAGATCCTCGGCGAAGGCGCCGGTCGAAAAAGTGAGAATGGCGGCCGCAGCCAGGCACATCGTCTTCATGGCATGTCCCCTGTTGGCGGGCCGACCGTGTTGTGACCCGCTTTGGTGATGAACGGCTCATCCGTCCAATTGGCACCATATATTGCGGATCAGTCACAGACAACATCGAAACAATTTCGTACCACGGATTTGCTATGTATTATTTGCTTTATCGCCAGATAATTAGTTGGAACATACTTCCGGCCACGCCTATACCTTTGGGTATAGGCGTGGCTGCCGTAAGAATTAGTATTCGCTAATAATTTCGACTGCAAGGCACGGCATCGGCCAGCAGCCCGACCATCAGGTCGCCGACCGCCACGACGATGACGACTCCTCCGCGGCGACGGTGAGGGTACTCGGCTGCGGCCGCCGGATATATTCACAAGCTCCGAGCGCTACTTGACCATGTGGGGGGCGACGCCGAGCTTCTCGCTGGTGATCCACACCACCAGCTTGCTCAGGGCATAGGTGGCGGCGAACTGGATCGCCACCCCGTCGTCCTCGACCCGCACCACCGTGCCGGACGCCTTCACTCCCTTGTTGAGGTCGAGCTTGTTCTCGTGCCTGGGGATGAGGACGAAGCCGAGCGGTCCAGCGGCTGCATCGAAGGTCTTTTCCAGCTTCATCCCGCCCATCGAGATGTCCAGCACCTCGACCAGCTGGTTGCCGACGCGCGCGATCAACCCCTTGCCCGCATGCCGGGAAAATTGGCGGCGGTCATCCTCGGTCTTCGCCGGGCTGCGCATGGACTGTTTCCTTTATCTGGCTGGCGCTGCGGAGATTAGGGCATAGGAGCCGCCCGCGCCGCCCCCAATTGAGGACCGGACGCTGTGACTTGGTCACCGACGTCCTCGGCGCTCTGTGTCCAGATGGCGCTTCCACGGAAACTTGCGAGGCCTGCGATGATGAAGGATTGGAATGAGATTGCCACCGGCCTGTCCCGGACGATGGGGCAGGTGCGCACCGGCATCCCCGACGCCATGAAGGGGTTTTCGGCGCTGGCCAAGGCGGCCACGGCGCCCGGCGTCATCGACGCCAAGACCAAGGAGCTGATTGCCCTGGCGCTGGGCATCGCCGCCCGCTGCGACGGCTGCCTGGCTTTCCATGCCAAGGCGGTGCTGGACCTGGGCGGATCCCGCGAGGAGGTGATGGAGACCATCGGGATGGCCGTCTACATGGGCGGCGGGCCGTCACTGATGTATGGCGCCCTGGCCCTGGAGGCCTATGACCAGTATGCGGCCCGTGCCGTCGGCTGACGGCGTCTCAGGTCCGGCCCCCTCCCGACGAGGGCTTCCGAGCGACGGCAGGAATGCACTTGACTGTCTACTAGAACAGTGGGTTTATGGTGGCAATCACGACGCTTGACCATCGAGGAAGGGGCGCGAGTGAAACAGGACAATGATACCGGCGCCATCGGCGCGCCGATCGCACGGGGGTAGGCGAGCCCATGCCCGCGCCCCGTCCTCCCGCCTTCGAGACCTTGAGCCTGCACGCAGGCCAGCATCCTGACCCGGTCACCGGTTCGCGCGCCGTACCCATCCACCAGACCACCTCGTTCGTGTTCGAGGATGTCGACCACGCCGCCGCCCTGTTCAATCTGGAGCGCGCCGGCCACATCTACACCCGCATCTCCAACCCCACCGTCGCGGTGCTGGAGGAGCGGCTGGCGGCACTGGAGGGCGGAGTCGGCGCCGTCTGCACCGCCAGCGGCATGGCGGCGATGAATCTGGGCATCGCCACGCTGATGGGGGCGGGAGGGCACATCGTCGCTTCGGCGTCGCTGTATGGCGGCACCGTCAACCTGCTGGCGCACACCCTGCCGCGCTTCGGCATCACCACCACTTTCGTTCCGCCCCGCGACCATGACGCCTTCCGCGCCGCCATCCGCCCCGAGACCCGGCTGGTCATCGGCGAGACCATCGGCAATCCCGGCCTGGAGGTGTTCGACATCCCCAGGGTGGCCGACATCGCCCATGCGGCCGGAGTGCCGCTGCTGATCGACAACACCTTCGCGACTCCCTATCTCAGTCGCCCGATCGAACTGGGCGCCGACATCGTCATGCATTCGGTGACCAAGTGGATCGGCGGTCACGGCGTCGCCATCGGCGGCGCGCTGATCGACGGCGGCCGTTTCGACTGGGAGGCCAATGGCAAGTTCCCCACCCTGACCCAACCCTACGCCGGCTATCACGGCATGGTGTTCAGCGAGCAGTTCGGCCCCGCCGCCTTCATCATGCGGGCGCGTACCGAGGGCCTCAGGGATTTCGGCGCCTGCCTGTCGCCGACCAACGCCTTCCACCTGTTGCAGGGCGTCGAGACGCTGGCGCTGAGGATGGAGCGGCACGTCGCCAACACCGCCGCCGTGCTCGCTTTTCTTCGCCGCAACGAGGCGGTGGCCTGGGTGCTGCACCCGACGCTTGCCGATCATCCCGACCACGACCTCGCCGGGCGCCTGCTGCCCAACGGAGCGGGGTCGATCGTCAGCTTCGGCATCAAGGGCGGGCGCGCCGCCGGCCGCAAGTTCATCGACGCCCTGCGGCTGGCCAGCCATCTCGCCAATGTGGGCGACGCCAAGACCCTGGTCATCCACCCGGCCAGTACCACCCACCAGCAGATGGACGCGGCGCAACTGGCCGCCGCAGGCATCGGCGAGGACATGGTGCGCCTGTCGGTGGGCATCGAGGCGGCCGGCGACATCGTCGCCGATCTCGCGCAGGCCCTGCGCGCGTCGCAGAAGGGGTGAGCCATGCATATCACCGTCGACGGCACCGACTGTTTCGCCGCGACCGGCGGCCGGGAGTTCGATCCCGCGCTGCCGCTGGTCGTCCTGGTCCACGGCGCCGGCCTGGACAGTTCGGTGTGGGCATTGCATTCGCGCTGGTTCGCCCATCATGGCAGCAGCGTGCTGGCGGTCGACCTGCCGGGACACGGCCGCTCGGGCGGAAGCCCGCTGCCGACCATCGCCGCCATGGCCGACTGGGTGGCGGCGCTGCCGGCGGCGGTGGGCTTGGAGAAGGCCATCCTGATCGGCCATTCCATGGGTTCCCTGGTGGCGATCGAGGCCGCCGCCCGCCATCCCGGCCGGGTCTCGGCCCTGGGGCTGGTGGGCGCCGCGGCGGCGATGCCGGTCCATGCCGATCTGTTGGCGGCGGCCGCGGCCGGCGACCATGCCGCCATCGCCATGGTATCGATCTGGGGCCACGGCTTCCGCGCCGGCTTGGGCGGCAGCCTGGCTCCCGGCCTGTGGATGCTGGGCGAGGCCCAGCGCCTGCTGGAACGGGCGCGTCCCGGTGTGCTGTTCAATGACCTGAGCGCCTGCAACGCCTATGCGGACGGCATCGAATCGGCCCACCACATCGCCTGCCCGACGACCCTGGTGCTGGGTCGGCGCGACCTGATGACGCCGGCCAAAGCCGGGATCGAACTGGCCGGCGCCATCCCCGGCGCCCGCGTGGTGGTGCTGGAAGAGGCCGGCCACATGCTGATGGCCGAACGTCCCGACGATGTCCTCGACGCCCTGGCGGCGCTGTGCGACCGCGCCGGGCCCTTCCAGTCTCACTGACGAGGAACGGCCTTAACGGGTCGACCTCAAACTGGAAGTCCGTCTGCTGCACCAACGCATGACGCAACGGCTCGGATGTCCGATCATCAACGTTGACGCTTTTTTCGAAATCGGCAGCATCGTGGAGCATAAGTGTCGCATTCGTGGTTATAGCAGTAATATTACGAGAGATGATATAATTATAAAGTTCCGACCACAGCAGGCTATATCCTCGGCGCACGGGGGATGTTCATCCCGATGCTGCGCCATTCGGTACTTAATATATTTTGGGCGCCTGGCGCCACCACCAATCACCACCTGCGCTGCCAGTCATGCGGCACCGATAGTGCAAAGAGGTTCCCATCGGCTTCGGCTGGTGGGGAGTCCACCGATTGACGATTTCGCCAAGGTGGGCAGTCCTGCTAAGCTGCCCGTGAGGAGATCGAGCGATGCCCCAAACCAGCCCCCTTTATGATCGGGATTTCTACGCCTGGGCGATGGAACAGGCCGACCTGCTGCGTACCGGCAAGCTGTCAGCCGCGGACATTGAGCACATCGCCGAGGAGATCGAGAGTATGGGCAGGACCGAGAAGCGCGAACTGGTCAGCCGCCTCACGGTCTTGCTCATGCACATGCTGAAGTGGCAATTCCAGCCAGACCGCCGCGGTTCAAGCTGGAAGGCGACGATCACCGTTCAGCGCCGCGCATTGAGGCGCCACCTCATCGACAATCCCAGTCTCAAGGCATCGTTGCCGGAGGCCGTCGCCGACGCTCATGGCGACGCGATCCTCAGCGCGGTCGCCGAAACAAGCCTGTCCGAGACGACGTTCCCCGAGATCTGTCCGTGGACGTTCGAGCAGATCATGGATGAGGCGTTCTGGCCGTCAGAATCTGATCGACTTCAGTGAACTGTGGGCCGGCGGCCGTGGGCGCCGGAGAGTCCGCCAGGGCCGCTTGACCAGCGCCAGCCCCTCCCGCGGACACCGCCAGGGATCGCTTCGGCCGTGCGTCGGTCTATCGCATCCTGGACGGCGCCAAGCCCGCATGATTGCCCACCCGTCCTCTTCGGGCCTCCAGCGGCCTCCCGGCGGGATTTCAGGTGGCTCGCAGCGAGCCACCTGAATATTTGCACGCACGCGCGGAGGAACGCCCCTAGTTGCGAATGCGACGGATTATTAATCGCGCCAAATTGCATGAAATCGGGGCGAAGGCCGTGGCCACAAACGGGGCCGCAAATTGAAATCCAGTCCCATAAGCCTTTGAAATTGCTCGTATATTATAATTGGCTGGGGGACTAGGATTCGAACCTAGATAAACGGAGTCAGAGTCCGTTGTCCTACCGTTAGACGATCCCCCAGCAGCGCCGGCCGGTTGGGCGGCGAAGGCTGGTGCGGGCGCGAGTCGGAGCTATGCCGGCCCTTCGGCCCGCCGCAAGAGGCGCACCTTCTAACATACCGTCCCGCCCTTGGGTAGCGCCAATTTGGGCTGCGAAATTTCGCGCTTGGGCGGGTCCGCAGGGTCGACTACCATCGCGCCGCCAGCAACGTTCAGGCCGACCCGGTGACCTTCGCTCCCCCGCCTCCCTCCATGCCGCCTCCGACCTACGCAGCCCTCGACCTCGGCACCAACAACTGCCGGATGCTGGTGGCGCGCCCGGATGGCGACGGCTTCACGGTCATCGACGCGTTCTCGCGCATCACCCGCCTGGGCGAGGGGTTGGCGGCCAGCGGCCGGCTGTCGCAGCGCGCCATGGCCCGCACTATCGAGGCCTTGCGAATCTGCGCCGACCGCATGGACCGCAACAACGTCACCCGCGCTCGCCTGGTCGCCACCGAGGCCTGCCGCCAGGCCGCCAACCACGCCGAATTCGCCGAGGCGGTGGAAACCCGAACCGGCCTGACGCTGGACATCATCTCGGCCGCCGAGGAGGCCGCCCTGGCCGTCGCCGGCTGCGCCGGCCTGCTGTCGCCCGAGCAGCGCCGCGCCCTGGTGTTCGACATCGGCGGCGGCTCGACCGAGCTGGCTTGGGTGGACAACGACGAGGACGGGCGCAAGATCGACGGCGTGCTGTCGCTGCCGCTGGGCGTCGTCACCCTGGCCGAAAAGGAAGGCCAGGCCCTCTCCGAGCCCGAGGGCTATGCCCGCGTGGTCGAGGAACTGGTGCAGCGCCTCACCCCCTTCGGCGCCCGCCACGACATCTCCGCCCTGCTGGCCCAGGGCGCCATGCAGATGTTGGGAACCTCGGGCACCGTCACCACCATGGCGGCGCTGCACCTCGACTTGGCGCGCTACGACCGCTCGCTGGTCGACGGGCTGGAACTGGCCTTCGAGGACATCTTTGCCGTCACCCGCCGCCTCACCGGCCTCGACCGCGCCGGGCGGGCGAAGCTGCCCTGCGTCGGCCCCAAGCGCGCCGATCTGGTGCTGGCCGGCTGCGCCATCCTCGAGGCGATGTGCCGGCTGTGGCCGCTGGGATCGCTGCGCGTCGCCGACCGCGGCGTGCGCGAAGGGGTGCTGCTGGCGATGATGGCGGAGGACGCCCAATGAGCGGCCATGGCAAGAGCGGCGGTTCGGGCAGCCGTATGCTGTTCGAGAAGGTCAAGACGGCGAAGAAGCGCAAGCCGTCCTCGACCCGCTGGCTGCAGCGCCAGCTCAACGACCCCTACGTGCACGAGGCGCGGGCGCAGGGATACCGCTCGCGCGCCGCCTTCAAGCTGGCCGAGCTGGACGACCGCTTCCACCTGCTGCGGCCCGGACAACGGGTGGTCGATCTCGGCGCCGCCCCCGGCGGCTGGACCCAGGTGGCGATCGAGCGGGTCAACCCGGGCGGCCCCAAGGGCGGCGTCGTGGTCGGCATCGACATCCTGGAGTGGGACCCGCTTCCCGGCGCCACCACCCTGGTCGGCGACTTCCTCGCCGACGACGCGCCGGCGCGGCTGATCGACGCCCTCGGCGGCCCCGCCGACCTGGTGCTGTCGGACATGGCGGCGCCGGCCACCGGCCACGGCGGCACCGACCATCTGCGCATCGTCGCCCTGGTCGAGGTGGCGCTCGACTTCGCCCTGTCGGTGCTGGCTCCCGGCGGCAGCTTCGTCGCCAAGGTGTTCCAGGGCGGCACCGAAAAGACCCTGCTGGACACCCTGAAGCGCCGCTTCGCCACCGTGCGCCATGCCAAGCCTCCGGCCAGCCGCGCCGAATCGGCCGAAACCTACGTGGTCGCCACCGGCTTCCGCGCCGGTTAGGCGACGCGTGAAAATCAGTGCGTCGCCTTGTTTGTTCTGTTGGGTTTCCGCGTCCGCGGAAACCCTGGCTCAGACGCCGCTCGGGCTTGGCGGAGATGGAGCGGTCATTCCGCTCCATCTCCTTAGGAGACTGCCGCCAATAACTCAGTCAAACGGCCTTCCGGGGCTTGATGGAGTAATTCCACTCGGGGTGGAAGTCGTCACGGACGATATTGAGGGCGTCCATGTCGGCGTCGGAGACC